>Ga0209542_10008598_pt1 | contig 19011 bp, 17 predicted proteins | sample RifCSPhighO2_01_FD_184028 | JGI IMG/M metagenome (GOLD analysis project Ga0209542, IMG submission 184028) | Soil microbial communities from Rifle, Colorado - Rifle CSP2_plank highO2_0.1 (SPAdes) (version 2) | ecosystem: Environmental > Terrestrial > Deep subsurface > Rock core/Sediment ...
CAAAAAACCCGCCGGCATCATTACAGTTGCGGCGGGGGGGTGCTTGTTACCAGTTATAGGCAAAATAGAAACTGGGAACCCATTTGTGATTTTCTTGCGTCCAGAGGAAAGTAAACGGCAAAAATTGAATCCCGGCCCCGTATGAAAATCCTTTTTGGGCGGGAAATTTTTCTCCGCTGAATTTGGCGATTCCGGCGTCTCCGAATAAAATACCTCGGAAGGGACCGACGGCAAATTTTCTCGGAAACAATACGGCGTCAACTATCGGAAATCTGAATTCCACACTGCCGTAGGCAACCTGATTGCCCACCAAACTTCCGTAAGGACGGCCGCGAATCATATCCGCTCCGCCCATCAGAACAAAATCGCCGGCCTTTTTAGAACTGTCAAAAAGAGAAATTCTGCCCGCCAAAAGCATACCGGAGCTTAAACGCCTGTAGGTTCTGGCGTCAATGCTTAAAGAATAAAATCCTTTGAACTCCTTGCCCATGGGCGGAGCAAGTTCCAATTGCGCGCGCACGGCATTTCCATGAAGCGGTCCTTGAGTAATGCCGGAGTAAAACACCGTATCCCTCACGAAAGCCGCTCCCGCCACCAAATTTGAACCGCTGGAATTGTTCAGCAGGCGAAACATCTGAAGATCTTGGTCGTTAAACTGTTCAGGATTGCCGATAATCCATTCTTCGTCCAACCCTATGGGCATTGAAAAATCCCTGTTGCGCAAACCGGCATAAAATTCATAACGGTTAAATTTATCTATCGGATAACGCATCGCCGCGATTGCCCCGAATTCCTGAAAATTCGTCATGCGAATCACCGACTGGCGGGGACGGCCTGTCGCTATCCCGTAAAATGCGTAATAGAACGGATATTTGCGGTTATACACTTCATATTGGCGTCCCAACCGTTTTTCTTCGTTCAGATAAATATAATCAAGGACCCGAAAATAATTGCCGCTTAAAGAAAATTGAAACAAATGATGCCGATTGTCCAAGATATTGGACCAGCCCAACCAGCTGTTTCCGAACATCCCCCAATAAGTGCTGGCGCCGATATTTACATTGCCGCTGTCAATAGCCCATCTTTGAGGAGGCGGATTCGGATTTTCAATCTGTTCTTCGTCCAGTTTATAAAACGAAAGGTTTCTGTCCGTGAAAGAAAAATCCATTGACTCGCCCTTGTCTTCGGCGACAAATTGCTTGATTGGTTTTCGCAAAAACGCTTCAAAAATTTCCCAATTGGGATAAACAAACCCCTTGTATTCATCGTCGTCGCGAAAAACAGCATAATAAATCAGGTCGTTCTTTCCTCGGGCAAAAATAGGCATATCGGCTGAACCGAAATAATCCGTCCACTGGCTTACCAACTTTGAAGCGACATCAATGGTGTAAAGCTTCCAAACTTGGTCGCCCTCATCGGAAGTAAAAACAATCGTTGCGCCGTCATCCGACCAGCTTGGAGAATTATCATTAAATCGCCCAAAGGTAAGCTGTTCTTTCCCGCCGTTTTCAAGATTAAGAATAAAGATGTGCTGAAAGTCGCCGTCGGAACCGATATAAGCGATTCTCTTTCCGTCGGGTGAAACCGCCGGCGCCGTGTCAAATCTTTCATCGTTAGTCAGATTGGTTGTTTTTTGGTTTTTCAGGTCAATGGCGTAGATATCGCGGGTAATCTTTTCCGCCGCGGAAAAATAAACCGTTTCTCCGTCCGGACTGAATACCGGCGAGAAAGACTGGTCAAAAGAGACATAAATCGTCTGCAAAATTTTGTCGGGTTTCTCCGCGTCAATGATGAACAAGGCGTGGTCGCGATTTTTTTGGGCAAAAAACGCTATTTTTTCGCCCGTTCGGGACCAGTCTCCGCTCCGGCCGTTAAACGGCCAGGTAACAAAATCGCTGACGATATATTCCCACGGTTCCGGCGGAAATTGAGGAGTCAGATTTACAATTTGCTTGTTTTTCTTTTCGTCGGATTTTTTATCGGATTCATCATCCGATTTTCTTTCAACGAAAACTTCTTCAGGCGGTATCGGATATTTTACAATTGCGGTTGAAAACCCGTTCTCGGCAATCGTAAAATAAGCGATTTGCTTGCCGTCCGGAGAAAGCATGGGAGAAATGCCGGGATAAGGATGCAGATACGGAGTTATGTTTCTGCCCTTGACATTAGCATTTTCCTGATACGGCTTGGGCCTTTTTATTCTGTCCGGCTCATACAGTTCGCCCCAATAGTCCCGATTGAATTCGTCAAATTTCTGGGGATTTATATCCGGATTTCCAAGTTTGCCTTTGGTCAATTCGTAGATAAGCTGGCCCAAACCCACATCTCTTCTTTTGAAACCCCGCACTTGAAAATCCACTCCGCAGGAAAATTCATCCTCCAACATTTCAAAAACCATTTCCCACATTGAATACGGATTTACCCTCGGATCATTTTTTAAACGGTCCCAGGTCGGTAACTTATTTAGTGGGTCCGCGCCGGCCGTTCGCTGGTCTTTCTTTCTTATGTTGTCTCTCGTGTGCGGTTCATACTGTCCCGCCATAAACTCCGCTCCGCCCTCCCAAAATCCTTTCGGCAATTCGTTCTTCTTTGAATCCTTTTTCAGGATATTGGTTCTTTGCAAGTCCATCTGAAATTCGTGAGCCATTTCATGAACATTCACCGCTCTTTTAAGTTGCGGCAGAAAATCCTCTTTGGTAACCATTCTGTTTCTGTAAGACTCTACATAAGCCCCAAGACCTTCCGGCAAAAAGCTTCCGCCGAGTTTGCTTGAAGCCCATTCACTATGGGTGTTGAATACGATAATCGGCAGTCGTTTGCTCAAAATATGGTCATACATTTTTTTACTGCCCAAGAAAGAACAGGCGTTTTCGGCATTTTCCATAAACTTGCGAAAATGCTCGGCCTGCTTCGGGTTTTTCAAGTCCAGCCAGGTCCAAACATCAAAATGTTCGGATTGATAAAAATTCGGTTCTCCGTCCCCCCAAATAACATCATTTTTCCCGAATTTCTCCGATTGAGCCGAAATAAACGAAGACGCCGACAGCAAAACCAACGCAACAACAATCGCCGTTATTTTTCTCATTTTCTTCTTCTTTCCCTATTTTTAAATGAGCGAAATTAAGGCAAAGCTACCCCCTTTACAACCGAGTGTCAACCTCTCACCTTTTAAGGATTTGCCCAAGGGGTATATCCGATAGATTATCCTCAAAAAGTGAGGGGTCAATATTGAAAAATCCGCTAAACTACAAAGGGTAAATTACAATGGGCATCTTTGCAAATTGCAAAGATGCCCATTGTAATTTTTAAAAGATTATTCTCACTTAGGGAACCGCCGGATTGTAATAATTCCCCGACCAAATCCCGTTGGAAATTTGATTCATAACCCGCGTGGACATTCCGCCCATGACTGTTTCTCTGTTAACGTCGTCCCAGGTCGGGGATTCTTCTTGCCGTGGCTGGGGCGCGGCAAATGAATTTTCAAGGCCGGTCTGTCCGCCGTTTTGCCGTTCAACAACCGGCGCCCGCACTTCTAAATCATGTTCGGTAATCGCTTTTTGCGGAGCGGACAAGCCCAGAGATAAAACCAGCAAAGCGAGCAAAACGCTTGCCGCAGATTTACCCAGGCCGATGCCTTGAGTGTATTTCAGGGTTTTTGAAAGCACAATAATGTTCCACAGACCCAAAAGAGCCGTAGCCGCAGCCAAAAGACCGGCTATTGCCGGCAAGGGGGCATAAATTAAAACCATAATCGGCGTCAAAAAAAGAAACGCGAAAGAATAAGCGGCCGGTCTGAAAAATTGACCGAGCCGGCCCCGTCCTTTAAATAAGAATCTGGCGATTAAAAACGAGAGGCTGATGACCAAAAAAGTTTGTCCGAGAGAAACCAGCAAGCTGACAAAACCCAAGTATGCGCCGCTTAATAAAACAAGAATGAAAAGTAAAATATTCGGCAAAAACATAAAAACAAGGCCATACTTCAAGGCCGGTTCCGATTGCGATACCGACGCAATCGTATCGCCGTCCAGGCGGATAATTTTCAGAGCCTTGCCCAACTCTTTCATAAAACCTGTTTTTTCCGGTAACGGCGACGAGGCCATCGGAGATTCAAAAGTCGCGGCCTCGGATTCCTGATTCAAAGTTTCCATAAATTTATTGTGCCACTTCTCCAAATGTCCGCAAATGAAGTTATTAACTTTTTAAACCCGTGCCGTTCTTATTGGGTAAGCAAAACTCCGGACAATCGCATCGGTGTTTTATATACGGAGGACAGCGGCCCAACTTGGTATGATTACGGAAAAAGCGATTTTGCGTCTCCTTCCGGCCATGGCATCTATGCAATCGGCGGATTCCGGGAAGTGACTTCCGACGGTTACATCATCGGCGCCCTAACTGATTATTATGGCGGCCGCGGCGATGTTTACTTCTTCAGACTTAAAGCCAGATAAACTGGCGGTGTATTTTGGTTAAAATCCGAACGGAACTCTCTGGGCTCGGGCGAGGCGGAATTCCCCCCACACCCCCCTTCCGCTTTTCTCTTGCTCAAACGGAACGGGAACGGAAGCAGGCGGGCAAAAATTCCTTCTCCCCAACCCCCTTCCTTTTTGCCCGCCCGAGCGGAAAAGTTTTTGTTCCTGCCGAGTGAAGCTCGGCAATCAAATTTCGCACTCCGGATTTTCGTCAAAAAAAGTTCGGATTTTAACCAAAAAACACCGCCATTTCCAAACTTGGCGGAGAGGGTGGGATTTGGCTACAACTCTCACAGTCTTCCGACTGCTCGGTTGCAGCCCCGCCTCACGGCGATTTTCGCCAATTGCTCAAATCGCATCGCTCCGGCATTCTAATCCCAACACAGATGAAGCAGTTCATCTGTTCCATCTTCCTCGTTCATTTCATTCACTGCGGAGAGGGTGGGATTTGAACCCACGGTACCCTTTCGGGCACACCGCCTTTCCAAGGCGGCGCACTAGACCACTATGCGACCTCTCCATACTAAAGAAATGGATGTTGTCAATTAGATTTATTCCAGCCGGAAATTGGTAGATGAACCAACTGCTCAATCCAAGCCCGACGTTCCGGAGAAAGCTTGCTTAACGCTTCCGTGTCGTAGAAATCAACTATTTTACGAGTTTCCGGGTTTAAGAGAAAAACACTTAATATCTTGCCCTGTTCATCTTTGTTGACCATGCATACCGCCGGCTTTTCGTCTTCAGTGACGCCCCACGACATCTCATGCTTGGCGGCTTTTTGTCGCTCTTTTATAAATAATTCCCGCCATTGTTCAAGCTGCTTTTCAAAAAATTCTATCGCTTTCGCGGATGTATCATGTCCACCCCTTGACTTGTTTTCGCTTTGAAAAATTTTCGCCCACGCCGGAAGTTCCATCTTTTTGTTTATCTCCGACTCCGCCGCCATTTCCTTTGCGCTCGGATTGTCGTCATGGCCGGTGCGATTGTCGTAAATGGCGTGAACGTTTTTATGTGGCGCGGACTCCAAACTGGGTATTTCCCTTTTTTCTTTTTTGGTCATGATATTTAAAATTAAGCGTTATGTCACAATCTCCCGTCTTAACGCCGTTATTCTTTCTTCCACGGGTGGATGCGTCATGAACAGTTTTGTAAGCCAGTTCACGCCCCGTCTGCCCTTAAAAGGATTGGCAATAAAAAGGTGGGCGGTGGAATTGTGAGCGAAACGGGCCGGTGAACCGTCTTGGCTTATTTTTTCAAGAGCGGAAGCAAGACCTTCCGGATACCTCGTAAGCAATGCCCCCGAAGCGTCAGCCAAAAATTCTCTTTTTCTTGATATCGCCAATTGGATAAGCATCGCGGCAATCGGAGCCAAAATTGCGACCGCCAGGCCGATGAGGGCCAAGCCGTTTCCCTTGTTGTCGTCTCTGTCCCCTCCCGAACCAAAAAAACTTGCCCGCATAAACCAATCCGAAACAATTGCGACAAGACCGACCAGCACTACCACAACCGAAGAGACCAAAATATCATAATTACCGACATGGGACAGTTCGTGAGCCATTACTCCTTCCAATTCGTTTTTATCAAGTTTTTGGAGCGCTCCTTCCGTGACGGCCACTACCGCATGTTGCGGATTTCTGCCGGTGGCGAAAGCGTTGATTTGGCCGCCGGGAATGGTAAAAACTTTCGGCATCGGCAAACCGGCAGTGATGGATAAATTTTCAACAATCCTGAAAAGTTCCGGATGGCTTTGAAGTGAGGCGGGCCTCGCTCCCGCCAATGATAAAGCGATTTTGTCGGAATTCCAATAAGCCACGGCATTCATCACAAAACTTAGAAAAACCGCCCCATACAAAATCCCCGGCTCTTGCAAAACGAAACCGAACAGCCAGCCAAGACCGATAATCAAAACCAAAAACACGACCATTAAGAACCAGGTCTTTCGGATATTGGAATCTTTGTGGGTGTATAAATTAGCAGCCATAGTCTATAGACCATAGACAATAGTCGATGGCTTTTAAAAACTGACCTTAATCGGTTCTTTTTCTGCCGCATTAGCGATTTCAAAAAAAACTTCCTTTTTAAACCCAAACATTGAGGCAACGATATTGCTCGGAAATTGTTCAACCCGCGTATTCAGGGACAAAACATTGGTGTTGTAAAATCTTCTTGCCGCCTGGATTTTGTTTTCCGTGTCGGCAAGCTCGTCTTGAAGTTTGGTGAAACTTTCCACTGCTCTTAACTGCGGATAGGCCTCTGACAAGGCGAATAAACTCTTTAACGCGCCGGTCAGCATATTTTCCGCTTGGGCGTGTTCGGCAACCGTCTGCGCTCCCATCGCTTTGGCGCGCGCCTGGATTACCTTGTCCAGCGTCCCCGATTCGTGCGCCGCATAGCCCTTAACCGTTTCCACCAAATTAGGAATTAAATCATACCGGCGCTTTAACTGAACATCGATATCCGACCACGATTCCTTGACTCTATTGCGCGAACGCACCAGCGAATTAAAAACGCCAACCAACCAAAGACCGGCAGCTGTCAAAACCAGAAGTATAATTAGAGATGACGACATGAAGTTTTGCTCAAATCATATAATCTGCCACATGCTGTATGTTTCATGCTACATGATTATGAGTTGTTAATTATGGCTTCATTTTACTCCAATTTTATCAAAAAGAAAAGCTCGCTGTTTAAGCGAGCCTGTCTGTCGGCGGAAATTAAATAAACTTATTGTTATCCAACAAACTCTTTCTTTCTTTTTTATCGCCGCGCTTATAAGTATAGACGGCGTTTTTGACGCGGCAGATAACGCAATCACCCCGACGGGAAAAATATATGGTAAGCGACGCACTTTCCGTTATCGTTGTTTTGTCGGCATTGCTCCATGTCCAACGCCACGCATATTCTCTCGTATATTGGTTGGAAACTATCTCTACCTGTTGTTTCGGGTATTCTTTTTCCATAATATCCAAGGCCTCTTTGCTTTCCATCAGAGGAGAAAGTTGTTTGTACGCTTTTTCAAGAGGATTGGTGGATTGTGGCGGAAGAGCTTGCCGCGTTTGGACATTCCCAGTTTGTTTTACTGTTTCCGGCGCAACATTTTTCTTGGTATCTCCCGGGGGGGGAACAAAAAGCGAGAATCGGCAACAAGCCAAGGCTTATCATTATTGTTCTTGATGTTTTCACGGAATCCTCCAAAATTTTAATGTCCTATTGGGACGAATCTCCTACTTTTAGGTGTATCTGTCAACCCCGCCGCATACAATAATTAATATTACAATGGGCATCTTTGCAATTGCAAAGATGCCCATTGTAATATTGATTCCGGTTTTTAGATTAGTAATCGCCCATTCCCGGCATTCCGCCGCCACCCCCCATCGGCATCTTTGATTCCTTTTCCTCCGGCAAATCGGTAACAACCGCTTCGGTGGTAAGAATCAGCGAGGCAACCGACACGGCATTGATTAGGGCGGTTTTTACGACTTTCAAGGGGTCAATGATGCCTTCCTGAAACATGTTCGCGTATTCTCCCCTTCTGGCGTCAAAACCAAAACCCAGTTCGTTTAATTGCGAAAATAATTTGTTGACTATCTCGTTGGAATTATATCCCGCATTGGCCACAATCGTTCTCAACGGTTTTTCAAGAACGGATTTTATTATGCCCTCTCCTTTTGCAATGTCGCCGATATCTTTCATAACCGTCACTTGATGTTCTTCCTGAAGCCGTTTTGCCGTTGATTTGGCTTTATTTATCTCCGTAGTGACACAAAGCGTTTTTAACGCGTCAAATAAAGCAATGCCTCCGCCCGCGACAATTCCTTCTTCAAGTGCCGCGCGAGTGGCGTTAACGGCATCCTCCACTCTGAATTTTTTCTCTTTAAGTTCGGTTTCCGTCAGCGCTCCGACTTTTATCACCGCCACGCCGCCTGACAATTTGGCAAGCCGCTCCTGTAATTTTTCTTTGTCAAAATCAGAAGTGACTTTGGCGATTTGATTCTTAAGTTGAGAAATTCTCTTGTCTATGTCCGGCTTCTTGCCTTTTCCGCCGATTATAGTGGTGGTGTCTTTGGTGGCAATCAACCGCCTGGCCTGACCGAGCATGCCAAGCTCAATGCCTTCCAATTTCATTCCTTTTTCTTCCGAAATAACCTGTCCCCCGGTAACAACAGCTATGTCTTCAAGCATCTCCTTTTTCCTGTCGCCGAAACCCGGAGCTTTGACCGCCAAACTGTTAAAAGTCCCGCGGAGTTTGTTGACCACTAAAGTCGCCAACGCGTCGCCGTCAACATCCTCGGCGATAATGACTAACGCTCTTTTTCCTGCCCGAGAAAGTTTTTCCAGCAAAGGAACGATGTCCTGAATCGAGGAAATTTTCCGGTCGGTTATTAAAATATAGGGGTCGTCGTGGACGGTTTCCATTCTTTCGGCGTTGGTAACCATATATACCGAAACATATCCCCTATCAAACTGCAGGCCCTCAACCAGCTCTTTAGCCATTTCTGTTGATTGGGATTCTTCAACGGTAACAACTCCGTCTTTGCCGACTTGTTTGAAAACGTCGGCAATCAATTCACCGAGCACCGGGTCATTGGCAGAAATCGAAGCTACCTCTTTTATATTTTTATCCGTAATTTTTCTTGAATTTTTTTCCAAAACCTTTAATACTTTCTTGAGTCCGTTTTCCATTCCCTCTTTCAAAAAAATGGGGTTGGCGCCGGAATTAACCGCACTGAAACCTTCGGATACTAAAGCTTGGGCCAGAATTATCGCCGTAGTCGTGCCGTCGCCGGCCACATCGTTGGTTTTTGAAGCAACTTCTTTTATAAGTTCGGCGCCGATATTTTCAAGCTTGTCTTTCAGCTCTATATCTTTGGCGACCGTTACGCCGTCTTTGGTGATAGTCGGACTTCCGAATCCTTTATCCAAAACGACATTTCTTCCTTTGGGGCCAAGGGTAACTTTTACCGCATTCGCCAATTTGTCCACACCCCGCTTTAATGCCTCGCGGGCATCCTCTTTGTAAGAAATCTGTTTTGCCATAATTCATACAACATAAACCACAGACCATGTAACAATAGGCGTCTTGATACATGATATATGATATATGAATTTTTTAATCCAAAATCGCAAGTATATCTTCTTCTCTCGCTATCAAGTATTCTTTTCCGCCAACTTTCACTTCATTCGGGCCGTATTTGGTAAATACGACGACATTGCCCTTCTTTAGCTCCATCGGCATCCTTTTACCGTCTTCTCCCATTTTCCCCGGGCCGACGGCGATTACCTTGCCCTTCTCGGATTTCTCTTTCTCAACCGTATCGGGCAAGATGATGCCGCTCTTTTTCTTTTCCTCTTTTAACGGCTCAATGACCACATGGTCGGATAATGGTTTTAACATATAAAAACTTGCTATTTTGCCGTCTTGCCATCTTGTTAAAACAATCAACAAGCTAACAATTAGCAATATAACAATTATTTCTTATTGGCACTTATAACCAAAGAGTGCCAATAACAGATAATATATTCGCCGACCAAAGTCTTGTCAACCCCGCGCTTAATTAAGCCCGGAATCTCTTTCTTGTTCGGCGGTCAAAATACCGGTCCTTTTAAGGCCGCGGTTGTATTGTTCAACTAAAGTTTTTTCAAAAGAACGCGGATGAAATTCAAGCTCGTTGTCGTTAAATACAACGCGTCCCCCGCTCTCATATGTCGCCGGATTTTCCCGTATCCTTTTTTGCTGAAAATATTTAAACACGCTTTCCAGCCAGCCGCCAAAAACGGAATTGAACACCGCTTCCCCAATTTTGGCCGTCTCGGCCAAAATTGGATTCGGTTTGATTTTTTTAAAAACAAATTTGCCGGACGGTTCAAAACTTAAAATAAAATTCTGTATCCACTCATTGGCTCCGTAAAATTTTTCAAACAACTCTTCGCCGGCCAGAATCGGCGTCAGACTGGCATACGATTGGGCGTTAAACAAGCTTTGATGCTCAATGCCCGGGACCGTATCGACAATGTAATGATTGAAACAAAACTTATCCGGCGCAACTTTGTCAAATCTTTTTCTTCGGGCTCCGAACAAAGAAGCCGCTAAAGATAAAAACAGGCGGCAGGTGTATAGACGGCCGACCCGAGCAACCGCTAAAATGTCAAAGTCGCCTTCTTCGGCGGTATTGTTAATTGCCATTGAACCGCCGACAAAAATCCCCCGCAAATAAGGCACCGCCGCAAACCACCTTGCCGCTTTAAGCAATTTCTTCCATTTCTGGGCGGAAATCTTTTCTTTTTCCGCCCTTTGAACACACAAATTATTCCTGCCGTTTAAAAAATAAAATCCATTTTGCTGAACCACTTTTTTGGCCGCCGCCAGACCGTCAATTTCTTTTTGAATGTCGCTTAGACTTGGGGGCGCTTCCACGCTTGACTGCGCCGCCGGCCGCAATCTGGCCGGATGAATTAAAAATTTTTTTATTTCAAAAAGAGTGAGCGGAAAATTCAAAATGTCATAGTAAACGATAGTGGCCAAAATAGATTCGCGTAAGTGTTCCACAAAAACAGCATATAGCAAACTTGCCGAAGAAAAAAGCCCATCACTTTTCAAGGATGGTTTTATACATAAACATGCCCCTTCGGACAAGTCCTTGAAAAGTGATGGGTTGTTCGGCCAACAACTGCGAAAGTTTTAAATTTTTAAGCTCTTCGGCCGGAACGGCATAAATCATCTTGTCGAAAATGTATTTAGGCGGGCGCCCTTCTTCGCGAACATAATAGCCGCCGCCCGGGTCGGAAGCAAAATCAATCCCGACCAATTCATTATTCATGTTTACTATCGCTCCGCCGCTCAACCCGCCGAAAGAAGATTGGTGCTCTTCTTCAAGTCTTAATTCTATGCAGTTGGATGCCGAGAGATTGCTTACTTCTATCCTGTCGGGGGTTGCCGGCAGGACCAAAGATGCGTTAACTCGCACAACATACGCGCTTAAATCGTCAAAGACAATTTCTCCGTGGCTATTATCGCCGTAATATTGTCTGAAAATTCCGGTTAATCTTTTATTTTCCCACGAATCGCTTGGGTGCAAATGAAATCCTCTAAGACGGACCTTTTCCCCGACAAATGTTCCGGAAGCAAATTTATAGGGTTCGGGAAAATTATCAGAGTCAAAATCTCCGACTATTTTTATTATCGCAACATCGGCGCGAGAAGAAACTTTCAATGATGTGCTTTTGTAAACCCGGCCGTTGAAAAAAAGCGTGAAATAGATTCTTCTGCCGTTGCCGATAAAATGAGCCGCGACGGCAAACCACCCCCTCTGTTTATCAAGAATAAAGGCCGAAGCATTTGTCCATTTTGTGCTCGCAATTTTTCTTCTAACAACGGCGGCGGTTTCCGTTTTAAAATCTTGGGTATAGGTATTTCCATTTTGAGAAGCATTTGCCTTGTTTAACCCAAGAAACGAATACTTGCCCTCTTGCCGAAAACCGCAAATAACGACAAAGATAGAAAATGCGGCCGCTCCAACCAAAAGAAATAATGAATACCCGGCGTCTTTGGAATTCATTTTTATATCCCCTGGATTTAAATGTGCAAATTTAACGCAAATTAGAATATTATGCCCTGTTTGTCAATTATCAGATTTTGATGTAAAATATCGGGTTAATGAACGAGGGTGTTCTCAAAAAAACAATTTCCCGCCTCAAGTCAAAAATCTTCTCCTCCGCATTGACGGCGAGGCCCACCGATTTGCTATCTCATATCACCGCCGCCTCCGCTCCAAATCAGTATTTTAAATTGTTTCAAAGCGCCCTACAATTTAAGTAGTATTATTTGACAAAAAATATTAATAATTCTATAGTATTGGCGTTCGGATGGGTCGTTAACAATAAGGAGGACGAGATGAGATTTCCAGCATTTTCAATGGTTTTTGGAGCAAGTTTGCTTTTTACGACAGTTTTATCGGCCAAAGAAACCACGAGAAAAATCGTTGTCTTCAAAAACGGCGTTAGTGAAATCGCCAAAGAGGCGGTGTTGAATAATCTCAACGCAAAAGTCGTCAAAATCAAAGACATCCCTTTTATCAATGCCGTTGTTGTCAATATGACGCAAGACGCTGAAATATCATTTACGGCGGACACCGCCGTAGATTTTATTGAAACCGATGTTTACGAAAATTGGCTTGAAGCGGTTTCAGAAAATAACCTTTACAATTTTGTCGTTATTGATGGCGAAACGGTAACAACCCAAGAACCTCAAGTTCTGCCCTGGGGAGTAAACCGGATAGACGCCGAAAAAGCCTGGCGCAAAACGGCAGGCAAGCAAATCAGAATTGCTGTAGTTGACACAGGTTGTGGCCCCCACCCCGACCTAAGAATCTGGGGAGGCGCGAGTATGGTTGACTACACCGAAAGCTACAGCGATGACCATTACCACGGAACCCATGTGGCGGGAATCATTGCGGCGATTGATAATAAGTTCGGCGTGGTCGGAGTCGCGCCAAGAGTTCGGCTGTACGCCGTTAAGGTTTTGAATTGGGGTGGCTCCGGTTATCTGTCCGATGTCATAGAAGGACTTCAGTGGTGCGTAAGAAATAAGATGAACGCCATCAATATGTCCATTGGAACATATATGAATTTTCCGACGATGAAACTCGCCGTAGAAGCGGTCAACAAGGCGGGCATCGTGCAGGTAGCCGCCGCCGGAAACAGCGGAGGCGGACAAGTAATCTATCCCGCGGCTTATCCGCCCTGTTTGGCAATTTCCGCAACCAACAAAGACAACGAAATCGCTTATTTTTCGTCAACCGGACCGGAAGTTGATTTTTCCGCTCCCGGACAGGAAGTTTATTCAACTATCAGGAGAGGCCGCATTCCCGGTTATGGCACTTTAAGCGGAACTTCAATGGCCACTCCCCATGTAACGGGAACAGTGGCATTGATTATGACTATGCCCGACCCCAACGGCGATGGCGTGTGGAGCCCCGCCGAAGTGAGGGAACGATTGAAAAAAACAGCCACCGACCTGGGGGATAAAGGCAAAGACAACCTTTTTGGATACGGCCTCGTTAACGCCCATAGAGCGGTGAAATAAATAAAAACAGTTCAGTCCCCCGCTCATAGCTACCCGGCTGTTGGCGGGGACTTTTTAAATTAAGCGGCCATTGAGTTTTTATTAATTTTATGATAGCATTTTATTAAGATTATGACTGGTTTTGCGATAAGAATTTTGGGTAATTCACTGGCTTTTTATATTGCCAACTTGCTGGTACCCGGTTTTGTCGTAAACGGAGGCCTGAAAGAATATCTGATAGCCGGCATACTGCTCGGATTTTTCAATATGCTGGTCAGGCCGCTTCTCAAACTGATATCTATGCCGCTGATTATTCTTTCTTTGGGATTGTTCACTCTTGTGATTAACGGCTTGATATTGTGGCTTGTTGATTATGTTTTTGATTTTGTAGTTATAGAAAATTTGACAGCGCTCTTCTGGGTCGTTATCATAACGGGGTTGGTTAATCTTCTAACCTCGTTCGGCGGTAAACTTAAAGATTGATTATGGCATTAACCTATATTCAAATCGGACTGGCTGTGTTGTTGATGGCGGCGATTCTGCTGCAGCAGAAAGGCGCCGGATTGTCGTCAACGTTCGGCGGTAGCTCGCTGGAATACAGCACCAAAAGAGGCGCCGAAAAAATTATTTTTTACGCCACCATAGTCCTGGCGGTTTTATTTCTTGCCGTTTCCATCGTCAGAATCGCACTGTCCTAATCAAAACCATAAAAACCCTTTCCATTCTCCCGGCTTCCGGGAATTATGCTTAAAAATGACGCACAATTAGACGATTTTTTTAATTTAAAGACGGGGCGCCGAAACGGTTCCGAAAAAGAAAGCTTTCAAAGGGCCGTTTTCGAAAAGTTTAATTTTAACAAGCTTCGTTTCCTGCCGCCGCTTCTTTCCAAAAAAGAACGATATTTGCTCTTATCGCTCGTTCTGCTCATTTTTGGTTCCATTATAGCGTTCCCTTTTACTTTCTATTACCATTATACGACTGCCGCTCCGGCCGACGGCGGCGTTTTCAGTGAAGGTTTGGTCGGCAAACCCCGTTACGTTAACCCGCTTCTCTCGCAAACCAACGATGTTGACCGCGATTTGGTTAAATTGATTTTTTCCGGTCTGCTGAAATACAATGAAAGCGGCAAATTGGTTCCGGATTTGGTAAAATCTTACGAGGTATCCAGCGACGGTTTGAATTATTCAGTTTATCTCAAAGAAGACGCCAAGTGGCATGACGGCGCCCCCCTAACCGCCAGTGACGTTATTTTTACCGTACAGACGATTCAAAATGCCGACTACGGCAGTCCCCAGAGAATAAACTGGCAAGGCGTTGAAACGGAAAAAATAAACGAGTACGCGATTATGTTCAAATTAAAAAATAAATACGCCCAGTTTCTCAACAATTTGACCGTTAATATTCTTCCCGGGCACATTTGGCAGGATATCAAACCGATAAATTTCAATCTTTCCGAATTCAATTTGAAACCGGTCGGTTCCGGCCCGTACAAATTCAAAAAATTAAAAAAGGACAAACTCGGCCAGGTCAGTTCGTATGAACTGGAAGCCAATAAAAATTTTTATGACGGACGGCCAAATATAGATTCCATGGAGCTGAAATTTTACGATTCGGAGGATGAGCTTATCGAGGCTTACAATAAGAACGAGGTGTCGGGAGTTTCGTCGGTTTCCCCGCAGAATCTGGCCAAAATTAAATTTAAAAAACGGCTCAATTTAATGAATCTGAAAATGCCAAGGTACTTTGCGGTGTTTTTTAACCAAAACCAAAGCTCGATTCTTTCCGATAAAAATGTCCGCTTGGCCATAAACTACGGCGTCAGCAAGGAGAACATCATCAGCCAAGTTCTAAGCGGCAATGGAGCAGTGGTTGATTCGCCCATGATAGGTGAAGTTATTGATATGCCGAATGGCGTTAAGCGTTATGAATACAATCCGGAACAGGCTCTAAAATTGCTGGCCGAAGCCGGTTGGGGCAATCCCGACGAAAAAGGTATCTTGGCAAAAAAAGAAGCTCGCCTAAACCTAAAATTGACGACCTCTCCGTGGCCGGAACTTACGGCCACCGCAAACATTTTAAAAGAACAGCTCCTTAAGATTGGCATAAATCTTGACATCGAGGTTTTGCCGACACCGGCGCTTCAGCAGGCCATTAAAGACAGGAATTATCAGATGCTTCTTTTCGGCGAAATTTTAACGCCGGACTCCGACCCTTTCAGCCTTTGGCACTCTTCTCAAAAAAAAGACCCCGGATTAAATCTGGCGCTGTATGACAATAAAACAGCCGACACTATTTTAGAAGAAGCGCGCCAAACGCTTAATCCCCTTGAAAGAATGAAAAAATACGATGATTTCCAAAAAATAGTAATTGACGACATGCCGGCTGTTTTTCTTTACAACCCCTTTTATGTTTACGGCCAATCCCGCCGGATTAAGGGCTACGAAACAAAAATAATTTCAACCCCCGCCGACAGATTTTCCGGCATAACGGATTGGTACGTGGAGACAGAGAGGGTCTGGAAATAGCACAAGGGGTTGCATTGTTTTTAATGCTGGTGTATACTTAAAGTACTGAATTTCCTCTTGTGTCTTAATTTTTCTTATTATTCTTGCTTATTTGCGCTTTAATTTTGCCCTGTTTCGCACTTCTTAATTCTGCGTTCTGAATAAGAGTTCGCCCCCACACTCAGCAGACATCTGTCTTCTTGCGAACACAAAGCTATGGTTTTATTAATAATCGGCAGAGAGTTTTATGCCTGCTGAGCATGGGGGCGAGTGGTGGAACTGGCAGACACGTACGGTTCAGGGCCGTATGGCCGCAAGGCTGTGGGAGTTCAAATCTCCCCTCGCCCACAAGAGAGAGCAAGCAAAAAAATTTAATTTATGACAGAAGAAAAAGAAAATATTTTTTCAATAACTCCTTTGCACAAGGAGCCTGTTGCCGCACTGGCATCTTCCGAATCCGGTTCAAAAAAACAGACAACCGGCCCCAAAACCGATAATCGGCGTTCGCGAAGCGGCAAACAAAGACACTGGCTGAAACCGGTCGTAAGGCAAATCCGGGTTTTAAAACCCGAGTCCGGCGCCGAGAAAAAAGAAAGAGTGGCCGACAAATCCGGCGGACTTAAAATAATCCATTTCGGAGGACTTGGAGAGGTCGGACGCAATATGTCGGCCATTCAATACGACGATGAAATAATTTTGATAGATTGCGGAGTAAGTTTTCCCAATGAAGACATGCCCGGCATTGATTTTATCATTCCCAACGCCGGTTATCTGGAAGACAAGCAGGAAATGATAAAAGCCATTTTTTTCACCCACGGCCACATGGACCATATCGGCGCCTTTTCCTTTTTAAGGAACAAGCTTGGCGCTCCCGACATTTATGCCGCTTCGCTGACCAAGGCTCTTTTGTTTAAAAGACAAGATGATTTTAAAAATCAGCCGCCTCTTGAAATAAATGAAATAAAACCCGGCGATGAGATAAAAATAAGCGATAAAATTGCCGTTCAGGTGTTAAGAATAAATCACAGCATTCCGGATGATTTGGAATTGGCCGTCAAAACTCCGCTCGGCGTTATTATTCACACTTCCGATTTCAAATTTGACGATAATCCGGTCAACGACCAGCCTGCCGACATAGAAGAAATGAGACGCCTCGGCAAAGAGGGCGTACTGGCGCTTATGTCCGATTCAACCAACGCCGAACAGGAAGGCCACTGCCTTTCGGAAAGCGATGTCACCGCCAGCCTGGAAAAACTCTTTTCCGAAGCCACCGGCATGATTATCGTCGGAACGTTTTCGTCTTTGATAAACCGAGTGCAGCAGCTTGTCGCCATTTCCGAAAAAATAGGAAGAAAAGTTGTTTTTGACGGATATTCCATGAAAACCAACGTTGAAATCACCAAAAAAATGGGCTATCTGAAAATAAAACCCGGCGTTCAAATCCGCCTTGAAGAAATAGACGACTATCCGCACGATAAAATCACCGCAATCGTTACCGGCGCCCAAGGCGAAGGAAACGCCGCCCTGATGAGAATCGTCAACGGCGAACATCGTTTCATCAAGGCAAGAAAAAACGACACTTATATTTTTTCCTCTTCGGTCATTCCGGGCAACGAGAGAAACGTTCAATTTCTTAAAGACCAGCTTTACCGCAACGGCGCCAAGGTCTTCGACTACAAAATGCTGGATGTCCACGCCAGCGGACACGCCAACAAGGAAGACCTGCGGGACATGCTCAACCTCATCAAGCCGAAATTTTTTATGCCGGTTCACGGCCAATACTCAATGATGGTCAGCCACGGGAGAATCGCCCAAGAAGAAGGTTGGCCGGAAGAAAGCATAATTATCGCCGACAATGGAACAATCACTCATTTTGAAAAGGATAAATGGTGGTTCGATTCGGAACGGGCGCCGTTCGATTATGTCTTCGTAGACGGCTTGGGGATAGGTGACGTCGGCAACGTCGTTTTGCGGGACAGACAGATACTCGCCGAAGACGGAATGTTCGTTATTGTCGTTCTCATTGATTCGAGAACCGGCAAAGTCAGAGGCAGTCCGGACATCATTTCCCGCGGATTTATTTATCTGAAAGAAAACAAAGAGCTCTTAATGCATGTCCGCAAAAGAATCAAATTCATAGTGGAAAACAAGGCCATGCCCCAGCCGAATTTAGCTTATTTGAAAGACGCCGTCAGAAACCAAATCGGATTGTTCTTGTTCCAAAAAACCGAACGCCGCCCCATGGTGCTTCCCGTGTTGATTGAAGTGTAATCGCTGGAACTCTCCAGTAAATTAAAAACTCAAGTTCAATCTTGAGTTTTGGAGTGTTTTTTGGCTAACATTTTTTTTACAAACTTGCCTTTATGTTTTTCGTAAATTTCCGTGTCAATCGAGTCGTCAACAGTTCGTGTTTGAATGTATTCTTTATTATCAACAGCTGATTGCACTTGGTCTTTACAATGAGCACAAAGTTTTAAATGTTTTTGAACCTTCGGGTTTTCCTGAAGAAATTTTTCGGCATAATCGGCTTCAAATTTGCTACTCCCATCGTCTAATGTTCTAAAACCGGCCGCCTGAAGCATAACTCCTGGTAATATATGACTTCTAAAAAATTGTTCCACTTTTCACCTCTTTCCTCTTTGTAAAAATTCATTTTTACAAATACTAACATTAAGTCAATGTTTTATCAACATGAACAGATAAGTTTTTGCTTTTAAAGTTACCTTTTTAAAAGCCTCCACAGAGGACATTTTGTATTTCCTTGTCTGCTAATTTTATCATATGATAGTTTTGGCAAACAAACCAATAAATAACAAAATCAACTAAAAGAAAGCTTGTTTAAGATTTTCTCAAGAATTTCAAAAAGAGTTAAGTTGAGAGTTTGATGCTGTTCCTTTTCTCAAATTCAACGCGCAAATAATCCCCCGCTGAAATATCACTGCAAACTAAGTAATGCCAGCATCCATCAATTTCAAAA
>Ga0209542_10008599_pt1 | contig 19011 bp, 14 predicted proteins | sample RifCSPhighO2_01_FD_184028 | JGI IMG/M metagenome (GOLD analysis project Ga0209542, IMG submission 184028) | Soil microbial communities from Rifle, Colorado - Rifle CSP2_plank highO2_0.1 (SPAdes) (version 2) | ecosystem: Environmental > Terrestrial > Deep subsurface > Rock core/Sediment ...
CTGGTCGCGTGAAATTGCATCCAGACTAAAGAAAGTTCAAGGAGTTAAGCGCGCAGAACCTGCTGGAAGTGTTCGTAGGATGAAAGAGACAATTGGAGATGTTGACGTTCTTGTGATAAGCAAAGACCCGAAAAAGGTTATGGAAACTTTTACAAAAATGCCGGAGGTCGAAAGAGTTCTTGCCAAGGGTGATACGAGAAGCTCGGTCATTTTGAATGATGGATTGCAGGCCGATGTCCGAGTTCTTGATGAGAAATCGTTTGGAGCGGCTCTTCAGTATTTTACAGGCAGCAAGGAGCATAATGTTCGCCTGCGCCAAATCGCTATTCGAAAAGGGTTCAAGCTTTCTGAGTATGGTTTGTTCAGGAATGATAAGTATGTTTGCGGAAAGACTGAGGAAGAGGTTTACCGAAAATTGGGCTTGAACTGGATTCCTCCTGAGCTTCGTGAGAATCAAGGGGAGTTCGAAAAAAACATTCCGCGGCTTGTCTCTATGGCTGATATGCAGGGCGATTTGCATATGCATTCTAAGTGGAGCGATGGTTGGAATACTATTGAAGAGATGGCGCTAACGGCGCAAAAAGCGGGGTACAAGTATATCGCGCTAACCGATCATTCGAAGAGCGAGCGTATTGCGAACGGTCTTGACGAGAAAAGGCTTGTGAAATATTTGAAAGAGATTGATAAAGTTCAAAAAAAAGTCGACATCACTATTCTTAAAGGCAGCGAAGTGGACATTCTAAAAGACGGTTCTTTGGATTTTAAGAACAAATATCTAAAGGAGCTTGATTTTGTTCTTGGCGCGGTGCATTCAGGATTCAAATCGCCTAAAGCGGATATGACAAAGCGCATTTTAAAAGCGTTTGATAATCCGTACATTAACGCGCTTGCCCACCCCACTGGAAGGGTTGTTCACCAACGCGAGGGCTACGCGTTTGATGCAGAAAAAATTATGAGTGCTGCGAAGGAGCGAGGCATTGCGCTCGAAGTTGATAGTTATCCTTCAAGGCTTGATATGCGTGACGAACTGGTGCAAAAGGCAGTCGATATGGGTTGTAAAATATCTATTGATACTGATAGTCATTCTGTGGAGCATTTAAGATACATGGAGCTTGGGGTCGCTCAGGCAAGAAGGGGATGGGCGCAGGCGAAGGATGTCATAAACGCTCTTTCTCTTAAAAAGTTGCAAACGTTTTTAAAACGCTAAGTGATTGAGGTTTCTGATGCGTATAATGAATGTGTCCAAGGACTCCACGATTGCCGATTCTGCGCTCCAGTGCAGGACTTTTTGGGAGCAGACAAGGGGGATGATGTTTCGCGAGGAAGTTGTCCCGTTGTTGTTTGTTTTCTCAGCGCCTCAACGTGTCCATTTACATTCTTGGTTCTGTCCGGCAGGCATGGATTTGGTCCTTTTGAATGATGCGTGGGAGGTTATAGAATTAAAGTCAGAATGGGAGAAAAGAAGCTCTTTTTCATCTGCAAGAGAGTGCTCATTCCTGCTCGAGCTTCCGATGGGTACGATAGCTCAAACGCGTACTGAAGTTGGAGATGTTGTTCATTTTGTCAGAAAAGAGGTGCGAAATGAGGGACTTAGAAAAGAGGTTGGAACAAGCATGGTGCAAGGAGACAAGTTCAGACCCGAACAATTGGACGGCGGTCAATCCCGCGTGGGGCCAGTGCGCGGTAACGTCCTTGGTGGTGAACGATTATCTGGGCGGAAGACTTATTTGGGCGAGCGCGAGCTTGCCAGACGGAAGTGAGAGTTCTCATTACTTCAACGAGACCGCAACTGGACAAATTGTTGATCTGACAAAACGGCAGTTCCCGCAGGGCACAATAATTCCGCAAGGCATCGACAAGAAAAAGCAGTACGATTCGACAAGGGAGTATGTTCTGTCGTTTGAACAGACGAGGAACAGGTACGAACTTCTCAAAGAAAAAATAAGTGGGGACGCTGGGATTTGAACCCAGATCGATCGGGTTGGAGCCGATCATAATAGCCAAGTTATACTACATCCCCCTCTGTACGAAGTGGACAATCAGGGGTTTAAAAATCATACGTTTTAACACTCCTTCACTATCTCTTCTTCCCCGATCTGTCTTAGAAGCATATCAAACGTTTTGATGAGCACTTTTACAGATGGATGCTTTCTATTCAGGATATACGTTTGTGTTTTTCCTATATGCCTGTGCGGTACAAGGAACTGGTTCTTTATTAGTTCGTGTCCGATAGTGTAAACAGTCGCTTTATTCATGTCAAGGTTGCGCGCTACATCGCCAAGGCCGTAGTCGGTCTCTCTCAGCTCTAAGAAAAACTCAACAATTCTGTTTCTTGGCGTGTCGCCGAATGTCTCGCAAAATATGCCGATCATAATCTGGAATAAAATCCCGCATCATTTAAAGTCTTTCTTTTCATACTTGAAGTATGATATTTCATACGAAGTATTATTAAACCGCAAACTCAATCAAAGTCTAAAAAGAGGACCAATGAAACCCCGCGCGTATTACGAAGCTATTGCTACATTGACCGGTTGTATTATCGGCGCGGGAGTATTGGGCATTCCTTATGTTGTTCTAAGGGCGGGTTTTTGGACGGGAATGTTAGTTCTTGGGGTTCTGGGCGTTTGTATCCTGCTTTTGCACTTGATGATAGGAGAAATTGCGTTAAGAACGAATGCCTGCCATCAATTGGTGGGTTACGCAGAGAAGTATTTAGGCAAGCGCGGCAGGAACTTGATGCTTCTTTCAATGATTATTGGAGTCTATGGCGCGCTGACTGCTTACACGATAGGCATCGGAAATAGTTTGTCTATTCTTTTTGGAGGTCCGATTTGGATGTGGATGAGCGTATATTACCTCTTGATGAGTCTTATTTTATTTCAAGGCATAGGCTGGCTTGGAAGGTCTGAGCTTGGGTTTGAATCGCTTAAATTCGGTGTTTTTGTTTTGCTTGCATTGATACTGTTCGCATCTCCTTATTTCTCAAATGTTTACTTTTCAGGCTTCTCATTCGAACGATTACTACTGCCATACGGTGTTATTTTGTTCGCTTTCCTTGGAACTGCCGCGATTCCTGAACTGCATGAGCAGATGCGCGGCTGCAGGCTTCTTACGAAAAGGGCCATTCTCATAGGTTCGTTGATTCCGCTGGTCTGCTACATTTTATTCACGATTGCGGTTATCGGTGTTTCAGGTCCGCTGACAACTCAGGTCGCAACTATTGGACTTTTACGCTTCACAGGAGTTGCTGGTTCGATTCTTCTGAACGCATTCGCTATCCTCGCTATGGGCTCGTCATTTTTAGCGCTTGGCTATGCGTTAAGAGAATCGTATCAAGACTTGGGCGTGCCTAAATGGGACGCTTGGGCGCTCGCGCTTGCTGTGCCGATAGTTCTGCTGTTAATAGGTGTGGAATCTTTTGTGAGAACACTTGAAGTCACAGGCACGTTTGCAGGAGGAATTACTGGCATACTGATTGTTTTGATGCATTGGAAGGCAAGCACATCTGGAGAAAGAAAACCTGAATATCGCATTCCTTCGAATTGGTTGCTTTATGGCGCGCTGATTGGTGTTTTCGCGGTTGGTATGGCCTACGAATTAATTCTTCTTGTGTAAGACTTTTACGACAAAGAGCAGTATTAGAACGAATAGTATTCCGATTCCCAAGCTGATTGGGACTCTAAGGGATGCAGGGACCACGCTTTTCGTCACGCGCAAGGATACCGTGTTGCTTTGTATTTCTCCGCCTTTGCCGTCGTGGGCGATGAATCGAACGAATTCTTCTCCGATGAAGCCTTGTTCGGGGGTGAAGATTGCTTTGGTTCCGATGACATCGATTGCGACGTGCTTGGTTTCAGTTGTGCTGAATGTTAGCGCATCTTTATCCGGATCTTGGAAATAGGGCGCAAGGTCAAGTGTGTGCACTGTGTTTTGCTCGAATTCCTGCGCGGGTATCAAGTTTGCTGGCGATGGCGCAGGAGCTATGAATACTGCTGCCGCGACAAGCGCTGCTAGCGCTGCAAGACCAAGGAATAGTTTTCTGCTCTTTGGTGTCTGCTTTGGCGTTTTGGCGTATATCGCGTAGGTTCCTGATTTGAGGTCTGCTGCGAAGAAGAGTGCTTTGGCGCTTTCTCCTGCGTTTTTGAGCGGAACTGTTGTCCAAGTGTGGTTTGAATATCTTGCGAGTTTTACTTCTCCCCACGATTTTGGCATGCTAAAACTTGCTTGGAATTTGGCTTCGGTGTTGGCCGTTATTGTGAATGTTTGGAATACGTGTGGCGATGGCTTTGTTTTTGCGCGCGCTCGTTTGACGCATAATTGTAAATTCTGTACAGCGTTCTCAGTGAGCACTGTCAATTGTGATAGCCCCTTCGACCAAACTGATATTGTGGCGCTTTGTGGGAAGAGCTTCCATCGTTTGTTGATTATTCTTCCTTTGCGCAGTTTTCTGTGCACTAGTATGATTGCAAGCATTACAAATCCGAGCACGGCGTATTCTGCGTTCGAGGATAAGACTCCCCAGAGTGCGAATGTGAGCAGCGCGAGCAGGAGCAGTATTGTCTTGAACAATGTCCTAAATGGTGTTCTTGGTGTTTTTGCTAGTATGAGGTCTTTTTTGGAGATTACGTGGTGGCTTCGAAGGTATTCGTTTGCGACTTTTCTTTCAAGGCGTATTCGAAGTTTTTGCTCGCGTGCTTGTCTTTTTACGAGTTCGGCTTTCTTTCGCGCGTCATCCTTTTTCTGGGCTTCGAGTTTTCGCGCGCGGTCTGCTTCGCGTTTTTGCATTCGAAGTTCTTTTTGTTTTGCGCATTTTGCTTTCCATTCAGCATAACGTGCTTTCCAGTTCTGAACGCGAGTCTTGAACGCATCAGTTCTCATATAGCGTACGAAGTATGTTGCGGCTATTGTGAGCGCGATGAGTATTATTGCAAGGCTTATTGCAAGGACCGGATTTGTCTCAAAAAATGTTGGAGGTTGAAGGTTTACGATAAGTTCAGTTGAATAGGTTATGCCTGTTTCTTCGACTGTCGCGGTGAATAAGACGGGATATGTTCCTGTCGATTCTTCTTCGGTTGGCTGCAGTCTTAATTGGAGCGCTTTTTTCTCTCCTGGTTTTAAGCTGATTTGGCTTGGACTAATTGAGCCCCATGTTATTCCATCTATTGCAAGAGTGTAAGTTGTGGTTCTATCGCCAATGTTTTTAATTGAAAGTTCCGTGCTGGAGTCTTCATAGCTTGTTCTTATTGTGCCGATGCCGTCTGCGAGCAAAGGTATGTCTCTGTTGGTAATTATAAGTTCAAGCGCGAGTTCTTTTGCCTGTTCGCTTTTTTCTGATTCGATAAGGAATGTGAGTGGGAAGCTTCCTGATTCTGTGCAGTCATCAGGTGTCACGCTGAGCGTGAGTGTTTTGTTCTGTCGTGGAAGGATTACTGGCGCGGGTTCTGATATTTGCGCATTCGGATGTCCGCTGACGGATATTGAGTATAGTTCTGTGAAGTTCGCGCTGTTGTGGACGTTTATCTCGTATTCCGCGCTTTCGCATGGAGCGATGACGCGGCTCACTATTGGAGCTCGAAGCTCTGTTGTGTCGGGATATGTGACGTTGACGAATTGTGTGAAAAATTGTTCTTCAGTTCCGTCGTTGAAGTAGACGTTTACTTCAAGCAGGTCTGTCTGCGCATCGCACGGAATTGTGTAGAATGTCTGCACTGTATTAAGCTGGCCTGGCGCTAGCGTGAATTGTAGCGTGTTGAATTTGACAAAGTCGGCAGCTGACCCATCGATGCTTATGTCGTAGCTTGAATTCGAGGTTCCTGTGTTTTGTAGTGTTACGTTGCTCTGCGCGCTTTCGCACGGGTGCGCGTTAATTGTTTGTTCGCCGAACGCTATGAATTCAGCGTTGGCTATACTTGAAAGAAGCAATACAAGCAAAAAAAAGAGATTGTATCTCATGTGGCCTTTAGTAGTACGTCTCGGTTTGTTCCTTGGTCTTGAGGTGGACTATTCCGATTACAAGAGCTAGGATGATGAGCAATACTACAAGGACTACAAGGGTCACTTCGAATACGCCGCGTAGTGAGCTTTCTTTCTCCTGCACGTTCGTTGTCAGGGTGAGTTCCTGTGTGTCTTTGCCTGAGGTCACGCGTGCGACAAGACTGTGGGCTCCTGCCTGCGATTCCTCATTTACAAGGACGTTCACGAAGACTGTCTGCGTTTGTCCTGCTGCAACGACAAGTGTGCTTGTAGGTGAGACTGTTACCTGCGCCCAGTCTGCCGATTGGACAGCGAGGGTGAAGGTTTTGCTGGTCTTTCCTGCGTTGGTCACGGTTATCGGATAGACTGCTGTCTGTCCGCTTGCCGCGTTTTGCGCTTGGTTTCCAAGAGTTATTGTCGTCTGCTTTTGGTCTGTGCAGGTTTCGTCTTCAAGGACTGTGATTTGTTTTCTTTCGCTTGCCTTTCGGTGGCGGTCGTTGAATTCGACTTCGACGTTGACATCGTATGAGCCAGGCTTTGCGCATCTTGGAATGCGAAGGAAGATTTCTTCTGTCTCTTCTTCTTCATCGTCGTTTTCGATTTCTTCTATGTAGCTTGTTCCTGAGACGCCAAGGCCCGGTATGCTTACGGTTACTCGAACGTCATTTTGGTTTTTCTGTCCTTTGTTTTCAACGCGTACTTTTGCGAGTAGGCTTGAGCCTGCTCGTACTGCGTCGCTTGGGTTGAAAAAGATGTCTTCGATGCTGACCGCGTTTCGCGGGGTGTCGATTTCAAGGTTGTAGTCTACTGAGAATTTCTGGCTGTTTCTGTCAGTAAGTTCGATTCGCAATTTGTATGAGTCGAGGTCTGCGTCATCAGGTATTCTGATGGAGAGCTTTTCGACGTATGTGTTGTTTGCTTTGTAATCGTTAAGATCGGATGCGTCAGTTATGTCTTCGAAATCGCTGAATTCGTAGCCGTCGATGCTTATTTTGACTTTGCCTGATTTTATGTTTGCAAGTGGGGTGAATTGTACTCTTACTTGGTATTCTTCGCCTCGATCGAGGTTTAGCCTGTTGGTGGCGTTAGGAGAAAGTTCGGTGCCGTCGACTTGGACTTCATCGAACTGTAGTATTGGTAGTGTCTGCGCAAATGCAGGTACTGCAAATAGCGCCAGTATCGCCAAAATTATGAGCTTTTTCATGGTGTATTTATACCCCCTTGGTTTTCGGATTTTAACGTTCTATTAAAGGTTTTCTATCCCTCAGTAGTGTTTCTTATATGTCACCTTTTGGTGACACTAGTATATAAAGCTTTCTATCAGTTCACGACGATATCCCTGTGCACCACTCTATGCACTGAGCCGCTATCCAGCGTTATTCTGACCGTATAGGTGCCTGGTTCGACGGATTCCGGAAGCTCGATTAAGAGGGTTTCCGAGTTCTTCTTGCCAAGGCCCATATCCTGCAAAAGCGCGTTTGGCGAGCGTATGCCAAGTTCAGGTATGCTCGCGACTGCTTTTACGTTTCTAAGTTTGAGTTCTCCGCTGTTGCGGTATGCGATTGTTATTGGGACAAAGCTTCCTTCGCTCGCATAATCGGGTATTGCTATTGTGCCGATGAAGAGTCCTTCGTCAGGCGTGTGTACGTCTGTAAAGTCCGCTCCTTGAAGTGGCGTCACGTTGAGTTCAAAACTCGACGTCACATTGTTGCATCCAAGAGTTACAGTTTCTGTTCCTACAAAGAACGGATTGAGCCAGTATACGAGCAAGTCTTTGAACCATACAAGAATGCCGAAGTTGTCGTGCCATGATTCAACAGATACGTATGCGTCTCCGTCGGGATCGCTGCACAAGTCGGTCACATTTGGATAAACAACTGTCCAATCAGGGCTTGCCTGTTTTATTGACTGATTGTCAAGACTGCCCCATTGGGCGTTTCTATCAACGTTGATTACTGTTATCGTGAATGATTCGCTTGCAGAGCCGCCGCGGTTGTCGCGAACAGTCAAGGTGAGCGGATAGTTTCCTGCTTGGTTGAAATTTGGCGTCCAGCTGAACGTGAGCGAACCTACGTTATTGACGACTGTCATTCCTGAAGGTAGCGTAGGCACATCGATATTGAGCGCGTCTGCGTCAGGGTCAGAAAATGTCGCTGTGAACGCTAGATTTTGATTCTCATAGACAGTCATGTCGTTTATTGCGTTTATGACTGGGTTGTTGTTTGATGGCGTTGGAGTTGGTGTAGGTGTTGGTGTAGGTATTGGCTGTGTAGGTGGGTTGTTTGGAGGGTTCGGCACGGGTGTGCTCGGTGTCGTAGGTGTTGGAGAGGTTGGCGATGTTGGCTGTGTAGGTGAAGTCGGCTGCGTTGGCGAGGTTGGCTGCGTAGGATCAGTTGGCGTAGGGCTTATGATTCCGCCAAAATTATTGCTGAATACTCCTCCGAAATTGCTTCCAAAGACTCCTCCGAAGTTATTGCCGAAGATTCCACCGAAGTTGTTGCCGAAAATTCCGCCCGCGTTAGGGTCTGGAAGCGTGTCGGCTATAACCGTCGGAATAAGTAAAAGTGTCAAAAAGATTGCGAGGAGTGCCTTGGTGTTCATTTGTGTGCCTCGTTTACTCGTTGCCGCTGCCAGTGTTCTGTTGTTTTTCTGGTGCTTCAGCAGGTGGAGCTTCTGTCGCAGGCGCAGGAGCAGGAACTTCAGTTGTTGCGCTCGGTGCCGCTTGTTCTTCAACCGGTTGCTGTCCTTCGATGACGAGAAGCAATGCTCCTGGGCGTTCCGCGTGGATTTCGCCGTTTGTTTTGTCGCCGTCGGTAAGTATCGCGTAATGTTGCTCTGTGACTTCTGCGCTGGTCTGTTCGCCGTTTTCGTTCACAAGGCGAAGAGATGCGGCGAGAGCTCCGTTGTGGTTTGCGACTGCGTTGACCTGTCCTTCATCTGCAAGGAGAAGGTAGCCTATGCTGTCCCAGTCCTGCGGGTGTCGTGCTTCTAAAAAGTAATTGAAACTATTTTGCGCGTGAGCGACGAGTTCTGCGAGTCTGCGATCGCTCGGAAGCGCGGCTGTGACTGCAGCTGATTTCGCAGTTGCTATGTCTTCGAGCGTGATTGCGCTTCGAACTATGTAGCTTACAGGGTCTGTTCCTGGCGTTCGCTCGTAGTTGATTAGCAGATATACTCGTCCTTCGCTTGTCTGAAGGCCGTGTTTCATTCTGTTGAGTAGGTTATCCATTCTTACGTTATCTTCAGTATTTCTGTCTGTTTTATCTTCGAGCCTCAAGTATTCCTGAGCGAATGAGCGCATATCATCTAGTGAATAGCGTGTTTCTGTCGCAACAGGAGTTTCGAGTTGTTCGTCCAATCGTCCGCTTGCGCTTACACAGCCGCCAAGGGAAGCTGCGATGAGCGCACCGTATACTTTTGCCTGTGTTGAATTGTAAATTCTTGAAAGAATGCTTTGGTTGTTGTTCATTGTATGTGCCTCCGTGAGCGAAATACTGTTATTTATTAGGGGTAAAAAATAAAAGGTATATAAACGTTACTATCCGCAAGTGCTAACTAGAAGCGTATAGTGAGTCCTAGCCCGCCTCGAACTTCGTCTTTATCGCTTGCGTCTCCTGACTCGGCAACTTTGCCTTCGATGCTTGCGCCGACATAGACTCGTTCCCCAAGCTGGGTTTGCGCTTCAAGGCCGACAAAGTGTCTTGTAACTCGTGAGGACGAATCAGGGCCAAGGACCGCGTCGCGGTCTATGCTTTGTTTTGCCTGCTCGAAAGTGTAAGTTGGCATTAGATGGACCCATCGCAAAGTGCCGTTTGGAGCGGCAGTATAAGCTCCTGCGCCAAGGCTGATTCTTGTGTTCTCGACATCTTCAGTTACGTGGAGTGTTCCTATTGGTGATGCTGCGCTAGCTTCGCGTGAAAGCGAATCATACTCAGCGCGTGCTCGTCCTACAAGTCCTGCTTCGCGTCCAAGAAAATCTTGAGTTAAACGTCTGCCGACGACTACTTCTGCATCGACTCCGTGTCCGCTGTTTTCTGTCTCTATTTTATCTCGGTTGGAATCACGCAGGTCAAGCTGTCCTTCTCCGTCGAGAATGTGGTAACCGCTGACTACTGCTCGTGCGTACCAGTCGTTGTTCGGTCTCATCTGAAGCGCTATCGCGCCGTTCAAATCAAATGCGTTTTGGCGTTCTGTTTCAGCTTCGCCTGATATTCTGTGCTGGTTGCTAAATCTTGCTCCGCCTATTGCGGTAAGTTCGATGTGCTGTGAAAAGTCTCGTGAATCGTATCCTGCTGCAAGGCCTAAGCTTTCGCCTGCGAATGTGCCGTCTGCTTTGCCGTGCTGGTCAAGGGCTTGCGCTTCTGCGCCGACTATGATTGGGATTTGGTAAAGAGGATTGTCACGTTCTACATTATGGGTGACGTTCGCTCCTGCTTGTACGCTTCCGGTATTGATGTTTCTGCTTGTCGTTCCGCCAAGGGTGACATAGCCTGTTCCTGGAAAAAGTGCTCCTGATTGTGAGACGTTTGGCTGTACTTGAGTGGTTGTGTTTGGCGTTGGCCCTACGCAGCCTCCGAGTGCTAGAATTGTTCCGATAAGTGCTTGTTTGATCTTGTTCATGGTAAAACCCCCTACGATTGACTTAATGCCCCGCGAAGTATTATTTAAAGCTTTCGATTGTAACTACTAGAAAGGAACAATTAATTTGGCAATCTGCGCTCTATTTCCTGTATCGCCTCGTCAAGAGCGCGTGAAGATGAATCATAGTTCACTTGGTTTATTCTTCCTGAATCGTATTGCGATTGACAAAGCGCTCGTCTTCTTTGAAGATCAGAAAGTCGCGTTCGAGCCTCTCTTTCTTCTCGTCCCATGAGTGCAGGAAGAGGAGCTGGCTCTGGCCGAGCTGGCATCTGCCCCGCATCTTGAAATTCTTCCTGTTGTTCGACAGGCATGACCATAATTGAAAGTCCGTAACCGGAGTATTCGTTTATTTTGCGTTCAATTTCAGCTAATCTTGCAGACCGTTCAGCCGCAAATCTTTGAGTATCAGTGCAGTATAGTTGGGCGAGCTCTTCGATAATTGAACCAATTTGTATTTGCAATGCGCGATAATCTGCTCCATCCAATTCCTGCGCGGTAAATTCGTTTTGACCTGTACGTATTCTTTCCTGCCTGTTTTCATACGCTCTTTGCTCGAGCGTTCGCTCAAGCAAGTCTCTGGTTGAGTAAATCTGCGCGATCGTGAGCGCTTCTCTTCGTCTTGTTTCAGCGCTTGGAATGCTGCTAAGCAAGCCGGATATTGTGTCATCTTCTGAAAGCTCGATTGGATTTTCCGGATTGCCAAGCGGGTGTTGAGCGAAGTCTCTGGCTGCTCCAACCATCCTTTGGCCTGCTTCCTGCGAATCAGTTTGTGGTTCTTGATTGGTATGCTCTACAACTGGCTGTGTTCTCTCGCCGACCATATTCGGGTGCGGCGTGTAGCATCCTAAAAGAAATGCGAGTGAAATTAGTGCCTTTTTCATCAGGACACTCTCCTTGGTCTTCGGCCGACAGTGTTTACTCTCTGAGGATACTGTTCGAATGCCTGCTGTAATTGTTCGATTTGAGCGTCCAATTCTCTGATGCGCGGCTGGTATGTTTCTTCAAGAGTTCTGTCTTCTAGAGAGTATTGTCTGAGTAAATCTTGTTTTTCTTGTTCTGTTGCGTTCATTATGCGAATAACGTAGCGTAATGTCATTCTGTCGCGTCGGGTCTCTATTTCTTGGCGAATAGAATATACGTCATTTCGTGCGATGAGCAGAGTGTGTGTTGTCTGTACGTAGTCCAAAACGCGAGTTGTTGTTTCTCGTCTGAAATTCGCTTCGGTTTCTACTGCGTCTCTTCGCTCGCGGGTCTCTTCTGCAGTTGCATCTAACGATAGTTGGAATGTGCGCGCGTCTTGTTCTAGCATCCGCAAATAGAGTGAATTGATTTTTTGTTCGAGAAGGTCAAGTCCTTGCACGTTCGCTGCGCTTCGAATTCCTAAGCGTTCATATCTTCCTTCGATATCTTCAAGCCTGCTTCGATAATTATCAACGTCTCTTCGAAGTTCAGGTGTTCTTTGCCGGTCGAGTTCATTTTGAACTTCTGCTGCGATGTCAACGCTTTCGCAGCCATTAAACGATACTGCTAGTGCCATGCCAAAAATATATCGCTTCATTGTCCTGCTCTCCTCGCTTCTTCGATTGCTAGGCGTATTTCTTCTGGGGTTCTGGCAGTTCTGAGCGTTTCATCGAGTGATTGTAATGTTCTTTCACGTTGTTCGTGCGCCGGAAGGAATCGTTCTTCGTATGCTCTGTTGGCTCCTTCGTGAGCGTCTTCGATTCCTTCGACGCGGTTGATGACGCCGGCTGCGCGTTCTGCTACTTCGCCGATTTGCGCGTCATAGCCGCTTCTGAACTCGCCAAGGTCTCTCTCGACTGTTTCGCGAAGGGCTTCCGCGCTCATGGTAGCAGTTTCTGCTGAACGAACCGCTCGGCCGCTTTCATTTTCATACACATCCAGAGTGCGTTGGAATCCTTCAAGCTTTTCGTTCGTGCGTGATTCAGATTCAGTATGCTGTCGTTCAAGCCGTCCGATACCAGAATCTAAGGCTCTGAGCGCATCTGGATTTTCTCGCAAGTATTGAAGCGCATCTTCTCGCTGTCGCTTTTGAAGATCTTCATATTGTTTAGGAGTTAGTTCAGCTGTGCATCCCGCAAAGGCTATTGCAAGCGCGGCAAGAGTTCGTTTCATATCTTTGGCTCGTCTGCATCCGTATTTAAATCTTTCCAGATATACCACTACTCAGTGGATAAGTAAGAAACGCTTTTATAGTGGCGCGGGTTTTTGAATAAATATGACAAACGAGAGCGATAAAGATACCCATAAAAAATTCGATGAATTGAATGTGAGCTTCAATGAGTTGAAGGATAAATACGACGCAGTCATGGAATTAATAGCGCTCGTTTATAAAAAAGTGAAAGTCATGAAAGATGGCGGCGAGTTCTATCTGGCAAAGACAGTTCCTACGCTCTATGGAGCAAACAGTCTTGACGACCCTAAAGTGCCAAAATATGTGCTTAATCTCGCTCGGGCTTTAGGCGATATGGAAAAAACTCTCGATATCGCAAATTCTACGCAGATAAGTGGCAGTCTTACTGTTGACCATCTTCGCCAGCTAGAGGAAGCTGTCGAGAATGACGGAAAAATAAAAAAGGGTAAACACCTGGCTGAATATTCTCCTCACTCGGCTTTGTGCCATATTTGGAGAGAGTATTTGGTGAAAAAAGAAGCAAGTGATTCTATTCTCCACACTAACGCTGATGAAAAAAAAGTATACGAAGAGCGGCTCAAGGAAAAAGACAGGCAGATAGACGCGGAAAAAGATAAAAGAGAGCAGGCGGAAACTAACAGGAATGATTTGAGAGAATCGCTCGATGCGATAATCGCGCGTCTTGAAGCGGAGTTGGGTGAAGATGCATAGTGATGATCGAAAATCGGCAGACAAGGCTAACGAGCTAATTGGCAGGCTTTCCGCGAAGAAAAAGGCGGATGCGAGTGGTGATTCTGATGCAGACGTTATAGACGAGAATGATGCCACCGAGCCTGAAATCCCTGCAGGTTTTGTTCCCGCAGCTGATGTGTTCGTTAGCCCAACTGATCATGATGCGAGCGGTCCTCTTCCGAAAAGAGTCAACGACAGCCAACCCCTCACTCCAGTTAGAGGAATTTCAAAGCCCTTGTCCGATCAAGATACGGGGGAGTTCACTGATGCGCAAGCTGCTAGCGCCATGACTATAAAAGAGCCTGGACCGCCAGCAGTCCATGCTCCCACCGTCATAATGCCGCAGCAGGGTTCTGGTTCGAGTGTCAAACATGGCGATGCGAAGGATTTGCCCAAAGAAATAGAGGTCTCTGGTTTCAAAGATATCAAATTCATAGCCCAAGGCGCGGACGGGGCGGTATATCAAGCGACAAATGAATTGATGGATAGCACTACTGCGCTAAAATTCCTCAGAGGTTATGATGAATCGAAGCTTGGGCGTTTCGCGAAGGAAGCGGCAGTGATACGTTCATTGGATAGCATACCGAATGTCGTGCGTGTTTATAATTTTGCATGGGGAGAGATTTCTTTTCTTGATGCGACCGGTTCTAAGCGTAAAGTGAAGATTCCGTATCTGGAACAAGGGCTCATGCATCATGCTCTAAAAGAACGATTAGATGCTAATGAAAAGCTTACATTGGAAGAGACTGTGAACAAAGGCATCGAGCTTGCGCGCGCTTTGCAGAAAATTCACGATAAGGGCATCATCCATCGCGATCTCAAACCTGCCAACATTTTAGAAGACGAAGACTGCAAGGCGTACATTTCTGACGTTGGTATCGCTCTGGTGCGCGGAACAGGCCAGGCGGAACAAGAGAAAGGACTTATCTTAGGAACGCCGCACTATTTATCTCCTGAGCAGGCGGCAGGCGATGTCGATCAGGTGGATAATCGAAGTGATGTTTACGGTTTGGGCGCGATTATTTATGAATTAGTGACTGGAGTTACTCCTCAGTTTGTGGACATATCTGATTCAAAGAGAATTCTAAAACTCGATTCCGTCATCAAGATAGTGCGTGCTGTGCAGACGAATTCTTTGGCTCCTGTTCGCATGTTGAATAAAAAAATCCCTCGCGATTTAGCGGACATAGTTGAGAAAGCTATGGCGAAAGAGCGTTGGGTGCGATACGCTTGCGCTGCTGACTTTGCCGATGATTTGGAGCGTTTCAAAAAAGGGATTCCTCCGAAGGCGAGCAAGAAATGGATTCATACAAGGTTCATCCAACACCTATACGCTAGAAAAATAAAGACCGTTGCTGCAGCTGCGCTTATTGGCGCGTCTGTTTATGCGTACGATCTTTATGAAAAATCGATAATTGTTGAGGAGAATAAAAACAGGATTCGCGAAATAGCCAAGGTCGAGCTTGAAGAGGCGCAGGATATGCGTGAGCGCGCGTCAGCGTCAAACAATAGGACAATCGTGTTAAGCGCAGTGTTAGAATACGATCAGGCAGTCAGCAGTTTGGAGCAGTTGAGTGGTGTCGAGAATGACCCGCGCATTGCCGTCCAGATAAATGAGCTTAAGAGCGCGCGGGCAGAGCTTGCGAATACCGCTTCAAGGCTTGAGCGTTCTGAGCGTATTCGCGCACAGGAACTTCATCTTGAATCGTTGTTTGGCGCAGCTCAGGAGCAATACGATGAGTTCAAACAAGCAGCGCCTCAGGACCAGATAGCTGCGATAGATTCTATTGTTAAAACGCTCGGGCACGTTCGTGACGAAGCTGTCAAAATAGAAAGCGAGTCTGGAGCGCAAAGAATCGCGCTTGTTGACAGACTTATAGCTCAGGCAAGAAGCTCTGCGTCTGTGGCCCGTGTTAATATTGAGCGTGAGGAGCTTGCGTCTACCGCTCAGCAAAGATATGATTCTGCGTTTACGGTTTATAGAGATATTGACTCTCTTAATGTTCTCGAACAATATGATGAAACGCGTTCCGCTCTTGATGACGCGCTGCAAAAAGCTCGTGACTGGAAACGCAGCGATGAAGAGAACACTGTTCCGGATAATTTAATTTTATCTCTTCAAAGAACGCTTGGCGAGCTTGATGGATTGCACAGTTCTGTTCAAGATTCCGCAAGGCGCGCTGAACGCGCGCAAAGTTTGGCCGAGCTCGCTCAAAGAGAAGCGGATAGCCATGATTATGCTGCTGCCCGTCAGAATCTAACTGAAGCCGAGAGTCTTTCGCAGTCTCCTGATGTCAAGCAGATGCTAGACCGGGTTGTGCAGCTTCATGAGAGGTATCAGATTGAGAGAGTCCAGCACGCGTATGAATCTATTTTTGAGTATCAAAAACAGGTCACGAACATTTGGACAGATTATTATCGCGCCCAGATCAGAAGTTCTGTTCGTGATAGGCGCTTGACGCAGGCGCGTGAATCGCTTGAATCTCAGCTCGAATGCCCATCAAGAAATGGCGAAGAGATAGCTGAGCTTTCGCACACAACTCTCGATAGGGATTATTTCGATGGATTTACTGATACGCAGACCCATCTTGCTGAGGAATCAACGAGGCTGCTCATAGATACTGACCGCGCTCAGCAGGTTCGGCTTCAAATCGAGCGCAGGGATGCTGTTTGGAGAGAATTGCAGGATTTGAATGGGGCGTATGTTAGAGGGGATATCCAAAAAGAAGATTACAATTCAAGGTCCGCTGAGTTGACTAGAGAGTTGCGCGGAGAATAGTTTTTTAAGCAATGGTCATTCTAAGAACGGCATGAACGCTCTTGTTGTCGGGGCAGGTCCTTCTGGCGCGCAGATTGCAAGATTGCTCGCAAAGCAGGGTTATGATGTCGAACTTTTCGAGGAGCACGTCCAAGTTGGGCGTCCTATCGCGTGCACGGGGATTGTGACCCGGGCTCTTTTTGAATTCCTTCCAAAGGATGAATCATACATTGTTAATGAGCTTAGGGCGGTTCGTATTTTCTCGCCTTCTGGAAAAACTCTTGAGATTCCTATGCACGAGTACGTGATCTGCCGCGAGAAGTTCGATACGTGGATGGTAAGGCGCGCGCAGGATGCGGGTGTTAAACTGCATCTTCGCCATAAGTTTGTGGAAGCAAAGGACAACAAAGCTAAATTCAAAAATGGCGAAAGGAGTATTGAAAAAGAATTTGACATATTAATAGGCGCGGACGGTCCTTTCTCCGCAGTCGCACGATCTGCAGGTCTTCTTGAGGGCCGTCAATATTATATAGGGTCGCAGGCGACAGTTAAAGGCGAGTTCGAGCCGAATGTTTTTCTCACGTTCTTTGGTAAGTGTGCTCCTGGTTTTTTCGCATGGGCTGTTCCAGAAGGAAAAAATCTCTCAAGGGTTGGTGTAGCTTCGAAGAAACACGTCCATGTTTTCTTTGATATGTTAAGAGAACAGTTTGGTGGCGAAATTATCGAGCGTCAGGCAGGGCCTATTCCTATTTATGATGGCGCAAGAAGTGTTCAGAAAGGCAATATCTATTTGGTAGGTGATGCGGCAGGTGTTGTCAAGAACACTACGGGTGGAGGCATAATCACTGGTATTTGGTCCGCTAATATTCTAGCAATGGCTCTTGAGAAAGGCAAAAATTACTCTAAACTGCTAAGGCCTCTTCGCAAAGAATTGTGGCTTCATAAGAAAATAAGGGAAACTTTGGACAAGTTCTCTGATGATGACTATGAACGATTGGTCAGATATATGTCTTCGGAGCGTGTTAAGCGAATTCTCGCATATTACCCGAGAGAATATCCTTCGAGGTTTTTGTGGCGTCTTTTCATCGCCGAGCCTCGTTTTGTCACGTTCGCAAGACGGCTTTGGTGAGAAAAAGTTTTTAAACTGTGCTCAAGGTGATACGTGAAATGGAGCAAAAGAGCGCGCTTGATAAGGCAAAAGAATTGGTTCCGTATGTGAAATCTGCGGCTTCATTTGTTTCTAAGCATGCTGTTCTGTTCACTTTGCTTCTTGTTCTCGCGTTGCAGTTCGTTCCTAATGAGGGCGGCAAGTATCCTTGGGGCGGGATGTGGATGCGTTTGGAAGCAAGAGATTTGCGCATTGCCGATAACGCTGCTGCGTCAAGCGTTGATAATTTCCTTCGAAGCCAGGCAACAGACCAAGTTGTCAGGTCTTATCCGAATCTTCCTGATTCAAACCGTAATAAAGTCATTGAAGATGTCATGAAGAAGCTGCGTTCTGAACAATCAAGTCTTCTTGATTCAGAGCGTGAGCGTTTAGCTAATGAAATCCGTGCTCATTATCAATACGAAAGCAATGGTACGACATATGGATATATGCCTGATATCGACCCGTACCATTATATGCGTTATGCGCGCAATATATTAGAGACTGGTCATCAGTATGACCGGCTCGAAGCAGGCATTCCTTGGGACGACCACATGCTTGCGCCGTTTGGCGTTGGTATGGAAAAAACATGGCACCCTTACGTTTATTTCTTGATTCATGAAATAGATTCTATTTTCCGTCCGAATGTTCCTTTGATGGATTCTATTGGTTATTACCCGATAATTTTCGTGTTCTTTTCTCTTATTTTCATATTTTTCGCGACAAGGCGCCTTGCGGGCAATATGGGTGGCTTTTTCGCAGTGACTGTTCTTGCGTTGCTTCCTGCGGTTATGGGAAGGACGCCTTGGGGCGGCGATAATGATGCTTATCAATTGTTTTTCCCGTTATTGCTTGTTTGGCTTTTCGTTGAGGCGTATCACGCTAGATCGTGGAAGCTTCAGGCAGTTATTGCTTCGACGGCAGGTTTAGTGGTCGCGTTGTTCAGCCAGTTCTGGTCAGGCTGGTGGTATGTGTTCGATTTCATGTTGGGCGCGATTGTTATAGGCGTCATTTACACAGTGTATACTCATCGAAAGTCTGGCGTGAAAGCGATTGTTCACAATAAAGATGTTCGTAAAGATGTGTTTGTTGGCGCGGTTTTGTTCGTATCCGCATTCATCTTTTCGTTGTTCACTCAGGGTTTCTATCAGTTTATGCGCGGGACTTTCCAGGGAGCGCTTGGTTTTACGAGCATCAAACAGGCAAGTTTGACTACGCTTTGGCCGAATGTCCTAACTACTGTGGCAGAGCTCAATCCGGGTTCGATTGATGCAGTCGTATCTTCTGTTGGCGGAACATTGATGTTCTTTTTGGCGGTTGTCGGGATTTTGCTTTTAGCGTTCAAAAAAGATGAGCACGGAAAGCGCGATGCCATGTACGCTGCGCTTCTCGCGTTATGGTTTTTCGGAACGACATACGCTTCGCTCAAAGGCGTGCGATTTATTTTCTTGCTTGGTCCTGCGTTCGCTATAGCTTTCGGCGCTTTTGTTGGTTTGATGCATGAGCGTTTGGCGAAGATGACAAGCTCTGATATTCAGCGAGTTATCGCAGGTTCTCTTGTCATACTCGTGTTCGGATTAATCATAGTTGGTCCTGTCCAAAACGGTC
>Ga0209542_10008600_pt1 | contig 19010 bp, 18 predicted proteins | sample RifCSPhighO2_01_FD_184028 | JGI IMG/M metagenome (GOLD analysis project Ga0209542, IMG submission 184028) | Soil microbial communities from Rifle, Colorado - Rifle CSP2_plank highO2_0.1 (SPAdes) (version 2) | ecosystem: Environmental > Terrestrial > Deep subsurface > Rock core/Sediment ...
AGGCCAAAGACGATCCAGATCATCATACATAAAAGTATCATATGAATCAGTCTCAGAATTGTGGATACAAACCAGAGAAATATCTAGGTCTTTCGGGTCGTTAGAACCGACATCTTCAAAGGTATTTTGGGTTTCAATATCAAAGGTAATTTTTTTCACGATTTATTTTTTTTCAATTATTTCTTTTATATCTTTTCTTGTCACATCAAAAAATTCTTTTCCATCTACTAATCTTTTCAATGTAAATTTGTCATTTTTAACCTCATCATCTCCAATACAAATTACAAAAGGAACTTTCTTTTTATTTGCTTTTTTTATTTGATCACCTACTTTTTTGTAGGAATAATCTACGGCAATATCTAAACCTTGAGCTCTCAAAGCCTCGGCCAAGTCGTCTGAAAAATCTGTATATTTATCTTCAAGAATACAAAGATACAAATCTGTTTTGGGCAAGTATCCAGGCAATAGGTTTCTGCTTTCCAAAAAATCCAATGCTGTCATATCTCCCATACCAAATCCAACAGCGGGTATTTTTTCTTCACCAAAGATGTCTAGGAGGTTGTCATAACGACCACCACCAAACATCGCTCTGTTGTTGTTAGGATCTTTGTCAAAAACTTCAAAAATAACTCCGGTGTAATAATCAAAACCTCTTACCAAAAATGGATCAAAAGACACATTGGTTATTCCTCGTTCGTTCAATTTTTTTACTATCGTCTGACAAAGTTGAACTTCGGGTTGAGAATTCATTATTTTTTCAATTTCTCCACTTACGAGTGATTTTTTTAGATCTTCACCGCGTCCTTTTCCCAAGATATCTTCCATTTCCTTATTAAAATCTTCATCAGAAATTTTATTTCCGTTCCATCTATCAATCAATCTAACAATTTTCTTTTTCTCGTCTCCCTCCAAATTAAATTTTTCAGAAAGGATTGTTCCGACGATTCCTGCAAAACTTATTTTAATTACAAAATCTCTGTCTAGCGCTCCTAAGTTTTGCATTATTTTGTAGGCGATTGTGATTGTTTCAATTTCTGCTTCTATGCCTTTTACTCCAAATATATCTACATTTAGTTGCCAGAATTCTCTACCACGACCTTTTTGGGGTCTTTCGTATCTAAAATTATTTACTATTGAATACCAACGAAGGGGGAATATCAAGTCTCTTTTTTTGCCTGCCACCATCCTTGCAATAGTTGGTGTCATTTCTGGACGCAAAGTTACATCTCGTCCGCCACGGTCTGTGAAAGAATATGTTTGTTCGTTCACGATTTCTTCTCCCGATTTTGCTTTGTACAAATCGGTAGATTCTAGTATAGAAGCATCGTATTTTTCGTAGCCAAAAGATTCTACAATTTCTCGCATTTTTTCAAAAATATATTCTTGTACAAACTTGTCCTCTGGATAAAAATCGCGGACGCCTTTGTAAGGATTTGTGTTTAATTTGTCCATGTTCTAAATTCTAACAAAATCACTAGATTTAACAAGAAAAAGAATAATTCATTTTTGTGCATTAAGAAACGATCGTTTCTAAATGCACAAAATAAAAAATAAATAAAAAAAAGACACAAAAGAGAGAGTTTTGTCTAAATGCCTTACTTATCTGGCAAATTAAACATTAGGATCGTTATAGTTACGACCGCCGTTCTGGGGGGACCCAGCCGGGCATCTCTTTTGTGTCTAAAGCGAATGTTCGTCCTGTCGCTAGGCAGGATTTTTGCTCGGGGCATATCCAGTGAGAACAGTGTCATCACAGGTGGTAACTGATAGCCCGAGCCACCGATTTTATGATCGGTGCGGTCAAGGTGGATCAATACCTCGGCGGGTTGTCGGTAATGATCCTTCGTCAAAGTTCCGTCCGCCAACGGAACTTATAACCTCTTCGGGATGGAGAACAAGCAAATTCTCCCGATTTGGCTATTAAAGATAGTATACAATTTTAATTATCATGTCTAGCATAAATATTTCACAAGCTTATAGTTGATATCACAGAAGAATTTGGCAGGCAATCTTGTAATTTAAAGTTTAATATATAATATGAAGTATATGATTTTTGAATTGTATAAAAAAGAAGGGGAGACTCCATTAGAAGCGATAGAAAAATTTAGAAAAGAGAACGTGAGATTTGGAGATCAAAAAATGACTTATGCTGGCAGGCTTGACCCGATGGCAGAAGGTGTTTTGTTGGTGCTTGTTGGGGAGGAATGCAAGAACAAGGATGAATATTTGGGATTGGACAAAGAATATGAATTTGAAATTCTTTGGGGTTTCCAAACAGATACTTATGATACCCTCGGTATCCCGAAAATAAATAAACGTTTTAAACATTCCGACATTCTTGAGAGTGTCGGAATGCTAGAAAAGATGAAGGGAAAATTTAGACAAAAATATCCACCATATTCATCTATGACAGTAAAAGGTAAACAACTTTTTCAGTGGGCAAGAGAGGGAAGGTTGGGCGAGATTAAAATCCCCGAACAAGAAGTAGAAATTTATAACACTGAATTATTGGGAGAAAAATATTTAAGTAGGGAAGAATTAATTGAAAATATTTTAAAAAGAATTGACAAAGTAAAAGGAGATTTTCGCCAAGAAGAAATAAAAAAGAAGTGGAGTGACATTTTTTCATACTTGGAGGTCGAACCTCCAAGTAGGTTTTTGATAAGTAAGGTAAAAATAAAATGTTCGGGAGGAACATATATTCGCGGAATTGCTAATGATTTAGGAGGAATAGTTTTCTCTTTAAAAAGAACAAAAATTTATAAATAACAGAATTTGGACATCGGATGCCCGACGTTCGAATCTTGTCTGTCAGTGTCAGTGAATTTGAACTATTTAAATCATTGACTTTGTATTTTCTTTATAATACTCTGAAAAAAGAGTTTTGAGATTAACATAACATTTGTTTTAAGAAAGGAGAAAATATGAAAATACCGTCTTTTCAGTATCGGCTTAGTTTCTATTTTGGAATCATCTTTTGTTTTGCAAGCAAAGACTTCTCGCTTTCTTGGTCAACCGTTATTCTTGTCCTTTTGGTATGGTCTATTTCCGCGGCAATTTTGGGCGATAAAATAGATTATTTGTATGACAAATTTTTTAGAAGAACATTGGATAGGATTTTGGGGATTAATGATTAAGGGAATATAACAAAAACGAGGTCTTGCGACCTCGTTTTTTAAATTTGTTTAAATTCTTTGTATCAAACCACTTTTTTCTATAAAGTCGTTTAGACTTGGTTGGCGTGCGACATTTCTAATTATATCGTCCATCGTAACTATTATTGTAACTATTATTATAACAATAAAGACGGAGAGAATCATTTTTTGTTTTATTTGCAATTTTGTCTTTGCCCACAGATCATAAAAGACCACGATTGCAGAAAGACTGACAGAGAAAGGTATTACCAGAGAGATAACAAACATTATTCCCCAAAACAAAGAATTCAATCCTAAAAGCGGGGTAGAAAGCCCTAGTGTGTAAAGAATAAATTTTAGTGCGGTAAACACATAATCTAGAAAGAAAATAGCGGAATAGAGAAAAAACAATAAATAAGTAATGGTAAAAAAAGAATACCAGTTGTTTGAAAAATAAAAACTTGTTAGTTGTTTAAAAAGTGTTTTTTCTTGATCCTCAGCCATAAATTATTTTGATTTTACTTTAAGTTTTGCTTTCTTTCCTTTGTCTGTCTTTGGAAGAATTAATGTCAAAAGGCCGTGTTTCTCTTCGGCTTGTGCTTCATCAATATTTATTTCAGTAGGTAGGGTGATTGTTCTTGAAAAAGAACCCCAATAAAGTTCTCTTGAAAAATAATCTTGATTTTCAACTTCGTGTGATTCTTCTCTTTTTCCGCGAATTGTTACCATGTCTCTTGAAATATCAACATCCAGATCTTCCGGCTTTACTCCTGCCACCATTGTTTTGATTATTACATTGTCGTTGTCTTGATACATATCTATAGTCAATTCACCCTCTTCTTCTTCTTCCATCCAATTTTTTTCTTCGTTTTCTTCATAATCGTTATCTTCATCATGAGATTTTTTGTTGTCAGAGGATTTGTCCAATTCGTCTATATCTACCGTTCCTGTTAATTTTTCAAAAAATGATTTCATATTATTTTTTCTTTTTGTTATTTGATAATTTTTGTTTCGCTTGGATTTGTTTTATTTTTTCAAAAAATAATAAAAGTACCAATATCACTATCCAGATAAACATAAACACCTTAAAGATGTTTCCTTCTACATCATTTATTATAAGAAAATTAAAACTTGTGTGCAACGCAATAGCGAGGATAAGTCCAAATATAGAAGCAATAAATTTTATGATTTTGGGCTTATAAAAAGTAAGTGCCAACATTATACCAATTATGCTTGAACTAGCGGTGTGAAGAACCGTAGCGCCGATAAATCTCATATTTCCAACGACAATTGTTTTGTAAAGTTGGTCTGATCCGGCGATATCCCATAAATACAAAGTATTTTCCATAGCAGAAAATCCCAAAGCAACGGTTATCATATAAATAACAGCATCTATCGGTTCATCGTTGACTGATTTTCTAAGAACGGAAAATCCGGCAAAAAGATATTTTATTATTTCTTCTGATCCTGCCAAAAGTAACAAAACAAAAAGAGTGATAGCTTCTTTTTCCTGAAAAAATAATTCCATTATTTTGTCTCCTGCCAGTTGAGCAACCAGTACACTGACCATTCCTGCCCAAAATGCTAAAAATATAAATGGTTTTGGTTCTGGATTTTTTTTGTCTTCCCCAAGCCAAAAACCCAACCAGATAATGGTGGGTAGAATTCCAAGAGAAAAAGCGAGCAATGTTTGCATTGATTAAAGTATAAGGCAGAAAGTGGAAAGTAGAAAGTGGAAAAGAGTATGGTTTGGTTGACTTAAATTTTGTAAAAGATTATAAATAACATTGGATTTGTTTCTAAACAAATAAAAAAAGGAAATGAGAGGTGTGTATGAACATTGATCGCAAATCGTTGGTGTTGTCGGTATTAATGTGGTTTCTTTTGTCGGCCTTCTTTTCTGTTCCTGTGCCGGAGAACACTGATAAAATATTGATTGTTTACAGCTGGCTGACGCCATATTTTTCTGTTCTTGTTGCTGTCGGATATTATTTTTTTCTCGCCGGTGGTGAGGATGAAATTAGTCTACCGCAAAAACCAAAAGCAATATTAACCTGTCTTTTTATTTTTGGACTTTCGGCCGCTTTGATTTTTGTGCAAGTATCCTTTATTTTCGAGTCTTTCTATAATGACGGTTTAAATATGTTCCAATTATCTTCTTTTCTTCTTGTAATTTTCTTGGCAATTTTTATTTTTAAAATTTGTAGTTTTGGTTTGTCCAGGTTGGTTTTAATTGTTTTCTTTGAGCAAAAAAAGACAGAAGCTTTGGCTAACAAGCCAGCAGAATCTTTTTACAAGGTTGGAGAAAATTCGGCCGGCAGAATGCCGAATTAAATCGAAAATCAAAAACTGCAGGGGTTTAACCTCTGCAGTTTTTTATATTCTAAATTTTATTTTCTAAATTCTGATAACGGCCATTTTTCTACCACCAATAGATTTTTTTGTTTTTTTGGAAAATCTGTCCAAATTTCTTCTGTTATATAGGGCATAAATGGATGAAGGGTTTTCAAGACTTTTTCAAATAAATTCAAAAGCATAAATTGTTTATTGGCTTTGTCTTGTAGGGATGTCTTGTCGGCTAGAGCATCTTTTGATTCTTCTAATATTATATCTGCCATTTCGTGCCACACAAAGTGATAAAGTTTTTCTGATGTCAGATACAATTTGTATTCTTTCATTTCTTCAGTTATTTCTGAAATTAGATCGTCAAATTTTGCTAAAATATTTTTTTCATAATCGGCTAGGTCCTTTGTATCAAAATTTTCATAATCAAAATTTTCAGTATTTGAATAAACAAAACGAGCGATGTTCCAAAGTTTGTTGGCAAATTTTTTGTAAGCCATTGTCTTTTCTTCGCTAAAACGAATATCTTGCCCTGGGGCAACTGCAACGATCAAAGACATCCGAAGGGCATCTGTCCCATATTTTTCTATCATATCTAATGGATCTGTTGCATTACCAAGAGACTTTGAAAACTTTCTGTTTTTTTCATCACGAACAAGTCCGTGCAGATAAACAGTTTTAAAAGGTATTTCTCCTGTCAGATATGTCGTCATCAAAATCATTCTAGCTACCCAGAAAAATAAAATATCGTGTCCTGTTTCCAACAAGTCGGTTGGGTGATAAAGTTTTAAATCATTCGTTTCATTTGGCCAACCCAAAGTAGAAAATGTCCAAAGACCTGAAGAAAACCAAGTATCCAGTGTATCTGAATCCTGGATCCAATCGTCTCCTTCTGGGGCGTCAACTCCAACATAAATCTCGTCTTTCTTGTTACTCGTTACTTGTAACTTGTCACTCGCATACCATACTGGTATGCGATGTCCATACCAAATTTGTCTTGATATACACCAATCACGAAGGTTTTCAATCCAGTGATAATAAATTTTGTTAAATCTGTCTGGAAGTATTTGTATTTCGCTAGACTCAACTGCATATTTCATCAAATCTTTCAAACTAACTTCATCGCCCGCTTTGATACCTTTTAGATTAGAGTGGGGAAGTTTAAATTTTTTATTCACATCAATAAACCACTGTAGTTTTGGTAATGGTTCTATGACTGCGCCTGTTCTCTCAGCAGTTGAAACATTTTGTTGTGTTTCTTCTTCTTCTATCATCAAATTGTTTTCTTTAAGCCAATTAACGATAATTTCTTTTGCCTCACCAACTTTTTTGCCATTCAAAATATCACCCGCATTTTCAATTTTAGCGTATTCGTTGATGACTTTTTTCATTGGTAGATTGTTTTTGATAGCCATCATTTCATCTATTTTTGAGTGGGCAGGAGTAACTCCCAACGCACCTGTTCCAAATTCTTTGTCTACAGAATAGTCAGCAATTATTTTTATAGAAAGAGGTGTTCCACAAAAATCTGCAATTTCAAAAGTTTGTCCAATATATTTTTTGTATCTTTCATCGTCTGGATTAACTGCAACTGCAGTATCGCCGACTTTTGTTTCAGGTCTAGTTGTAGAAATCGCGATAGGGAAATCGGCAGAATATTTAAAGGTATAAAAAACAGCAGTTCTTTCTTCGTAGACAATTTCATCATCAGAGATAACTGTCTGACCTTTTGGATCCCAGTTGACCACTTTTTCTCCTCTATAAATTAAACCATCATCATACATTTTTTTGAAAGCAGTCTTTACAGCCAAATTTCTTTGCTCGTCCAGTGTAAAAGCCAAACGAGACCAGTCCAAAGACGACCCCATTCTTTTTGTTTGTGAGATAATTGTGTTTTGCGAATCAAGAGCAAATTCGTTTACTTTCTTTAAAAATTTTTCTCTGCCCAAATCGTGTTTTTTGATATTTTCTTTTGCTAAAAGTTTTTCTACTTTTGTTTGAGTAGCAATAGCAGCGTGATCCGTTCCTGGAAGCCACAATGTTTTTTTGCCCAACATTCTTTGAAAGCGTACGATTGTATCTTCGATAGCAAGCATATTAGCGTGTCCAATGTGCAATTTTCCTGTCACATTGGGAGGAGGAAGAACAATAGAAAATTGTTCTGTTCTTTCGCCTGGCAAATTGTCAGGATTAAAAAAACCACTTTCTTCCCAGGTTTTATAAATTTTTTCTTCCACTTCTTTTGGCTCGTAAGGTTTTAAAAATTTTTCATTTGTAGTCATAAAAACAATAATATCATAAAAACCATTTTAAATTCAAAGGTTTTTAAATTAAGGGTTAAGTCCGTGGATTTAATTGTAATATTTTATAAATAGTTGGCGTTTTTAAAAAAAGTCCGTCATGATGACGGACAATTTTTTATTCATTTTCTTTTATAAATTCAGCATATTTTCTGTCTTCGTGACCAATATGGTGAATCCACCAATTTCCTAAGAAAGTTTCTACTTCAGAAAACATCTCTTTAGTTGGACCCGATATTTCCAAGCTTTTTTTAAATTCGGTGTATCTTTGGTTAAATTTATCGTGGATCTCTTTGTGGTGTGATAACTCGGGGTAGAGATGTCTCTCCATATATTCTTCTTCGTATTCCAAATGTCCGTGAATATATTTTTCTAGAAAATCAACAGTTTCTTTTATGATAGAAATATCTTTTTCATTAAAGACGACATCAAGGAGAGTATTTATTTGATTTAAAAGCTCTTTGTGTTGAGCATCAATAATTTCGTCGTTTACGGACATATTGGGTGCCCACATAAATTTTATTTCCATATTTTAAATTTTAATTATTTTGTTTTTGATAAAGAATGTACGAAAATACAAACAGGAAGATGACAGAACCTATTATAGAAAATATCGTTAGATAAAATCCATAGTTAGGAACTAACATCCCCAATAGGGTTATTATACCAATTATTTTAAATAGTAAACCACCTATTTTATGAGTTCTGTTCCAGACATAATCACTAGATAGTGTCCATGGTGTTCTTATTCCGACAAACCAGTTTCTTTTAGCATATTTTAATATATGTCCCATGTAAAAAATAAACACACCCATAGCTGGCAATATAAAATTGTTCATATTAAATTCTTTTCCGAGATTCCATGCCAGTGTAAGGATAAAAATATAAAAAAGAAAAACAGAAATTAGTGCAATCAAAATATTATATTGTTTTCTAAAACTAGCAATGTTGTTTTTGAGAGGGTCTATTTTAGGGATAATAAAATATATTCCGTACATAAATAGTAAGATTATTGGTGTTAGAAAAGTTCCCCAAAATTTTGACATATAACCGTCTACCATTCCTTGCGAGTTCCAATGCGATGCTACTGTTTGTGGCAGAGATGAGTAAAAAAACAATCCTATCCCGAAAGATAAAATAGCAATTCCTAAAATTATTATTGTTGTTAATTTATTAGACATATATTTATTATACTATATACAGCTTCTATAAGCTTCTACTTGAGCATTATAATTTATAATCATTGTTTTGAGAGCTTCGACGAGAGCATTATATTGTATTATCAATGTATTATAAACACTCACTTTTTCGTTGTAAGTTTCTCCGCTTTTAGGTGACATCGCATTGATTTCTTCGTAAAGAACAGTTATTTGATTTTTTAATTCAGTGGCAATATCTTTATCGTCATTTATTTTAGTTTCTAGTATTTCGTCAGGAATAGGACAGTCTGATGCAGGTCTTCCAAATTCTTGAACAGCCATCCAAACTTGTGAACCATCGTATGTGCCAAATCTTATTGCAACTCCAATTTCTTTGTATTTTGGATTTAAAATATTTTCTCTGTGTCCAGGAGAATTCATCCACGCATCAACCAATATTTTGTCACTCTCATAATTTCCGAGAGCCAGATTTTCGCCGACCAATAAATAGTCATAGCCCACTGCATTTGCTAAATCACTCGGACCTTCGCCTGTGGGAGATTGATGTTCAAAATATTGCTTGACGAACATATCGTTCACTTTGTTTTCGGCAGAATTGCTCAACTTTAGACTGATAGAAAGTGGAGGAAGTCCATTTTGTTGTCTTCGGAGGTTTGTTTCTTCGATGATTCCATTTTCTGTGAGAGGGGATTTGGTTCCTGTCGCCGGTCCCTTAATTGGTGGAAGAATAATTTCTTTTGGTTCCAAAATAGGCGTCACATCTTTCTTTTGAGGTATCGTCGTATCGGTTTTACTATCCTGTGTTTTTGTTGCTGTCTGTTGGCTAGGCAGATCTTCGGAATCCGTGTTTTGTATTTTGTTGTCTGTTGTTGTTGCTGTTGCAGAAATATCTGGAGAATCTTTTTTTTGTGAGACCTGTGTACTTTTTAGATAAATTAAAACAGAAGAGAAATTTATTCCAATAACAATAACCAATATTATTATTTGAACGAGTTTGTGCGTATTCATAACAATATTCTAACAGAAATTGTCTCAAAAGTGGAAACAAAAAATGCAGAGGCGGAAGCCTCTGCATTTTTCTAAAAGATTTAAACTCTGTTTACGTTTACAGCGTTAAGTCCTTTTGGACCTTCAGCTAAATCGAAAGAAAGTTCATCTCCTTCTCTAAGTTCGTTGAATTGTACATTCTTTAATTCGTTTGCGTGGAAGAAAAGATCTTTTTCTTCACCCTCACGAGTTATGAATCCAAAACCATTGTTTAAACGAACGATTTTTCCTGTATTCATTTCTATAAGAGAAATTAATTTTAATAAACTGGTCAAATACAAAAGACTGTTTGATAAAACCCGACATAATTCTCCTACAGCTACGATTTGATTGATGTAATCATATCACATCAAATGTATTATGTATAGGAGAATTTTGATCAAAGATTTACCCAATAAAAGTCAAAGCTTTTCCTGCTTTTCCACCACGACCAGTACGGCCGATACGGTGGATATAGTCCTCATAAGTAGAAGGGAGTTCGTAGTTGATAACGTGACTGATATTTGGGATATCCAGTCCACGAGCAGCTACATCTGTCGCCACCAAAATGTTTACCGTATTTTCTTTAAACAATTTTAACGCATGTTGGCGTTGTGTGTGATTTTTGTTTCCGTGAATTGATTTTACTTTTAATCCACGACCAGAAAGACGCTCGGACAATTTTTCTACTCCAAGTTTTGTTTTTCCAAAAATCAAAACTTTGTTAAATTCTGGTTTGATCAACAAATCGTGCAAGAGATCCAATTTAACCTCATTTTTTACATAGACAACATCTTGGTCTATACTGCTGGCAGTATCATTTACTCGGACAGAAATACTTATAGGGTCTGTCAAGAAATTGTTAATGATATTTTTGATATCATCAGACAATGTTGCAGAGAAGAAAAGAGTTTGGTGATTTTCAGGCATTGCTGACATCAAAAAACGCATATCATTGATAAATCCCATATCAAGCATACGATCTGATTCGTCTAGCACAATTGTTTGGAATTGTTCCAATGGTATATGACCTCTATCAACTAAATCCTTTACTCTACCTGGAGTTCCGATTATAAAATTATAATTTCTACGCAAATCACTTATTTGTCTGAAAATAGGCATTCCTCCTACCGCACATACAGAAAATATTTTTAATCCAAAAGCAAATTTTACCAATTCTTGATTGATTTGGATTGCTAGTTCTCTTGTTGGAGCGATTATTATTATATTTTGTTTTCTATTTCGGATTACTTTGTCCAAAAGAGGAATAATAAAAGCTGCGGTTTTTCCAGTTCCTGTGTTTGCTATTCCTACAATATCAGAACCATTTAAAACGTGGGGGATAGCTTGGTCTTGAATTGGTGTTGGGTGTTTGTAACCTGTTTTCAAAATATTTCTTTTCAAATTTTCGTCAATCAAAAAATCAGCAAAAGAGTTTTTTGGTGTGTAAGGTTTTACATTTTTTTCTGGAACGGCCTTGTTGATGAATTTTGATACATCACTAAATTGGCTTTGTCCTGAACGAGATTTTCTAGAACGACTTGGTTTACTAAATCGTTTTCCTTGTCCTCTAAAATTTTTATTTGCACTTGAACTATTGCCAGAGCTTTTTCTCTGGACATTTCTTTTTCTAAACATATTTTTTCCTGCTAGTCTTTAAATTAAAAGATATAGGGTTCGATGCCCTATTTTTGTTTTCGCATTTATCACAAAAATTAAGTGTTTTGAGATGTTTCTTGCTAACCAAATAAGTCGACTAGGATCTCTTTGGTTCCAACAAGAAAAATATATGGATACGATGAGATATAACTTATCGTGCAAGAGTATTATAGTTTGGGCATTTTGTCAACCTCTTTAAGAAATGGCCTTGTCTTTTCTATTGATTCTTTTCAGAATTTAATGTATTATCTTTGCATCAAAGTCGCTTAGGGGCTTTTTTTATTTGAATAATTTGAGGATCAAGAACAGAAAAGATATGGAAATTAGAAACATCGCAATCATTGCCCATGTGGACCATGGAAAAACAGCTATAACGGATGCCATTATGCGTCAGACGGGTATGTTTGCTGACGGAATGAGTATGGATACCGACAAGATAGAACAGGAAAGAGGTATTACTATTTATGCTAAAAACACGTCTCTTATTTATAAAGGAACAAAGATAAATATTGTGGATACTCCTGGACACGCTGATTTTGGATCAGAAGTAGAACGAGTACTTCGTTCCATTGACTCGGTTCTTTTGATTGTGGATGCTCAAGAAGGCCCGATGCCACAAACTCGTTTCGTTTTGAAAAAATCTTTGGAATTGGGTCTAAAACCAATTGTTGTTTTAAATAAAATAGACAAACCAGCAGCGAATCCTCAACAAGCAGGTGAAGATGTTTTTGAGTTGTTTATGGAATTGGGAGCAAACGACGAACAACTAAATTTTACAACTGTTTATGCAATTGGCCGTGATGGTATTGCAAAGAAAAATTTGGAAGATGAATCAAAAGATCTAACTCCTTTGTTAGAGACTATTTTGGAAGAAGTTTCTCCTGCACCTTCAAATACAAATGCTCCTTTAAAGGCACAGGTATTTAATTTGGGATATGATAATTTTCTTGGACGATTGGCTATTTGCAGAATTTATGACGGAGTTTTAAAAGACGGAGAAAATATTTTTGTAAAAAAACACACAGGAGAGACAAGAAAAGGAAAAATAACAAAGATATTTACATTTAAAGGGATGTCTCGTGAAGAAGCAAAAGAAGTAACTGCGGGCGATATTGTTATGCTTGCTGGACTTCCTGATGTTTTTATTGGAGAGACAATAACAACAGATGAGAATATAGAACCAATGCCTGCCATCAAAGTAGACGAACCAACAATCACTTTGGATTTTTTGGTAAACAATTCGCCATTTGCAGGAAGAGAAGGAAAATTTGTTACAGGCCGACAGATCCGAGAGAGATTGGAAAGAGAATTGGAAATAAACGTAGGTTTGGAAGTAGATTTTTCAGAAGGAAATTACAAAGTAGCAGGTCGTGGAGAATTGCACATTGCTGTTTTGCTTGAAAATATGAGAAGAGAAGGTTACGAGCTTCAAGTATCCCAACCACACATTATTATAAAAGAAAAAGATGGAGTGAAATTGGAACCTTACGAAGAAGTGACCGTTGATGTCCCAAATGAAGCTCAGGGAGTTGTAATAGAAAAACTGGGAAAGAGAAGAGGAATTCTTATTTCAATGAGACAACATGAAAATACAACCCGTTTGATTTTTGAGATTCCAACTAGGGGTCTTTTGGGTTATCGTGGACAATTTATCGTGGATACAAAAGGTGAGGGGATCATTTCTAGTCGTGTGATTGGCTTCAAGGAATACGCAGGAGAGATTGCAAAGAGGGCAACTGGCTCAATGATATCAATGGCGACAGGAAAGGCTCTTGGTTTTTCTTTGTACAATCTACAGGAGAGAGGGGAATTGTATATAGAAGCAAACACAGAAATTTATGAAGGTATGGTTGTTGGGAATACTTCAAAGGGCGAAGAGATGGTGGTAAATCCAACAAAAGGAAAACAATTGACCAATATGAGAGCAGCTGGATCTGATGAAAACATTGTTTTGATACCACCTAAAAAGATTTCTATTGAATCGGGTCTTGAAGTAATGGCGAACGATGAATATCTAGAAATTACTCCCAAGAGCGTTCGTTTGAGAAAGAAACATTTGACCGAAACAGAGAGATCAAAGAATAAGAGAAAATAAATGAGAATTTAGAAAAGAGAATTTAGAATTTAGACGGAAAATTTGCTTTGCATATTTTCCGTTTCAAAACAAAAATCACCCCAATGGGTGATTTTTGTTTTGAAAAATTTATTTACTCTTTTTCTTTGTCTTTTTTGCAGCCAGCATCTCTCTTTTTATAGTCAATCTTTTAGCTGTCTTTTTTGATCGGGATACTCTTCCTTTTCCCACACCGGTTTCTCTTTTTGCCATAATTTATTTATATTATTCTATTAATTTTTAATCAAGTTTTTTTATCAAAACCACTATTTCATCAAAATGTCTTTGAAAAATCTTTTAGTCTGATTAACCCATATTTTACATTAATTATTTTTTATCTTCAATAGATAATTAAATAATAGCTTTTATTCATATTTTTGTTAGTATAGAGAACATTATGTCAGACAATGGTGCGGTAATCAGATTTAATAAAGTGTCATTTAATTACGGCTATAACAAACCTATTTTAGATGAGGTAGATTTTTCTGTGCGACGAGGTTCCAAAATTACTTTGATGGGACAAAATGGGGCTGGTAAAAGCACCATTTTAAAACTGATTACAGGAGAATTTAAATCAGAAAACGGAGCTGTTAATGTCGATCCACGAGCTACTATCGCTGTTTCAAAACAAGTTATTCCAAGAGATATGATGGACTTAACTGTGCGAGAATTTTTTCAAAAATGTTTCAAAGAAAAAGTTTATGATATTGATCCAAGGATTGATAATGTTTTAGAAGTAATAAATTTGCATGCTCCGCATGATAGAATAATCAAATCTTTTTCTGGCGGTCAACAAGCGCGATTGCTTTTGGCGTCCGCACTTATTCAAGATCCAGATATTTTGCTTTTGGATGAACCAACAAACAATTTGGATAAAAGTGGTGTAGAGCATTTAACAAAGTTTATTTTGGATTATCAAAAAACATGTATTGTTATTTCACATGATGCCGACTTTTTAAATTCTTTTACAGACGGGGTTTTATACTTGAACCTTTATACATTAAGAGTTGAACAATATGTAGGAAATTATTTTGATGTGGCAAGACAGATTACTGTTCAGATTGAAAAAGAAAACAGAAAGAATGCTCAGTTGGCTAAAAAAATTCAGGAAAATAAAGATAAAGCCAATTTCTTTGCAATGAAAGGAGGTAGAATGAGATTGTTAGCAAAGAAGATGAGAGACGAGGTAGAAGAAATGGAAGAGGAAAAGGTGGATGTAAGACGAGAAGATAAAACTATTCGTTCATTTACTATTCCTGTACAAACAAATGTTACGGGTGAAATTTTAAATATTTCTTCTTTTGATATTTTTAAAAATCATAAAAAAGTTACAAAAAAAGCAGAAATTTCGTTAAAGAAAAAACAGCACTTACTTCTCTCAGGCCCTAATGGAATCGGGAAAAGTACTTTGTTAGAGTCGTTGGCAAACAATGATGCAAAAGGAGCTGTAATTACCGAAGGGGTAAGGGTTGGTTATTACAGGCAAGATTTTTCAACACTCAATTTTGAAGATACTGTTTACGATTCTTTGGCTTCGGTAATGGAAAAACATATTGAAGAAGATCTTCGCTCTACGGCTTCGGGGTTCTTAATTAACAAAGATATTATTTATACGAAAATAGGAAATTTATCAGAGGGACAAAAAGGTTTAGTCGCATTTGCTCAGTTGGTTTTGTTAAAGCCAACTTTGCTAATTCTTGATGAACCGACAAACCATATCAATTTTAGACACCTGCCTGTGATTGCCGATGCGTTGGACAAATATGAAGGAGCAATGGTTTTGGTAAGTCACGTTCCAGAATTTGTAAAACAAATTCGTATTGATGAAACTTTGGATTTGGGAAAATAAACGAGACACTGTCGGGGGTTTTGATTATCTATAATAGTACATCGATTTTTTTGTATAAAAATTATATTTAATTAAATATATTCAATGCTAATTCTCGAGTATTATTTAATATTTCTGTGCTTTGACTTGCAAAAAATTCGACGAGGACAAAAAAAATCCAGAACAAGAATAATAAAAAACTTTCTCTTTTTGAAATTTTTTGTCCCGAGTTCATAAAGCCAAATAATATAAAAGAGGCCATTACCATAAATAACCCTGTAATAAAAATAATTTCTCGTGGAAAAGAAAATGGATTTATCAAAGCGAGGATACCAACCACAATTGTTGCGTCGGCCATAACTGTCCCCAAAATATCTCCAATCGCCATAGAATCGTCGTCTTTTTTGATAGATTTAAGAGCAAAAAATAACTCCGGCAATGTCGTTCCTAGTCCGACAATAAACATTCCGATTAGAATTGGGTTTATTCCAAAAGAATTTGCTAATGTGACAGCCGAGGTCACAGTAAAATGTGATCCAACCAATAATACAGCCATACTAAATAACAACATCAAAAAATTTTTATATTTATCTTTCCCGTTTTTTAGATTTTGATTTATTTCATTTCCATCTTTAAAAGCAAGATAATAAAAGATTCCACCAGCGATAATAAGAGCAATTCCCTCTAGACGAGAGAGAAATCCATCAAATCCCAAAACAAGGGGAAGCATCAAAAAGAAAGGATAAACTTTGTAGTTTTTGATTATTTTGCTCTCAACCTTTATCTCTCTTCCAGCAAATAAAATAACGACAGCAAAGACTATTGTTAAGTCGGCGATGTTTCCTCCAAGTAAAGTTCCTAAGCCAAAAGAGGGAATGCCTGTAAGAGCAGAATTTATAGCGATAAATGTTTCTGGTAAAATCGAGATACAAGAAATTATGATAAAACCGATAGTATATTTTGAAAGATGAAAATTGTTTGCCAATTGAGCTGAATATTTGGTTGCCATTGTTGCTCCTTTGATAACCATAAACATCGCGAATATAAATATAAAAATATTTTCCATGCCTTTTATTTTAACACATAAAATATTTGTCTTGTTAATAGCGCTGTTTTTTCCTTTTGCTATAATTATGTCATGTCAGCACACAGGTTAAAAAATAGGCTGGGGATTGTTTTTATATTTCTTATCGCGATTATTCCGTTGATTTTGTGGATTATAATGAAACCACTTGATTCTAGATTTGTAGATTTTTTTTCTATATTTACTAGCTTTGGGCAAATAACAGGCCTTTTAGGCATTATTCTTTTTGCTATTACATTGATTCTAAGCGCCCGTTTGCATTTTCTGGAAAATTATTTTGGAGGTTTGGACAAGGTTTATAATATTCACCACAAATTGGGTGTGATATCTTTTGTTTTTCTTGCAATACATCCGTTGCTTTTGGCCATAAAACTTATTCCTATTTCTGTTATTACCTCGGCAAAGTTTTTAATACCAAGTTCAAATTGGACAATTAATTTCGGTATTTTTTCACTTTTGCTAATGATAACAATTTTGATTGTAACTTTTTTTGCAAAATGGAAATATCCAAATTTAAAATTTGCTCACAAATTTTTGGGAACGGCTTTTTTCTTGGGAGCATTACATACTTTTTTGACACCGAGTGATGTTTCGCAAGATATTTTTCTGAGAGTTTATATATTGGGATTTTCTGCCATTGCTATTCTAGTTTATCTTCAGCGTTCAATTCTTGGAAATTTTATGACAAAAAAAATCACTTATATTGTTGAATCTTTGAATATTTTTGGTAAAGATGTTGTAGAAATAATAATGAACCCGAGGGACAAAAAAATACAATTTACTGCGGGACAGTTTATTTTTATCAAATTTGAAGGAGCAAACGTTTCCAACGAATATCATCCATTTACAATCAGTTCGGCTCCACATGATGATAAATTGCGTCTTACAATAAAAGCGCTTGGTGATTGGACCTCTGAATTGAAAAATTTAAAGACAGGAATTATTGCAAAAATAGAAGGGCCTTTTGGAGAATTTTCATATTTAAAAAGCAAATACAAAAAACAGATTTGGATTGCTGGCGGTATTGGTGTAACCCCGTTTTTGAGTATGTTAAGAGATTTAAAAGTGAATAAACACGATGGTCTAAAAATAGATTTTTATTACACAACCAAAAGTGCCGATGAAAAAGTTTTTGTGGATGAGATTTTAGCCATAGAAAAAGAACTTAAAAATATTAAAATAAATTTGTATACATCGGATGAGAGGGGTCATTTAAATGCAGGTGTGATCAACAGTGCTGTTGGAAATTTGGAAGAGACAGATATTTTTATGTGTGGACCTTTTAACATGATGAATAATCTTAAAAAACAGTTTGTTTTATTAGGTGTTAAGAAAAATTCTATCCATACGGAAGAATTTAAGCTATTATAAAAACATGAAAAATACATTTATTGTAACTTTGTTTATTTTCGGAATTGTAGTTACGGCGATGTTATCGGCTGGTCTTACGGCTTATGAATTTAAAAAATCAAACGGTGTAAATCAGGGATTAGAAATTGTTGATAATAATGGTTCTAATATTGCAGAGGGTAACACCAATAATAGCGCTGGTGTTAATAATAAATTGTTGGGTGCTTCTGTTGTTGCGCAACACAATAAGCAAAGTGATTGTTGGATGGTCGTCGACGGAAAGGTTTACAATATTACTTCGTATATGACAGCTCATCCGGGTGGAACACAAACCCTAGTCAGCAGTTGTGGAAAAGAAGCAACAGATCTTTTTGCAGGTATTCTTGGTGGACACAAACATTCGGGTACTGCTTATGATATATTGAAAAATTATTATGTAGGAGATTTTCAAGTAAAATCTGTTTCTGGCCAAACTTCAAACACACCAAATACAATAGATGCAAATACCTTGCCAATTTCTCAGCAAATAAAAAATGGTGGAGGAGAAGATGAGTCTGAGGACGAGTTTGAGGATGATTAAATAAAAAATAGGAAAATAATAAAACCGGAGCGTGATGCTCCGGTTTTTGATTGCACAGAAACGTGCCTTTTACTTCTTGTTGCTCTTGTTGTCCAAGCTTGCCTTGGCTCCTGCTTTGGAGTCAGACCAGTTGCCTTTTTCGCCGGTTTTGGTGTCGGTCGCCTGATGGCGATCGTTGACCCCGAGAAGGGAGCCGAGCATGCCGGATGCTACTCCCTGCAAGTTGCTATACGATACGTCTTTGTCCTTTGTCATTTTCGTGTCCTCTTGAATTTTTTTGAGAGAGTTTGTTTTTGCCTCTGTTTGATTGAGGGACCTCCGGTTCCTCTGATTATTGTTTAGCCTCTCCCCTTAGGATCTTCACAACCCATGCTCATCTGTATTTAGAATATAGAAAATTATTATTTTTGTCCAATGTTTAAATATATAGCAT
>Ga0209542_10008601_pt1 | contig 19009 bp, 11 predicted proteins | sample RifCSPhighO2_01_FD_184028 | JGI IMG/M metagenome (GOLD analysis project Ga0209542, IMG submission 184028) | Soil microbial communities from Rifle, Colorado - Rifle CSP2_plank highO2_0.1 (SPAdes) (version 2) | ecosystem: Environmental > Terrestrial > Deep subsurface > Rock core/Sediment ...
CCCATTCCGAACAGAGTCGTAAAACGTGGTAGAGGCGATGATACTCTTTCAGGGGAAAGTAGCTAGTCGCCAGCTTTAAGAGTTCAATTTCCGAATTTACCAAACTCTCACGATCGTGAGAATGTGGTGAATTTGGGTATCTGCAACGTTAAATTGGCAATTGGCGCGGATTTGTGGCATTATATGTCTATGGAAGGCGCAGAAAAACAAAATACGCACTCCAAAGAAGGGGAGATAGAGAACATTTTAGAAAATGGCGAAATTGCGCTTGTGGAGAAAGCCGAAAAGGTTTTTGGTGTTTTCTCCGAAAATGGGATTGAAGGGATGAAATTTTGGACGGCAATCAACGGACTTTCCGAGCGGATAAAAGAAGAAGATGTTAAATCGCTCAAAGAACGCCTGACCGGACTGGAACAAGTGGACCCGGAAAATCCGTTGAGAAAATTTCTGATGGTTCTTTTGAGCTATAGAGAAACCAGAGACGCGCTAGCCGATTCAACAAAAAAGAAAGTCTGATAGTATATACGTATGTTTTTGGACTGGAGAATGCGAAAACAGCTGGCTTATTTGGGGGTTTTGGTTTTGATTCCTTTGTCCGTAGGAATATATTTTTTCCTGCGTTCAATTCCGGAGGCGACTTGCTTGGACAACAAGCAAAACCAGGGCGAGGAGAGGACGGACTGCGGAGGCCCCTGCAAACCTTGCCTTGAGAGCCTTTCGGAGCCCGTGGTTTTGTGGACGCGCCTTTTCAAACTGGCCGAAGGAGTTTACGAGGTCGCGGCTTTGATTGAAAACTCGCACAATTTCGCCAGCGCCGGGCGCGTACTTTACCGCGCTAAAATTTACGACGAAAACAATATTTTAATCGGACTTCGGCAGGGCGAAACTTTTATAAATCCAAATGAGAAATTTTTAATACTTGAGCCCGGATTTGTTACTGCCGAAAGAAAACCGGTAAGAGCCCTGATTGAGTTTGAACCGATAAACTGGAGTTATAGCTCGAGCGTTCCTCCGCGGGTGCTTGTGGTCGCGCGCGATTTTTCAATGGAGCCCCAGCCGCGTCTCGCAGCGATTCTGAAAAACGAAGACCTTTTTGACGCCGAGGGCCTTCAGGTTTCGGCGGTCCTTCTGGATGAAAATGGTACGGCTATAGGCGCGAGTTCGGCTGTCGTGGAAAGAATTGAAGGTAACGGACAGAAAACAATTTCTTTTTCCTGGCCAACGCTTGAGTCGGCTCCGAAAACGATTGAGATTTTTACAAGGAAAGTGCCTAAATGACGAGCGCGTCGGTTTTAAGGAAAATAGACTGGATACTGGTATTATCCACGCTTCCCCTTTTGGCCGCGGGGCTAATCGCGATGAAGTCCCTTTCTCCGGTTGAGGGTGCGGGAGATTACTTTTTTTTGAGACAGCTAGCCTGGGTAATCGTCGGCCTCGCCGTCTTTTTCTGGCTTAGCTTTTCCGACCTGCGCTGGCTTAAGAATAGCGTTATTCTTTTTTCTTTGTATGCTCTCGGGGCCGTGAGCCTTGTTTTGCTTTTGATTTTAGCTTTGAAAATCAAGGGGGCTTCAAGCTGGTTTACGCTTGGTCTTTTTTCGCTTGAGCCGGTTGAGCCTCTTAAAGTCATTTTGATTCTGGTTTTGGCCAAGTATTTTTCGCGCCGTCACATAGAGATAGCGAACGTAAAGCATATAATCGTTTCGGGCCTTTACGTTTTTTTGCCCACAGGACTGGTGTTTTTGCAGCCTGATTTGGGTTCGGCCCTGGTCATAGTTTCTTTGTGGCTCGTCATGATTCTGGTTTCGGGCGTATCCAAGAAGCACCTATTGTTTTTGTTTTTGGCCGCGTCCGCCCTTTCTTCTTTTCTTTGGTTTTACGCCCTTGAGCCTTATCAGCGTTTGCGCGTTTATTCGTTTATAAATCCGTATCTGGACCCGCGGGGCGCAGGGTATCAGACAATTCAAACCACGATTGCCGTCGGCGCCGGCGGGCTTTGGGGCAGGGGAATAGGTTTTGGCAGTCAGTCCAGGCTTGAGTTTTTGCCCGAACATCAGACCGATTTTATTTTCGCCGCTTTTGCCGAAGAGTGGGGATTTGTCGGGGCGCTTCTGCTTTTTTTCTTTTTTAGCGTGATTGTCTGGAGGGTCGCGAGAATAGGTTCAAGGGCTGGAGGGAATTTTGAGCGTCTTTATTCAGTCGGACTTAATACTCTTCTTGTCACCCAATTTTTTATTCACGTCGGTATGAACGTCGGAGTCCTGCCCATAACCGGATTGCCCATGCCCTTCATGAGTTATGGCGGTTCTTTTTTAATAACTATTTTCGCGGCCCTGGGAATTTTAATGTCTTTCGGAATAAGATCTTCATTTTCGGCTTCTTCTGCCGAAGACGCCTGAAAACGGCTTTTTTGAAGGGAAAGTTTTGCACACCCGGCCCATTTGACAAAGTTTGGCAGAGGAATATACTGATATATTAGGTGCTGAATTGCCCTGGTTATTAAGAATAGAGAAGCTAAAAAACCCCTAAAACAAGGGAAAAAAGGGGCATTTTGTTTTTGTGCACTTTTTATCAATCTTTAATCTTAATTTGAATACACAAAAATGGAGAAAAAATATTTTTCTTCGTACAGGCCGCCTTTGGTTGACCTGCCCCCGCTTGCTTCGCCCCAGCTTGACTCCTTCCGCTGGTTTCTTGACCGGGGTTTAAAAGAGCTGTTTTCGGAATTTTCGCCGGTTGAAGATTACACAGGCAACGAACTCGCGATTGAGTTTGTTGATTTTTATTTGGACGAGCCGAAGTGTGACGAGTACTACGCCAAGACCCACAACCTGTCGTACGAGGCGCCTCTTCGCATCCGCGCCAAGCTGACCAACAAAAGGACCAAGGAAATAAAAGAACAGGAAATTTTTCTCACCGATCTTCCGCTGATGACGCCGCGCGGCACTTTTATCGTTAACGGAGTTGAGCGCGTCATCGTTTCTTTGCTCGCGCGTTCGTTCGGACTTTATTTTATGGCCAACCTTTACGGTGGCCGTAAATTTTTTGGGGCCAAAGTCATACCTTCGCGCGGAGCCTGGCTTGAGATTGAAACCGAGTCTGACGGCGCGATGTATGTGCGCATTGACCGCAAACGAAAAATCCCAGTCAGCGCCCTTTTGCGCATGCTTGGCATGGAGGACGATGAATCAATAAAGAAGGCTTTTTCCGCGGTTGATAACGGAGGCGAGTCCTACATTCTGCGCACGCTTGAGAAAGACCCGACTCATAACGGCGACGAGGCCTTTGTTGAAATATACAAACGCCTGCGCCCCGGGGAGCTAGCGACGGTTGATACGGCGAAAGACCTTCTCGGCGGCATGTTTTCGGCCGAGCGCTACGACCTTTCCGTCGTGGGCCGTCACAAAATGAACGGGCGCCTGGGCATTTCGGACAAAGAACGCAAAGAATTGAGAACCCTTTCTCTGGAAGACCTCACGGACATAATTTCGCAGATTATAAGGATGAATAACGATCCCACGGCCATGGCCGACGACATTGACCACCTTGGAAACAGGCGCCTCCGCGGAGTGGGCGAGATGCTTCAGAATAAACTGAGAATAGGCATGGTGCGCATGAAGCGGACCATTCAGGACAGAATGTCCACGCTGGACTTATTCACGCTCGCGCCGGCCCAGCTGATTAACGCGAGGCCCTTCATGGCCGCGGTCAAGGAGTTTTTCACAACGAGCCAGCTTTCGCAGTACATGCGTCAGGAAAACATTTTGACCGAGCTTGAGCATCTCAGGCGTCTTACGGCCATGGGCCCAGGAGGGCTCACTAAAGAGCGCGCCGGTTTTGAAGTGCGCGACGTACACCCGTCCCATTACGGCAGGATTTGCCCAATTCAGACTCCCGAAGGTCCGAACATCGGGCTTGTCGTCCACCTTTCGAGTTTCGCCCGGATAAACGATCTCGGCATTCTTGAGACTCCTTACGCCCGCGTGAACAAAGGCGTTATCACGAAAGAAATAATTTACATGAATGCTTTTGAAGAGGCCAAATACAACATTGCTTCCGCGAGCATCAAGGTGGACGAGCACGGAAAAATTTTGGACGAGGAAGTGGAAGCCAGGGTCAAGGGACAGCCGAGCTTTATTTCCCGCGGCGAGGTTGATTTTTTTGACGTCTATCCCTCGCAGGCTTTCAGCGTTTCCACGAGCCTTATCCCTTTTCTTGAGCACGATGACGCGAACAGGGCCATGATGGGTTCGAACATGCAGAGACAAGCCGTGCCTTGCATACAGCCGCACGCGCCCCTGGTCGCGACCGGAGTGGAAGGCCGGGCGGCCCGCGATTCCGGACGCCTTGTAATCGCCGAAGAGGACGGAATTGTTAAAAAAGTGGATGCCTCGCTCGTCGTAGTCAAGTCCGGGAACAAAGAGAAATCTTATAAATTGATAAATTATTTGCGTTCAAACGACTTTACGACCATTACCCAGAGGCCGGCCGTTAACGTCGGCGACAAAATCAAGAAAGGAGACATCTTAGCTGACGTTTCCTCTTCGGACCGGGGCCAGTTGGCCTTGGGCCAGAACGTGCTCGCCGCTTTCGTTTCCTGGGGCGGTTTAAACTTTGAAGACGCGGTTATTATTTCGGAACGCCTGGTAAAAAGAGATATTTTTACTTCGGTCCACATAATGGATTTTTCGGTGGCCGTGCGCGACACAAAACTCGGTCCGGAAATAACCACTTATGACATTCCCAATGTCGGCGAAGACAAGCTAAAGGATTTGGACGAGGAGGGAATCGTAAGAATCGGAGCCGAGGTCACCGCGGGCGACATTCTTGTCGGTAAAATTACGCCCAAAGGCGAGGCCGACCTGACTCCGGAGGAGAGACTTTTGAGAGCCATATTCGGCGAGAAAGCGCGCGAGGTGAAAGACACTTCGCTCCGCCTGTCGCACGGCCGGAAAGGCCGTGTCGTCGGCGTCAAAATTTTCTCGCGCGAGAAAGGAGACCCGCTTGAAACGGGCATAATAAAACAAATCCAGGTTGAGGTAGCGGAGGTCAGAAAAATCTCGGTCGGGGACAAGCTCGCCGGACGCCACGGGAATAAAGGCGTTATCTCCCGAATACTTCCGGTGGAGGATATGCCTTATCTGGAAGACGGCACGCCGGTTGACATTATTTTGAACCCTTTGGGCGTCGCGGGGCGGATGAACATCGGGCAGATTTTGGAAACGCACCTTGGCTGGGCCGCGGAGAGACTTGGCTACCAGGCTATTGTTCCGGCTTTTTACGGCGCGTCCGAAGGAGAAATAAAAGAAGAGTTGGCCAAGGCCGGAATTCCGACTTCGGGCAAGGTCAGGCTTATTGACGGCAGGACCGGAAGGGCTTTTGACCAGCCGGTGACAGTGGGCCAGATATACATGCTTAAGCTCAATCACATGGTTGAAGACAAGATTCACATGCGCTCGATCGGCCCTTATTCTTTAATCACCCAGCAGCCTTTGGGCGGCAAGGCCCAGGGCGGAGGGCAGCGTTTTGGCGAAATGGAAGTATGGGCGCTTGAAGGCTACGGCGCGGCCCACATTTTGCAGGAGATGCTTACGATTAAATCCGACGACGTTTTGGGCCGGGCGGCCGCTTACGACGCGATAGTGCGGGGCGAACCCTTCAAGAGCCCGAACGTTCCGGCGTCTTTCCACGTTCTTCTTAACGAATTGCGCGGGCTCTCGCTGGACATTGACCTCGTCGGCCTTAAATCTTTAGCCGAGGACAGGGACGGGCAGTTTAATAAAGAGGGGGCTTACAGCGAAGCCCCGGCTGAAAAGTTTTAATTTTATATTTATGGAAACAAAAGCAACAGATTTCCAATCAATCGTTTTGAAGCTGGCTTCGCCGGAGAAGATTTTGGGATGGTCCAGAGGCGAGGTTACCAAGCCCGAAACCATAAACTACAGGACCCAGCGCGCCGAAAAAGACGGTCTTTTTGACGAGCGAATTTTCGGTCCGGAAAAAGACTATGAATGTTATTGCGGCAAGTACCGTCGCGTGCGCTACAAGGGCATCGTCTGCGACAAGTGCGGAGTTGAAGTGACGCGCTCAATTGTCAGGCGCGAAAGGATGGGCCATATTTCTTTAGCGAGTCCCGTGGCTCACATCTGGTTTTTGAGAGGAGTGCCTTCAAGAATAGGCATACTTTTCAATCTGACTTTGCCAGACCTTGAAAAAGTAATCTACTTCGCGAGCTATATCATAATTAAAGTGGACGAGGCCGCGCGCGGACAAAAACTGATTGAGCTTGAACGGGAGTACAAGCAGAAATCCAAGGGGCTCGTCAAAAAAGATGAAACGAGCAAACTCAAAGACGCTTACGAAAAAACAAAGGCCGAGCTTGAGGGTTTGAAGCCGTCCAAAATAATTTCCGAAGTGGAGTATCACCGCTTGAGCCTTAAGTATGGGGACATTTTTGAAGCCGGGATAGGCGCGGAGGCCCTGCACCGCCTGGCCAAAGACATGGATCTTGTAAAACTGCGGAAAGACATTGAAGCCGAAGCTGAAGGCAGCGAGCTCCAGGAGCGCAAAAAAATAATCCGGCGCCTGGCCATGGTAAAGAGCCTGCTTCGCGCCGACATCCGTCCGGAATGGATGTTTTTGACCATGATTCCGGTAACGCCCCCGGCTTTGCGCCCAATGGTTCCTTTGGACGGAGGCAGGCACGCGACCGCGGACGTGAACGACCTTTACCGCAGGGTAATCAACCGCAACAACCGTCTGAAAAAACTGCTTGAGCTTTCGGCTCCGGAAGTCATTGTCAGAAACGAAAAAAGAATGCTGCAGGAAGCCGTGGACGCCCTTTTTGACAACAGCATCAGGAGGGGACACGCCGCCGTGACTTCGCAAGCCCAGAAGAGGTCTCTTAAATCTTTGGCCGACGCTCTCAGGGGCAAGCAGGGACGTTTCCGCCAGAACCTTTTGGGCAAGCGCGTGGATTATTCCGGGCGTTCCGTTATTGTCGTCGGGCCCGAACTGAAACTGCATCAATGCGGTTTGCCCAAGCACATGGCTTTGGAGCTTTTTAGGCCGTTCGTGATTTCCGAACTTATTGCCAAGGGGTTTGCCCACAATATACGCGGAGCCAACCGCATGATAGACGAGCCGACTCCGGACGTCTGGGCTGCCTTGGAAGAAGTCATCAAAAACAAATTGGTTTTGCTGAACCGCGCGCCGACTCTGCACCGTCTGGGCATCCAGGCTTTTCAGCCGATTCTGATTGAAGGCAACGCCATTCAGGTTCATCCTTTGGTCTGCCCGGCTTATAACGCCGACTTTGACGGCGACCAGATGGCCGTTCACGTGCCCTTGACCGCGGAAGCCCAGAAAGAAGCTGGAGAACTGATGTGGTCCATAAGAAACCTGACCAAGCCGGGCAACGGCGAGCCGATCGTCAATCCGACTCAAGACATGGTTTTGGGGATTTATTGGCTGACCAAAATGGTTCCCGGCGCCAAGGGCGAGGGCAATGTTTTTTCCAGTCCCAACGACGCCATTCTCGCGTATGAACACGACTGCGTGGATTTGAGAGCGGAAATAAAAGTCGCCGTTTCTAAAAGTCCCAAGTACCATAAAGTAAGCGAGGACGGTAATTTGTTTTTGCAGACTTCGGTGGGAAGGCTTCTTTTCAACAGCGCCTTGCCGAATGACTTTGATTACATTAACGGCGAGATTGCCAAAAAAGACCTTGGCCGGATAGTGAGCCTGCTTGTCGCGCGCTACGGGCGCGAAGCTCTGCCGCCGATTTTGGACAAAATAAAAGATTTCGGTTTTCAGTACGCGACCATTTCGGGCGTTTCCTGGGGCATGGAAGATTTGCATGTTCCGGAGGAAAAACCGGGTCTGGTTGAAGAGGCCGAAAAGAAAGCCGATGAAGTAGAGCGTCAGTATTCGGACGGACTTCTTACTGCGGAGGAAAGATACCGCAGAATAATTGAAATTTGGAGCGAGACCAAGCAAAAAGTGGACGCTCTTGTGCCGAAAGCCATGGATCCTTTGGGGCCGGTTCACTCGATGGTTTCCTCGGCGGCAAGAGGAAGCTGGGTTCAGGTTGCCCAAATGTCCGGTATGAGAGGGTTGGTTATGAATCCTTCGGGCCGCACTATTGAACTGCCTATAGTTTCAAACTACAAAGAAGGCCTTGGCGTTCTGGAATACTTCATTGCCACTCACGGCGCCAGAAAAGGAACGGCCGACACCGCTCTAAAAACTTCGGTTGCCGGTCACCTGACCCGCAGGCTTGTTGACGTTGCCCAGGATGTCATTGTCAGTGAGGAAGACTGCAAGGAGTCCAGCGGGCTCAAAGTTTCGCGGCGCGAGTTGGACGATTACGGCAAAGGACTTGCCAGCCGGGTTTTTGGCAGGGTACTCGCCCGGGAAGCCAAAGACAAGGACGGCAAGACGCTGTTCAAAAAAGGCCATCTTTTGAGTTTTGACGACGCGGATTTGATTGAGCGCTCGGAAATAGAGGAAGTTTTTGTGCGCAGTCCTCTTTTTTGCAAGGTCAGAAGGGGCGTTTGCCAAAAATGCTATGGTTTTGACCTCGGTACTAATGAGCTCGTCAGGCAGGGTGAAGCCGTGGGCATTGTCGCGGCTCAAGCCATAGGCGAGCCTGGCACTCAGCTGACCATGCGCACTTTCCACACCGGAGGCGTTGCCGTCGGCGGGGACATTACCATGGGTCTGCCCAGAGTGGAAGAACTTTTTGAAATGAGGGCATTGTCAAACCCAGGGATAATTTCTGCTGAAAACGGCGCGGTCCTTGAGATTGTTGAGGACGGCCGCGAAAAAGTCATCAGGATTCTGATTGACGACAAGTCAAAATCAAAATCAAAGAAAAAAGAGGAGGTTAAAGAATACCGCCTGCCATTCAGGCGTTCGGTGGCGGTTTCAAAGGGGCAGGAAGTCAAGCGCGGAGACCGTCTTTCCGACGGCCCTCTGGACATAAAAGAACTTTTTGCCCTTGCGGGACAGGAAGAAGCCCAGCGCTACATAATTTCCGAAGTTTCTCAGGTCTATTCTTCGCAAGGAACCTCAATCAACTTAAAGCATCTTGAACTCATCGCGCGCCAGATGTTCTCGCGCATGAGAATAACCGATTCGGGCGACACAAACTTCGCCACGGGCGAAGTGGTTGAATCAGGAGAGGTCGCCGAGGGGAACGACGCCTTGTCCGAAGACCAAAACCCGGCTAAGGCCGAAGTATTTCCTTTGGGCATAACCCGGGCGGCCTTGGCCTCGGCAAGCTTTTTGGCCGCGGCTTCTTTCCAGGAGACGACCCGTGTTCTTATATCGGCCGCGCTTGAAGGCAAAAAAGACGAGCTTCTTGGGCTGAAAGAAAACGTAATCATAGGCCGTATCATTCCCGCCGGCACTGGTTTTCACAAGAAAGAAGAGGAAAAAAGCGTAAGCGCTGACCGGGAAAGAGTAGAGGCCGAATAGACCTAAAAGCGATTGACAAAAGAAAATCCGTCCGTCATGATACGGACGGATTTTCTTTTTCGCTTTTTAGGGAGGAGACGACCTTGGGTATCTTGGCTATGAGGCTGTTTATTTTATTTTTTCTGGTAGTCCCATTGTTGTTTGGGTTAGTGCTTTTGTTCGTGGTGCATGTGTTGCGCCGGCGTAAAGCAACGCCTTTGCGCAGAGAACCAAAGCTGATGCCCCTTTCATGCATTCAGGCAGCCGGTTTCGGGAGAATGGTTGAAGAAGAAGAACATGAATTTGACAGAATTTTTTTGGAGAGAAGCAGGTTGAAGTTTTGAAGGTCGAAAAATCTGCTGGAAACTAAAGCCGCCACGCAGTTGTGTGGCGGCTTTTTCTATACCTCAATTACCACGGGCAGGACCATGGGCCTGCGGTGCGTTTTTTGGAAGAGAAATTTCCCGACCTCGTCGCGGAGATTGTCTTTGACCCAGCTCCAGTTTATCGGGTGCATGTTTTGGGCCGCGTGCTCCACTATTTTTTTGGTCATGAGGCGCGTTTGATGCAGAAGATCTTTTGATTCGCGCAGATACACGAACCCGCGCGAAATTATGTCCGGGGAGCCTCTGACTTTGCCAGACTGCGCGTCCACTATCGCGATTACGACGAATATGCCGTCCTCGGCGAGCATCTGCCTGTCGCGCAATACGACTTCTTTGACGTCGCCCACGCCCAAGCCGTCCACCATGATGTAGTTGGTCGGCACTCTTTCGGAAAGCAGGTTTATGGCGCTTTTGGTCAGCTCAAGTATCTGTCCGTTGTCCGGGACTACTATTTTTTTCGGGTCGAGGCCGGCCTCAACAGCGAGCTTGGCGTTGATCGCCCTCATATAGAAGAATCCGTGTATCGGCAGGAAGCACTGCGGTTTTATTATTTCCATTGTTTCTTTGAGTTCAATTCTGGTCGCGTGTCCGCCCGAGTGAATGCCGAAAATTTTGTAGTGGTAGACCATCGCGCCTTGGCGGGCCAGGTTGTCCCGCAGGGTCTGTACGTACATTTCGTTGCCGGGCACTATAGAGGAAGAAAAGATGACCGTGTCGGTCGGTTTTATCCTTACTTCGCGGTGCGAACCCGCGGCCATGCGGGTAAGGCCGGCGTTTTCTTCTCCCTGCGCTCCGGTGGTTATGATTACTATTTTGTCGTCTGGGTGCTCGTCTATTTCTTTAATCGGGATAATCGTGCTTCGTTTCAGCTTTACCAATCCAAGTTCCTGGGCGATGGCGAAGTTTGTCTGCATGGACCGTCCGGTGATGGCCACTTTGCGCCCTAGTTCGTCGGCGATGTGCACGATCTGGGTGAGCCTGTCGAGCAGGGAAGCGAAAGTGGAAATTATTACCCGGCCCTCGGCCTTTTTAAGCAGTTCTTCAATGTTTTCTTCTACCTGCCATTCGGGCACCGAGCGTCCGGGTTCTTCGGATTTGGTGCTGTCCAGCATCAAAAGGCGGACGTTTTTGGCGCCCAGTTCCCTGAAAGGTTCAAGCCCCATGGGCTTCATGTCGCGGTCGTAGAAGAATTTGAATTCTCCCGGGTGCACTACTGTGCCTACCGGAGTTTCTATCTCAAGGCCTATTCCTTCGGGGATGTTGTGGGTGACCGGAAAGCACTTGATTGTGAATGCTCCCAGGCGGGTCGTGGTTTTTTCGTTTATAAACTCAATGTCAAGTTTCGGCGAATACGGATAATCCTCGTGCCGTTTTTTGATTATGGCCGCGGTAAGCTGGGTGGTGTAAATCGTCGGGTTGCCGAGCTTGCCCAGAAGCTGGGGGATGGCCCCGATATGGTCGTAGTGCCCGTGGGTTACGACAACTCCCCTTATCTTGTCTTTTTTATCTTCTAGATAAGAAACATTCGGGATTATATAATCCACGCCGTGCATGTTTTCGTCCGGGAATTGCAGGCCCATATCCACGATTAATATGTCCTTTTCGTATTCAAAGAGCATCATGTTTCTGCCGACCTCTCCGAATCCGCCCAGGGCGATTATTCTCAATATCCCGGGTTTTATCGGGGATATGAATTTTCGGCCGTTTGCGTCTCCGTTCTGGAAAACAAAAGGACCTGTTTTTTTGTGCCCGCCGGTTCTTTTTGGCTGGCTTTCTTTTTTACCTCTCATCATTTTCTTTTTACTTTAATAAACAATTAATAATAACCTTTGTGCCCAGGGCGGGATTTGAACCCGCACATCCTTGCGGATACACGGCTCTGAACCGTGCGCGTCTGCCAGTTCCGCCACCTGGGCGATTTTGTTTTAACGAATGAATATTTTCCAGACCCGCGAAGTGTAAAGGTGCCACCTGTATACATTCGCGAATCTCTCCGCGGGCGTGGTTATCATTTCGGTATCAAATCCCTTCAAATCAGGGTCCGCGACGTAAAGGTAATAAGGGGAGTAAAGGAATATTGCCGGCAGGTCTTTTTCCACTTCTTTCTGGAAATCGGCGTATTTTTCTTTTCTTTTTTCCGCGTCACTTTCGGCCCGGGCCGCCTCAATCAGGCTGTCGGCCGTTTTATTCGCGTAGAGCGCGATATTGAGTCCGGGGTCGTTTCTTTGGGAAGAATGCCAGAAAGGGAATGGGTCGGGGTCCCGGCCGATGACCTGGCCGAAAAGAAGCCCTTCGTATTCCCTCGGCCTTATCACGTTTTGATTCAGGTCTCCTATCTCAAAGAATTTCAGTTCTACTTTCGCGCCCAGTTCCTGCCACATGGATTTGAGCATCTCCGCGCTCTTTACCAGTTCCGGGGTGTTGGCCGTGGCTATGGCCAGAGTCAGGGCCAGGTTTTCTTTCGCGCTTTTTTTCTTTTGCCTTATGCCCTCATCGTTTGTTTTCCAGCCGGCTTTTTCAAGTTCGGCTTTGGCCTCTTCAAGGCCGAATTGAACGCCGTCCGCGTTTTCTTTCGGGTCTAAAATCGTATGCGGTATCGGGCCCTTAAGCGCTACGCCGTATCCGCCGAGAACGTCCCTAACCAGGGCTTCTCTGTCCGTGGCCAGGTTGAGGCTTTTTCTGACCGCTTGGTCGCGTAAAACCTCGGACTTGTTCTGGTTGAAGAAAACTCCGAAGACTCTAGGCAGTACAAGTTTTTTGATGGTCGCGCCGCTCAGTCTTAGTCTTTTTTCGTTTTCGGCCGAAATGGAGCTGACCGCGTTTATGTCTCCTCTTTCAAAAGCGGAAACGATATCGCTCGCGGAGTTATAGAACAATATTTCAATTTTGGGAATGAGCGGCCGTCCCAGGGCGTAATCTTTAAAAGATTTCAGTTCATACATGGTGATGATTCCTGCCGAATTTCTGCGGACTTTGTCTACGCGGTAAGGGCCGGCGCCAAGGGGCTCGCGGTTGAATTCCGAAAGGCTGAATTGCTCGGGCGTCGCCGTATTCCATATGTGCTTCGGCAAAATTCCAAGGATGGCGTTTTCCAGAAAAGGCGCGTAAGGTTTTTTGAGCAGGAAGCGGACTTGGCGCGGGTCAACTATTTCAACTTCCACCCCTTCCCAGTTTGCCCTGGCCGGGCTTTTTATCGCCGGGACCCTTACCGCCTGTATGGTGAAAGCTATGTCTTCACTGGTCAGTTTTTCGCCGTCGTGCCAGGAAAGATTTTCTTTCAGCGTAAAGGTGTATTCAAGGCCGTCTTCGGATATGGAATAGCTTTCTGCCAGATCTTTTTCCAAGCCGCCTCTGCCGTCCGGTTTCATCAGCCCCGAGTAAATCAGGGCGGTAAGGTCGCGGTCGGCGTCCGTGCTGGCGAGGACCGGGTTCACCAGTTGCGGCGTGCCGATTACGCCTTCTCTGATTAATCCGCCCTCAACCGGCACAACCAAAGCGAACTTTTTTTGCAGTTCGGTCCACATGCCCAAAAGGCCGACTGCTAAAATCAGAGAGAACCCGAGCAGGGCCAGCTTCTCCCATTTATAAAGCCCGCGCAAAGCCAGTTTGAGCTCCAGAATTGAAGGCAGTTTTAGGCGCCCGAAAATAATAGAAAATATTTTTTCTTTCACGTATTCAGATTTTCAAGTATTTAAAATATCAGGTTTAGAATTGAAAGGACGACGAAAATTATCCCTAATACAACGGAGCTGGTAAAAACCGTTTTTTCAAAACCTCTTTTGGTGCGGTATATGTTGCTTTCGCCCCCGAAAGCCGAGCTAAGCCCGACGCCTCTTTGCTGTATTAAAATTGAAGCAATGAGGAGTACGGCCGCGGCTATTTGGGCATAAACCAGAAAGGAGTTCAAACTAGGCATTTATTTGAGTATATTCCCAAGCCATGGCTTTGTCAAGCAGGCGGGTGTGGATTCAGGACGGCCGGCGTAGTTTGCGATGGTAGCTTACGGCGAACCTGTGGGCCTCGTTTCGGAGCGAGGCCAGAAGATGCAGCAGCGGTTCTGGGCCTTCCTTGAGAGCTATTTTGCGTCCGTCAGGCAGGCCCGCCTGCGGAGGCAGGTAGAGTTCTTCTTCGCGCTTGGCCAGGGCCGCCGTCTTAACTGACAACACCCCGTGTTGACGAAGGGCGAATAAGGCGGCTCCCAGCTGGGTCTTGCCTCCGTCCATAATCATTGCCTGCGGCAAAGGCCAGTCTTTATGTTTGAGCCTGCGCTCTACTATTTCTTTTATCATTGCCGGGTCGTTGGGTCTGTCGCCGAGTCTTATTCTGAATCTTTTGTACTCGTTTTTGGCTTCGGTCCCATTTACGAAAACGACCATTGAACCGACAGGCATTTTGCCCTGTATGTTTGAAACGTCAAACGCTTCCAACCTTTCTATTTTCTTAAGACCCAGAATGTCCGCAAGGTATTTTAACCCTTTTTCTTTCCAGCTTTGGTCGTCTCTGGAAAGGAAAGTTTTGTGCCTGAATATGTTTTCTAGGGCTTCGATCTGGTCCCGGGCGCGGGCAGCCTTTTCATAGTTTCTGGCCCTGGCCGAGCCATTCATTTCTTTTTTCAATTCCAAAAGAATTTTTTTAAGTCTGCCCGAAAGGACTTTTTTTATGGAAGAAACGTTTTGGGCGTAAAGTTTTTTCAGCTCGTCCGCGTCGGGATAAAATTCGGCGGCTTTTTCTTTTTTAAGACAGCATACCCCCAGGCATCTGCCGAGCTCGGCTTGCTGGCACGGCCTTTGGTGCGCCGAGTTTTTTCGGCCGGAGCATCGGCAGTAGGGGAATGCTTTTTGCAGCATTTTTAAGACCGATTTGATCGCCCCGCCGTCGGTGAAAGGGCCCAAGTACTGGACAAAGTCGGGCTTTGTCCAGGAAGAAGCCCGGCTTTGTCCGCCTTGTCTTTTGGGCTGATGCGTTATGAAGATTTTCGGAAATTTTTCTTTAGTGAAAGCTACGTAAAAATATCTTTTGTCGTCGCGCATGACAATGTTGTGTTTCGGCCGGTTCTTTTTTATCAGTTCGGACTCAAGTATCAGGGCTTCAATGTCGGAGCCTGTTTCCTGCCAGTCCAGTTTTACGGCTTCCTCAACCATTGCGCGTTTTCGCGGGTCAAGTGAGTCCGGGCGGAAATAAGAAAGCAGGCGCAAACGTAAATTCGCGGCCTTGCCGATATAAATTACGCGCCCATCGCCGTTTCTGAAAAAATATACACCAGGAGCGCTTGGCGCCTTCAGGGCTTGCTTTCTTATAACCATTGTGGTATTATACAGCAGGTTTAAAGCTTTGACAATCATCTTGAATCCTTAGGATTCTTAACCTTGGAGGTGTGTCGTGTCTGCGAAGGAGAGAAAGAACCAGATTCTCGGCATAACCCCGAAAGACTTGTCGCTTTTTGTCGTCGGCGCAGTATTTGACCTTCTTCTGGCTGTGATGTTTGTTTTTGTGGCCTGGAGTTGGAATTCAAAGCAGGTGAGTTTGGAGTTCGTGTCTGTGGTCAGAGCCATAATCTTCACCCTCCTCGGCTTGAAGGGCGTGGACAAGGCTTTAAAGTGCAAAGACAAAGAAGGGGAAGTCCGCGACAGATATCCTGGAGTTCTTTTTGCGCTTTTCGACATGAGCCTCTATGTTGTGATTTATGCTTTGCACTTTTTTGGATGGGCGCCAAGCATGCCTGAAAATTTGTTTTGGAGTGCCTTGATATCTGGCCTGATATTTTGTTCCACCAAAGGCTTTGATATCTGGGGATTTTTGGCCTCCAAGATGCCGCTTTTCTCAAAAGCCCTGAGAATGATTTAAGGAATTGGGCCCTGACAGGGATGTCGGGGCCTTTTCATTTGGGGTTGACCTTCTCTTGACATAGGAGTAAAATGGGAAAATTGTAAACTTTTTAAAAATGAACTCTCAAGCGAAGGCTAAAAATCCAGAAGGATTCATCCGCATCAAGGGGGCGAGAGCCCACAATCTTAAAAATATCTCTCTGGACATTCCTAAAAACAAACTGGTGGTCATCACCGGCCTTTCAGGTTCGGGCAAATCCTCGCTCGCTTTTGACACCATTTACGCCGAGGCCGAACGCCGTTTCGTTGAATCGCTTTCCAGTTACGCGCGTCAGTTTTTAGGGCTTCGCGAAAAACCTGATATTGAATCCATAGAAGGCCTCTCGCCGGCGATTGCCATAGACCAGAAATCCGTAACCAAAAATCCGCGCTCCACCGTGGGCACCATAACCGAAATACACGATTATCTTAGGCTTCTGTACGCGCGCTTGGGCGAGCCTTTGTGCCCGAACTGCAGAAAGCCGGTCAAGCGTCAGACCATAGACGAAATGCTCCGCAAAGTTATGGTTTTACCTAAAGGCGCGACGGCTTTGCTTTTGTCCCCGGTTGTGCGCGGACGCAAAGGCGAGCACAAAAAAATATTGGCCGAAATACAGAAAAAAGGTTTTATCCGCGTGCGCTTTGACGGCGGAGTCATGCGCATTGAAGAAGCGCTGGACCTTGATACCGATCCCAAAAAACAGCACACGATTGAGGTTGTCATTGACCGGCTCATCATAACTTCCGACCTGGATAAGAGCCGGCTGCGCGATTCTTTTGAGGTTGCGCTTAGCCTAAGCAAGGGCCTGGCCGCAATCGCTCCGGCAGAGGAATACGCCGGAGTCAAAAACAACAAAAATAAATTTGAAGAAATAATTTTTTCCGAAACTTTTTCCTGTCCCGTCTGCGGGCTCGCAATGCCACCCATAGAGCCGAGGCTGTTTTCTTTCAACAGCCCTTACGGCGCCTGCCCTGCCTGCACCGGGCTTGGCAGCCGGCTCGAAGTGGACCAGAACCTGGTTATCCCCAATAAAAGTCTTACGCTTGCCGAAGGCGCTATACAGCCGTGGGCCAGAGCTTCGCACCGCGTCGGCCGTCAGTCTTGGTATTGGTGGATGCTTGAGGATTTGGCCTCGCGCCACAAGTTTTCTTTGAACGAGCCGATTAAAACTCTGCCCAAAAAAATTTTGGAAATTCTGCTTCACGGCGAAGACGGAAGTGAAAAGGGATTTGAAGGCGTTATTCCCAATCTTGAGCGCAGGTGGAAAGAAACCGATTCGGAATGGACCCGCTCCGAAATAGAGAGGTACATGCAGATTGAAACCTGTCCTGCCTGCAGAGGGGCGCGTTTCAAGCCCGAAGCTTTGTCGGTTTTTGTCGGCAACAAGAATCTGGCCGAGCTTTCGGCGCTTTCGGTTGAAAACGCCCTTGAATTCATGGCCGAGCTTTCCCGGAACGAAAAGACAAAAAATCAGAGGGCCGTTTCTGTCCCGCTTTTCAGGGAAATCTCGCGCAGAATTAAATTTTTGGTGGACGTCGGCCTTGAATATATAACCTTGGACCGTTCTTCAACCACGCTTTCGGGAGGCGAAGGCCAGAGAGTGCGGCTTGCGACTCAGATAGGTTCGGGCTTGTCGGGCGTAATATACGTTCTGGATGAGCCTTCGGTTGGCTTGCATCCCAGAGACCACGACAGGCTGATAAAAACACTCAAAGATTTGCGAGACCTCGGCAACACCGTTTTGGTCGTTGAGCACGACCTGCACACCATGGCTTCTTCCGACTGGATAATTGATTTGGGCCCTGGCGCGGGCAGACATGGCGGCAAAGTTATTTTTGAAGGCACGTTTGCCGACCTGAAAAAAGCCGATACGCTTACTGCCGATTACATTTCGGGCCGGAAAAAAGTCCAAAATAAAAAATCCAGGGAAAGCGGAGAGAAAACTACGGCTAAAAACGAGAAAATAAAAATAAGAGGCGCGCGCCAGCACAATTTAAAAAACATTGATGCCGAGATTCCATTGGGCAAGCTGGTTTGCGTTTCGGGAGTTTCGGGTTCGGGCAAATCCACTCTCATAAACGACATTTTGGCCAAAGCGCTTGCCCAGCATTTCTACGGCTCGCGCGAAAAACCGGGCGCGCACCGGACGATTGAAGGCGCGCATAACATAGACAAGGTGATAGTGGTTGACCAGTCGCCCATAGGACGCACCCCGCGCTCAAACCCAGCTACTTACACCGGAGCTTTTTCATATGTCCGCGAAATATTTGCCCAAACGCGCGAGGCGCGGGCTTTGGGCTACAAGGCCGGGCGTTTCAGCTTTAACGTCAAGGGCGGCCGGTGCGAGGAGTGCGAGGGGCAGGGCGTCAAGAAAATAGAAATGCATTTTTTGCCGGATATTTACGTTGAATGCGAAGAGTGCAAGGGCACGCGCTACAACCACGAGGCCCTGTCCATACGATTTAACGAAAAAAACATTGCCGAGGTGCTGGACATGACAATTGAAGAAGCTTTGGATTTTTTCAAAAATATCCCGCAGGTAAAATCCAAAATTGAAACCCTGTCCGAGGTCGGGCTTTCTTACATGCGTTTGGGCCAGCCGGCGACCACGCTTTCGGGCGGCGAGGCCCAGCGGGTGAAGCTCGCGACCGAGCTTGCGCGCAAAGCCACAGGCAAAACTCTTTATATTCTGGACGAGCCTACGACTGGCCTTCACTTTGAAGACGTGCGAAAGCTTATGGGCGTTTTGGCGGCTTTGGTGGAAAAAGGGAACACGGTTTTGGTAATTGAACACAATCCGGATGTGCTTAAAAACGCCGACTGGCTGATTGACCTTGGGCCCGAAGGAGGGGACAAAGGCGGCGAGGTTATCGCCGTCGGCTCTCCTGCCGAAATCAAAAAAAACAAAAAATCCCACACCGGAAAATGGCTTTAACTTTTCATGTTAGGTCATGTTAGACCTAGGAGGTCTAACATGGTGTTTATTATTAATATCGCACTGGACTAGTATCATATATGATACTAGTCAATCTTGTTTGCTACTCACTTAATAAAAATCCCCTCGCCGCCGAAGCAGCGAGGGGATAGAGACGGCCACCAGCTCGTCCTTGAAGGACACATCGCCGTTTCGTCTCTTTTGTTTCTTGCGCGACAAAATGGACGTCGTCTTTATTCAGACATTTTATGACTCGTCGCGCGTTTTGAAGAACTTTCTGGGCAATTTACCTTTCGTCCTATTTGGACTGATTCACTCTCGCCCTTGGGCCGGATTTTTGCGGGACAATATTCGTCCCGCTTTATTC
>Ga0209542_10008602_pt1 | contig 19005 bp, 22 predicted proteins | sample RifCSPhighO2_01_FD_184028 | JGI IMG/M metagenome (GOLD analysis project Ga0209542, IMG submission 184028) | Soil microbial communities from Rifle, Colorado - Rifle CSP2_plank highO2_0.1 (SPAdes) (version 2) | ecosystem: Environmental > Terrestrial > Deep subsurface > Rock core/Sediment ...
AAAGAAGGAATTCAAACACACATTCCTATATCTCTTCTAAGATTAAGAGATATTAAAGGACCAATTGGAGAAGATCTTGCACTCCTTGTTCGTTCTGGGAAATCAAATATTCGTTTATCTTACATTAAAGGAATTGTCTTAGACATGGAAAATGTAAGAGATGAGGCTCTTTATTCTGTTGGGAAAAACCTCTCTTTAATGCATCGCAAATTAAATTTATGCCATAATGCTCTTCATGAGGAAAATATAACTCTTAATGGAGAAATTGTAGATTTAGAATATGCTTCTTCATCAACAAAAGAAGGTATTTATAGGGACATTTGGTATGGACTTCTTTCTTTTGCAGAAATATTTGGGACACCCCTCGATATCTCTAGATTTGCAGAAGGGTATGCTAAGAAGAGAATTGATTTTATAATAAGGGGTAAGGAGATGCAAGAAATGGAAGAAAGCTCTAAGAGAATAGCAGAAAAGATTCTAAATATCTAAAGACAATTCAATAGTTCTCTTGGTAAAGCCAAATTTTTTAAAGAAATCCAAGGCATTTTTATTCTTGAAATGTACATCAATATTTATTTTTTTAATTTTCTTATTTTTAGCATAATCAATTAAAAAATTTATTAATCTTTTTCCGTGACCTCTTCTCTTTTCAATAGAGAATATTTCTTCTAAGTTTATCTCGTCCCCTTCTTTAACAAACCATATAAACGCCTTAATTTCTTTTTCTTCTAGAACAAACATAGAAGAATCTTTGAAGTTTTCTTTGAGTACATTTTCGTATTTATCTTTTGTTATTGGTTCCTCGCCAACTTTTTCAAATTGCTCTTTCATTATCCTCTCATAATTTTTTGCAATAAAAGAAATTTCTTCTTGCTTAAGTCTTCTGATCATATAAGAGGGTAATATCTATGGTTTATTAATTTAACTAAGAAATTCTTTTAGAAAAAGAACCAAAAAGCCCCTCTCTCATCCTACAGATATATTGTTTGCTTCGCAAAGTCGCCCCAAATTCTTCGCTTATTTGATAGAATTAAGAGTGGCAAAGAACTTCAGATAATCGCGATGTTAAGCGAAATTGAATTTCGCCCCTTGCACAATCATTAGATTTATATAATTTAAATTTCTTTCAACTATTATGGCTTTAAATAATTGGTCAAAACTTAATCATTTACAAATAGGAAAATTTAGTGAATATTTTGCCAAAATGGAATTTACTAAAGTAGGTTTTGATGTTTATACTGCCGAAGTAGATGATAAAGGAATAGATTTTGTTGTAAGAAAAAATGAATCAGAATATTTTGATATCCAAGTTAAATCTGTCCGTAATAACAATTATGTATTTATGAGAAAGGAAGTTTTTACACCAAGAAAAAATCTATTCCTTGTATTGATATTATTTGAAGATAACCAAGAACCTGCTATGCTTTTAATTCCATCTTTAGATTGGCAAAATAAAGCTCATTCTTTTTTAGTTGAAAGAAATTATGAAGGTAAAAAAAGTAAACCTGAATGGGGAATAAGTATAACTAAATCTAATATGGGTGAAGTTAGATCTGCATATGCTTTTGACAAGCAAATTGTTTCTTTTTAACGGGACGAAATTCAACTTGCTCACTTCGTTCGCACCCCGTTGTTATACCAGACGCTAACTTTATAGCTCATCCTTTAGCAACCTTTATATTAGTAGTCTAGAGGATATAAATATGGCCAGAAGACGATTGGAGGTTCAGCCAAAAGCAAGACTTTCGTTGAACAACAGGGCTATGCGCCGTCTGTCAGTACTAAATAAATCTAACAAGCTTAATGTAAATATTAAACTCCCTCATAAGAATTATTTACTTTCTGGTGCGTTGATTTTAGTAATTCTTTTAGCGGGTTTTTTGGCAGCACAATTTCATATCTTTAGCGACGGCGATTTAAGAAAACCAGCTATCGCAAAGATTCCGATTTACGGAGAAATTGCCTTGAATGAAAATCAAAATCAAGTAATAAAACTAATTGAGCAGGCAGACTCCGACATTGGAATTAAAGCAATTATATTGGAAATAAATTCTCCTGGCGGAACTGTTGTAGCATCGCAAGAAATTGCAAAAGCAGTTAGAGAAACAAAAAAACCAACAATTGCATATATAAGAGAGATTGGTGCATCGGGCGCGTATTGGGTCGCAACCGAAGCAGATGTTATTGTTGCAAATGATGCAGCAATTACTGGAAGCATTGGTGTTACGAGTTCGTACTTACAGTTCGCAGATTTGTTTGACAACTATGGAGTTACTTACGAAAGATTAGTCACGGGAGAGTTTAAGGATGCAGGTTCGCCTTATAAACAGCTCACACCGCAAGAGAGAAATTATTTGCAAGCAAAAATAAATAAAATTTACGATATGTTTGTAACGACTGTTGCAACTAACAGGCATATGACAAAAGCAAAAGTGGAAAGTCTTGCAACAGGCGAAATTTGGCTCGGTGTTGAAGCAAAAGAACTTGGTTTAGTGGATGAAACTGGCGATTTCAAAGCCGCACAAAAAGCTGCAGAGAAATTAATTGGTGCAGGAGATTCACGAATTATAGAATATGCGCCGCAGACGTCTGTTTTTAGCTGGGCCGATGTAAAAATAGAGCAGGTAGCCTTTTGGATGGGCAAGGGAATAGGTATGAGTTGGAGTCCAATTACAGATGCGAAAGAAGACATTACGCTTAGGGCACAACTTTATTAACATTAACTTTAAGAAATTTTTATGGAAATATTTCCAAGTATGAACCGAAAAGAGCTTTGGCACGGCAGAAAGCCAAGCAAAATTTCTCAAAATGCAAAAAGAATAATAGATTTAAGCGACGAATTTGTTGTAGAAAGAGATTTGGTTGGAAGAATTTTAGATTTACAGCCTACTGAAGCGATTAAGTTGGGAAAAGATCAAATTATTTTCAGGCACGCACCTAATCCTCACTTATTTAAGAAGAAGTGTACAACTTTACTAATTACTCCTCCGCGTCCGACAAGACAAGACGCAATGAATGAACGTTACAATCCGGAAAAACTTATTCCAGAGGCATTCGCAAAAAATACCGAAGTGCACAGAGGTTATAGCTGGAGGGGTTTCAGAGATAATAGTGATAGAATTGTAGGATTACTTTATGCAGTTCAAGGTGCTGAATTAGTTGCGCATTTTGGCGGTAAAATAAATGCAAAAGTTTATTGGAAAAAAACTCACGTTGAAGTGCCGTCGAGAAGCGACGAGAATAAAACTTATGAATTTCCAATTGCAGGTTTGCCATTTGAACGTTTAGGAGCAGAAGCTTCTGCAGAGTGGCTTGAGCTAAGAGCTAAATCTATGTCCGCTTTGGAAGAATGGTATAGCGATGGAACAAATACTGGAAGAAGAGTTTGGGATGACTATTTGATGACTCCTCAGGCAATCGCAGTATACCATTTACTTTTTGTGCATCTGAAAGATGCGCCAGATAGATTAGCATTTAATCCGTTTATATTGCCAGCAGAAAGAACTATTGATTTTTCAAATAACTTAAGGAACAGAGTTTTCAGGCATTACAGACAGAGCTCTGGAAATATGAGAAAAGAAAACCTTGGCGCCGCGGAAAGTGAAATACTTTTGTGGCGTTTGACATTAGACAAGAGTTTTGGTAATGCTTGGATGGCAGATAAACATAGCGAGCACCTTCTTGGAGAAGCATATAGGGGTGCTTTAGTTAAAGATTATAACGCATATAATATATCAGATAAAAACACTTAAAAGACTTATTTTAGGTTTAGTTCTATGGCCGAAAGGGAAGCAAGAGAATTGAGAGCGGACTTTGAGACCTTAACAGCATGAGTTATTTTGTATAGGATGTAAAGATAATGAATAAAAGTCCGAGAGATATTTTTTGGAATTTGAAAGGTATGCTAGATACGTATGAGCCGCATAGTCAATGGTACGAAGAGGATTTGACGTTTAGGCATTTAGCCGGTGTTCTGCCGTACAAACAAGGCGAACCTACGACGGAAGAGATAGAAAAAGAGCTTAACAAATTTGTACCGAGTTCTGTTCCAAATCTTACTGCGCTCTCACAGTTTGATATTAGACAGCCAGTTTTTTCAAGAATTACTTCTGTTTCCAAGCCAAATCAAACATATTCTGCATAGTGCCTGCGAAATAAGGTGTATTGACCCACATACCTATATCGTAAGTTGGATGGACTGCTTTGTCATCCATCAGCATAAACATCAATTGCTTTGCATCTACAATCATAAATCGTGAGTCCATGCCTTTGATATCTTTTATTTCAGCAACGTCTTTCAGTTTATCCAAGGATTCTTTGGTTAAATCGTTAATTGGAGCCATTATTTTTATCTTTACACCTCTGTCTTTAGCTTTTTCAAATACTGGTTTCAGAAACTTAGCTTTCCTAATTATGCCGTCTTCGGTTGTTACTATGTTAATTGACTTTTCCGCAGTCTTGGCCAGCATAGATATATGGTCGTGCAAATTGTGTCTGCCTTTCAAAGTTCCAGAAAAATCTGTTGGCTGCATTGGTTCAACTCCCTGTTTGTATAACAACGTTAGTTCGGCTAGTACATCTGAACTGCCTAAATTGTTTAGTCTGTTAGCGCGCACTTCAGCTTCTTCGGCCAATCTTTTGCTCACGCGTAAAAGAACCTCATCTGGCGCAATAGCCATATATCTAATTGGTTTCTCTGGTTTGACAACAATGAAGCCTTTTCTTTCAAGACTTTCTAAAACATCATAAGTTCTTGAGCGTGGAACATCAGCCATATCTGAAAGTTCGCCGGCAGATGATATACCTCTAGACAACAAAGCCGTCCAAAGTTTGACTTCGTATAAATTAAGAGCAAAATCTCTCCGGATTTTACCTAAAAATTCTTCGTTTACTATCATAGTCACTCCTTAAGTACAATAACCAGTGGCTTTCATTTCAAATCGTTACCACTTAATATATGTTACGCACTGTTCTAACTGGTCAGAGAGTTATCAAGACGTATTTAATGATTATTTAATTGGTAACTAGACATTAGGAAGTATAGGATGGTTAGTATAATTCTATGTGCGAATAATCTTTTGATTAGTCAAGCTTGAAAATCAATTGATTTTCAATATGGTAAAATAACCCCATGGTTTCCTATGGAGATGGAACACCTTTACAGTTGCTACTTGGAACGGCGACAGATTTGTAAAACGGCCGACAAGAGAAAAGTATCAGAAATAAGCCCGTTTGAAGCTGTTTTAATATATGAAACATATTTTCAGGAACATAGTACCAAATTAGAAATGTGTTTCAATTTTAGAAACATATTTATAGAAGCGGAACATTTATTATGTTGTCCTGGAGATTAGTAGTCGATCCCCATGGAAAATAGAGCACAACTCTTGGCCAATTTATTTGACAAGAAAACAATTGAAGTTCTCAAAAAACTCCTCCTCAAGGATGGGACCTTCTACCTCCGGGATATTTCTAGAGATACTAGTGTAAGTCTGTCTACTACATTTAGAATAGTTCAGAAACTTATGGGTTTAGGACTGGTAGAGAAAGATCAGGTTGAGAAATTTACTATTTACAAGGTAAAACGCGATTCGGCAGTTTTTCAGGATGTTTACGGCTTAGTTTTCGGAAAGATAGACGATCCAGCATCGCAAATCAGGAAAGCTGTGTCGGAAATGTATCCGGCAGCGGCGTATAAGATTTACAAGACAGATGATAAAGAAGGCAAGATATTTGTTGTATCGAGTCATATCAAGCAAAGCGAAATAGAAGATATGGTGGCTGGTATAGTTAATATAACTGGTAAAAAGCCGGCTTGTATGTTAGTTACTCCAGAGTTCTTTGAGAATATGCAGACTATGGGGCTTGTAAATAAAGATAAATTAGTTAAGATATAGAAGTCTAATAGGCCATAATTAAATAAAAATAATATAAAATAAAGAAATTAAGCTGCTACACAGCGTCCGTCTATACAAGCGCCAGATGTACATTGTATTGGGTCACTTGGTTGACATTCGTTGTATGTGCAAGAGTATTCTACTACGTTTGCTCCGGTGTTACAGTAGTCTGTGTGCCTGCCTACTCCATCGGTACATATACCTTTAGTTGTAGCGCTGTTTCCATCAGAGTCAGTACAGGATGCGGCTTGCGATGTAGGTGTTCCTGGACTTCCAGTGTATGAACTTGTGCCGAATCCAGTGGTACTTACAATCAACGATAGTGCAACAATAGCTACGCCAACGATTAGTGCGATATTTGTAATGTTAAATTTTTGCTTAGCCATATTACCTCCTATTATTTTATCTTAGCTATTATTGTTATATAAATGTATTTCGTATAACTATATTTGAAGAAAATAAACGCCCATAAGGGCAAAAAATCCCAGCGAAATTTGTTTCGCTCGGTTACGCTAAAGCGTTAGGGTTTACGCATCTGCCGTTTACACAAACATTACCTAATGCACACGATTGAGTTGTTTGTACGCAAGTATTATAGTAGCATTGGTGTTCAACGAGTTCGGTATTGCTTACGCAAAAATCTCCAGATACTTCATCTGAATCTGTACATATGCCTAATGTTGAAATATCTCCGCCATCATCATCTACGCAATTTGTAGCAGGGGCATAAGGTGCAAAACCTGTTTGTGTTCCAACGAAAGATAACGCTAACAAACCTACAGCAATAACTACTGCAAGTTGTGTTGTTTTGTTTTCAAGTAAATTTTTAGCCATTATCTCCTCCTTAGTAATAGATAACTCCCAAGGTTTTACTATATAAATATTGTTATTAACAAATAAAATAAAAAGCGCTTATACGCAAGCGCCGTTTTGACAAGTGTAACCAGATGGGCAGTCTATAATTTCCGTCTTACATGAACTTACGTCACATCGGCTTTCTTCAACAGAATTTGGTAATGCGCAAGTTTCCTTGAACGATCCATCAAAGTCTGTGCAGACGCCGCTTACGTAAATATTACTTCCACTATCTGAAGTATAACATCCCGTTGTATCAGATTCCGCAGTAGGATTTTTACCGGTTCCTAATCCTATTCCGAATCCAGTTGCACTTGTTACCAATGACAATCCTATTAGAGCAATTGCTATTATTGCAGCTGTTTGAAAACTGCTCGAAGATAACTGTTTGGCCATACTATACGCTGAATTACGAGATATATAAATATTTCTTTTATCAACAATTATCGCTTGCCTTTTTGCTGCTTATACAAAACATTTATTCTATTTATATCATCCGCATCTTTTGCACTTTTGTCTTCGCGTAATCTGATAAATCTCGGGAATCGCAAAGCAAATCCAGATTCATACTGCGGACTTTTTTGTATCTCTTCGTATGCAACTTCAATTAAAATTTCTGGTTTAAACTTTATTTCGTTATTGTTTTCTTCTATTACTAAAGGCTTCAGAATTTTAGCAAGGTGTTGTAGTGTAACTCCAGAACCTTCTTTCTCTTTTAGACCTGTTCCAAGCTTTCCGCAGGCTTGAAACAAATGTTTATTTCTCAAGCCAAGAATCAAAGAGCCAAATGTGCCTGCTCTTTTTCCTGTTCCCCAAACTCCGCCAATTATTACTAAGTCTAAATTTTCCATTGTTGGCTTTATTTTTAGCCAACCGCCAGCAACTTTTCTGCCAGGCACGTAAACTGCATCAAGATTTTTTGCAATCAAACCTTCGTGCCCCATTTTCAAGGCTTCGTCATAGAATTTTTGTGCCTCCGCCAAATCTTTTGGGATTAAACCTTTAGCAATCTGGAATTTTCCCTTATGACTTGTTACAAGTTTAGCAAGAATTTTTTTCCTTTCGTGCAGTGGCAATTCTGTTGTAAATTTTCCATCAGCATAAATAACATCAAACAAATTTACCTGTACAGGTATTTCTGCACTCTGTTTTTCAATATCATATTTTCGTTTTATTCTCGTAGAGAGCTTTTGGAATGGAATTGGCTTTCCTTTTTCTGTCAAGCCAACAGCTTCGCCGTCAATTATACATTTATCAGCTTTGATATTCTTTCTTACTAATTCAACTATATCTGGAAATTGTTTTGTAATATCTTCTAAATTCCTAGTGAAGAGCCAAACTTTATCGCCCTTTTTGTGAATTAAAATTCGCATTCCGTCGTATTTGTATTCCAAAAGTAAATTACTAAACTTTTCAAATGCATCTTTTAAGTCTGGCACTTTTTCTGCCAGCGCTACTTGGAAAGGTTCACCTATTACTACGCCTATTTTTTTCAGTCCTTTTTCGCCGTCAGTTTTAGCAGTTTTTGCAATTAGGCCATAATTAGGCGTGCTTTGCCACGCACTTTCTACTATTTTTTTGTCAACTTCAAATGCCTGTGCAATTGCATCTCTTATGATTCCTTTTGCAACGCCTACTCTTAATTGTTCTAATATTGTTCTTATTACGTATCTTGCCTCCAACGGCTCGGCGGCACTTAATAATTCTGAAATCAAATCAAGTTTCTTCTCTTGACTTCCTGAGCCTTCCTGCTGTGCCAAATTAGTTAGATTTTCAAAAACTAATTTTACTGTTAAGTCAAGCTGGTCAAGTGTCAGCTGTTTCTTTTTCTCAATTAAATTTTCTGCAGTAAAACCTAAATCGCCAGTTTTCTTAAATTCTTTAACAATATTATCAACGCTAGAGCCGGTTGCTTTTGCAATTGCTTTGATAACTAATTTCTCCGCAACACCGATTTTTTGGTCGCTCCATTCTGGAAATATTCTTCCCGATAAGAGTAGAGTTACTTTTTCTATTTCGTCAGAAGGAGTTTTTTTCAAAAGTTTTGCAACAATCTCAGCTTTAGCAAGCTTGCTCATTGTTGCATTTAGTTCTTCATAGGTCTCTGCCAGAGTTCGATATTGCATACATTAAGTTTTTATATCATAATTATAAAAGCTTTACATGGACACAATAAGCGCGATAAAGATGCGCAGAAGCGTGAGGAATTTTTCCAGCAAAGCTGTTCCAGATAAAGTGTTATTTGAAATTCTTGATGCAACAAATCACGCACCAGCCGCGGGCGGTTATTACAACTGGTCTTTCATTGTTGTAAAAGATTCAGGCGATAAAGAGCTTTTAGCAAACGCTTCTTACGAACAGGAATTCGTGAAATTTTCTCCAGTCATAGTTATAGTTTGTTCAGATTCTTCTAAATTGGAAAGTGATTTTGGCGAAGAGAACGGTAAAAAATATGCCTTGCAAAATACAGCAGCAGCTATGCAAACTATGCTTTTGGCTGCAACTACTTTCGGAGTGGGCTCGTGCTGGTGTTCAATTGATAAAGAAAAAGCAGTAAGAAATGCTTTGAAAATTCCCGAAGAAGTTGAAATACACGGAATTGTTCTGTTAGGTTATGCAAAAAGAGTTGAACCTATGGTGAGCAAATTAGATCTTGGTAATATAACATTCTTTGATGAGTGGGACAAAAAAGTTCGCAAGACTTCTATTTTGTTTCCATTGTTTTCTAAGCTTGAAGAGGCGGCCAAAGAACTTGGCAAGCAAATCGGCAAAAGGCGAGTAAAGAAAGTTGTTAGCAAGCCCATCAGAGCTAAGCAAAAAACAAAGAAGAAATAAGTTTATTAGAATTTTTTAGTCTTGCATTTGGAACAATAAAAATCAACAAAAGAAATAATTAAAATCTTATACGCATGCGCCGTTGACACAAGTCTTTCCGGATCCGCATTCAAGTGCTTTTACAGTACATTCGCGCGTATTCAAACAAGAGTATTCTATAACTTCTGTGTCAGTTGAACTGCACTTGTCTGTAAATGTTCCGCCAGTTCCTGAGCAGGTTCCTGCAATATTTGTGTTTAAACCGCCATCAGAATCCTTGCAAAGCTGGACTTTACTTATGTATGCGCCAGTTCCAACATTTGCGAAAAGTGAAACTGCAAGAACTGCAACGGCTAATATCGCAGCAGTGCCAATAGTACTTTTTGTCAAAGCATTTACTTTTAGTTTTGCCATTTAGCCTCCTTAATTGAATAAGTTACAAATGGGTTGTATATAAAAGTTATGTTAGGAAAAAACATATATTTCAGAACATTTTTGTTAATGTATGAAACGTGTTATCATTATGGGCGCCGCAGGAAGAGATTATCACAACTTTCTAACGTTTTTCAAGAGCGATAAAAACTACAAAGTTGTTGCATTCACGCAGTCACAAATTCCCGGAATTGAAGAGAGAAACTTTCCAAAAAGCCTTGCTGGAAGATCTTATTCAGGAGCAATTCCATTTTATCCGGAAGAGAAATTACCCCACTTAATTAAGAAATACAACGTGGACGAAGTCTTTCTGAGCTATTCGGATTTGAGCCACGAAGAAGTTATGCAAAAAGCTTCTCTTGTATTGTCAATGGGAGCGAGTTTTACACTCCTCGGGCCTAAAGAAACTATGCTGCACTCTAAAAAGCCAGTAATAGCTGTGTGCGGTGTAAGAACTGGGGTTGGAAAGTCTTCCTTATCGCTAAAAATTATGGAAATACTGAAAAAGAAAAACTACGATGCAGTTGCAATTAGACATCCAATGCCTTACGGCAATCTCAAAAAAAATTTAGTTCAAAGGTTTGCAAGCGTCAAAGATTTCAAAAAATACAACTCAACTATTGAAGAGCAAGAGGAATACCATAATTATGTCAAACGCGGATTTGTGATTTATGCGGGAGTGGATTACAAAGCTATTTTGGAAGCTGTTGAGAAGAAGGCAGATGTAATTTTGTGGGACGGCGGGAATAATGATTTCCCGTTTTATCATCCAGATTTGCTGTTTGTTGTAACCGATCCATTTAGAGCAGGACAAGAGATAGAATCGTATCCAGGCGAGGCTAATTTTTTGATGGCTAATATTTTGGTGATAAACAAAGTTAACACCGCTCCAGAAACTAAAATTAAAGAAATTGAAAAAAACATAAAGAAATACAAACCTCATACAAAAGTTTTGAAAGTGCAGTCTCTTGTTGCATTAGAAACAAACGAAGAATTAAGAGGCAAAAACGCATTAGTAATTGGAGACGGTCCGACATTAACTCACGGCGGAATGAGTTTTGGCGCTGGTACAATTGCAGCAAAAAAATACGGAATTAAAATTATAGATGCGAAAAAATATGCGGAGGGGTCATTAAAGCAGACATTCAAGAAGTTTTCTCATATAGATAAAGAGCTTCCTGCGCTCGGTTATAGTAAAAAACAAATAGAGGAACTGCGAAGTACTATTAACAAATCTAAGTGTGATGTCGTATTGAATGCATCTCCAAGTCCGTTGAAAGATTTACTCAAAGTTAACAAACCGGTCATAAATGTGACTTATAGCATTGATGACAAGAGTGCGAGAGTTGTTGAACAAATTTTAACGAAGTTTTTGAAATCAAAGAAATAGTTTTCGACAAACAAAAATATAGTGCGGTAGGGTGATACCCTCACCACTAACCGCAAAAACCCGAAGACAACTTTGGAGGTGCTTTTGGGAGTATGATAGAGCTGCATAGCAGCTCTAATTCCGTCTTACAATAGGTCAATTCCAAGTTCTCTGTTGAATGCAACAGATTCGTGGCTTGGCTTTGCTGAGTCGTGTTTTCCAAGTACGAATGGGCTTTGTACTCCAGTTACTATTGTCATAACTCGAAGTTTACCCTGGAACTTTGGATCTATTCTTGCGCCCCAGATGACCATTGCGTCGTCATCCAAACCGCCAGTTATTAGCTCGCCGACTTTCTCTGCTTGTTCCAGTGTTAAGTCTGGTCCGCCAGTTATATGGATTAATGCACCGTGTGCGCCATCATACTTTACTTCAAGTAAAGGATTTGATAGTGCTCTGTGCACAGCTTCTTCTACTTTACCTTCGCTGTCGCTTTCGCCGATTCCAATGACAGACAATCCGCCTGAACTCATTATTGTTCTGACGTCTGCATAGTCAAGGTTAATCAAGCTTGGAACAGCTATGATTTCAACAATACCCTTTATCATTGTTGCAATTAATTCATTTGCAACTGCAAATGCCTGCTGTATTGGCAGGTTGCCTGCAATTGTTGATAACTTGTTGTTGTCAATTACGATTACAGTGTCTGTAAACTGCCTCATTTGTTTTAAGCCGAATTCAGCTTTGTCAATTCTAGCTTTTTCAATGTTGAAAGGCATAGTTACTACACCAATAACGATTGAACCATTTTCTTTGGCAATTTGTGATACCAATGGTGCTGAACCAGTTCCTGTTCCTCCGCCCATTCCTGCGCAGACGAAAACCATGTCAGCTCCCTTTAGAGTTTCCTTAATTTCGTGGATGGATTCTTTTGCAGCTTCCAAACCCTTGTTTGGCATACCACCAGCACCCAATCCTCTTGTGGTCTCTTTTCCGATAAGAATTTTCTTGTCGGCTTCTCGGTGATCCAAGTGAAGTTTGTCGGTGTTTATTGCAATAACTTCTGCACCTTGAATGCCTTTTTTGTATAGCCAGTCAACAGAATTAATTCCGCCACCGCCACATCCTATTACTTTTATATTTGCATTGCCAATGTTATATTCTTCAGCAACTGAACTAGCAGATGCTTTTAATGCGTCACTTACTATGAATTCCATGGCCGTTTTGCCAGGCTTTGGTTAAACCTCGTCCCAGCGTCTCCCCTTTTGTAAAGGTGTTCCATTTAGAGAACAGATATATTATATATACAATTATATACTGGAGTAAACAGGTTAAAACTTAGTCGCCATTGTGTGGTTTTTCCATAAGAAGCAGATACATCACTTTTGTAAGTTGCAGTAGAAATAAAGGGACACAATTGCAGCAGTGCGCTTTTTTGTTCTGGAAGAAAAGTAACAAAACTATAAGATTTACACTACTTTCTTATGGAACGACATATTGCAAATAAATATTTTCTCACCGAGTCGTGAAATAGCGTTAATATGTAGTTGTAAATAGAATTATATACTATCTAAGGTTCTAATGGATATGGCTATATATTCTACTGGCGATCGAGTACAAGTCGCACAAAAAAATCCTGTTGCTAAAACTTATATCGGCGTAGTTTCAAAGGACTCAACTTCTAAAGTTTTGATGTTAAGACTTGATAATGGCTATAGTTTGGGTGTAAAACTTGGAAAAGGTATGAGCATCAAAGTTATTGGCAAACAAGAATTAAAAAAATCAGTAAAAGTAAACGCAAAACAGGATAAAAATATGCCAAAGATTTCAATTGTTTCAACAGGCGGTACTATCTCGTCAAGTATTGATTACAAAACAGGAGCTGTTTCTCCAATTACTAAGCCGGAAGAATTGCTAGCAAAAATTCCAGAGCTTACAAAAATAGTTTATGTTACAAATGTTGCACAGCCATTCGCAGTTTTTTCAGAAGATATGGGACCTAAAGAATGGCAAAAACTTGCAAAAGAAGTTGCATCAGAATTAAACAAAGGCAACGAGGGCGTAATTGTTACTCACGGAACAGATACGTTACACTACACAGCAGCTGCGTTAAGTTTTATGCTGACGAATTTGAGCAAACCAGTTGCAGTTGTAGGTGGGCAGAGAAGTTCAGATAGAGGAAGTTTTGACGGCGCTCTAAATTTAATTTGTGGCGCACATTTCGCAAAATCAAATGTAGCAGAAGTCGCAGTTGTAATGCACGGAACAACAGAAGATAATTTTTGTTTGGTAAATAGAGGAACAAAAGTAAGAAAACTACATTCTTCAAGACGAGACGCATTCCGTCCAGTAAATGAAATGCCAATTGGCAGAATGTGGAAAGATGGAACATTTGAAGTTTTAAATAAAGATTACAAAAAGAGAAGTACTGGCAAAGTAATTGCAGATGTAGACTTTGAAAGCAAAGTCGCACTTCTAAAATTTTATCCCGGAGCTGATCCAGACCTGCTAAAGTATTTTGTAAAAAAAGGTTACAAAGGAATTATCATTGAAGCCGCCGGACTCGGACAAGTTGCAACAAATCCGATTGACAAAAATAAATCTTGGCTGCCGGCGATAAAGGAAGCGACAAAGAAAAAAGTTTTCATTGGGTTTACATCACAGGCAATTTACGGCAGAGTGGACCCGTTTGTTTATTCCAATGCAAGACTGCTTAAAGAAGCCGGAGCTGTATTCTTGGAAGATATGCTAAGTGAAACTGCACTTGTAAAACTTGGATGGGTATTAGCGCATTCCAAAAATCATACAGAAGCAGAAGATTTAATGCTGAGAAATATTGCCGGAGAAATAAGTCACAAAATTGAACCACGTGGATTTTTATACTAATTCGTTTGTTGTAAGAAAGCAAGTCTTAAATATAAGTTGTAATATTACAAACTAATAAATGGCCAAGAAGTTACTGACGCTTAGGGAGGCGAGAGCGTTACTGCCAGAGGTAGAAGAGACACTCGAGCGTTTAGGAAAATTGCGAGATGCTTTGAGTTTGTTGAATTCAGTTAATTCTGTTTACGAAGATAATTATTATACTCTTCAGGAATATTTAGTTAAGAGCAGACGTAAGCATAAATTATTTTTTAGATTCTACAAAGAGCTCGTTGATATGATGGCGAACGGAATAATTGTAAAAGATATAGAGTCTGGTTTGATTGATTTTTTGTCGGTGTACAAAGGCAAAGAGATTTGCCTGTGCTGGAAACTCGGGGAGAGAGATATAATGTATTGGCACAGCGTTGATGAAGGTTTTCAAGGCAGACAGCCAATTGAACTGTTAGAAGCAGATGAGTTTGATATGCGGCATTAGTGAACCTTATAAATCCAAATTCAGAAAGCAGTTTATGTTTAATTCAGTAGTTATACACTATGCAGAACTCTCAATAAAAGGAGATAACAAAGGCAAATTCATAACGCAGTTAGTGGCGAACATAAAATCTGTTCTTGATGTTGAATTGGAAACATTTTACGGAAGACAAGTAATTCATTTGAATGAGAATTCAAATTTAGAAGAAATCAAATCTAAATTGACAAACGTTTTCGGCATATCGAATTTTGCATTTGCAGTAAAAACTGAAAATGATATCGAGAAAATAAAACAAGTTGCTGCACAATTATCTAAGGCTTTCAAAGGCAAAGTTAAGGTGAGTGCAAAGCGCAGTTACAAAGATTTTCCTTTGCAGTCTCCAGATATAAACAGAGAAGTTGGAATGCATCTGGAAGAATTAGGATTAAAAGTAGATTACAAAACACCAGATAGAATTTTTTATATTGATGTAACAGAAAAGGGAACTTTTGTTTACTACGAAAAAATTAGAGGTGCTGGCGGTCTGCCGGTCGGCACATCAGGGAAAGTTCTGATGCTGTTATCTGGTGGAATCGATTCTCCTGTTGCAGCTTATATGTTAATGAAACGCGGATGCAAAGTTGACTTTGTACATTTTGCACCACAGACATCAAATTCAGAATTCGGCGAATCAAAGATAACTAAACTCGCAAAAGTTTTGAGTAAATACCAATCGCAAACTAAATTATATTGGATACCTTTTCAAAGTGCGCAGATGAAAGTTATTCCAAGAATTCCCGCAAAAGACAGACTAATAGTTTACAGAAGGTTGATGTTCAAGATGGCAGAAACAATAGCAAAAACTAATAGAAATTACAAAGCAATTGCAACTGGTGAATGTATAGGTCAGGTAGCTTCACAGACTTTGCAAAATATGAAAGCTGTCAGTGCTGCAATTGATATGCTGATATTGAGGCCTCTTGCTGGTTTTGACAAGCAGGAAATAATTGATTTGGCGCAGAAAATTGGAACTTACGAGATTTCTATCCAGCCCTACGATGATTGCTGTTCTTACATGGTTCCAAAACATCCAGAGTTGAGCACAAACATAGATGAGATATCAAAACTAGAAGATAGCCTAGGATCCAATGATTTAGTAAAGGAAACAATTAAAATAACCAAAACTATTAGTTTCAGCTAATGGCCGCAGAGGTATCAAAGTATTTTTTAGTCTTAGTTTTAGGCGTAGCTCTAGGCGTTTTAATCGGATTAAATTTTCTTCCTGATCAAGTTGTTGAAAAAACTGTTGAAATACAAGTACTAGCACAAGATACATCTAGAGCCGCTGAAATGTTTTTTCCCGCAGTCACGACAGATGGAGACGGTGCGATGTTTCCTTTAGGAGTTGAAGCAAAATTAGGAACAGGAAAAACTTTAGTTGACTTGGATAATTTAGTTTTCGTTGAAGATACACAAAGTTCAGTAAAGAAAGCACGGGAGGCTGCGGGAAGAGCATCAGGCGCGGACTTGAGCAAACTTGATTTGACATACTATAGTAACACCAATCAATTAACTATAATCGGCGGCGAATCGGCAGGTGCTGGAATGACAATTTTAACTATAGCCGCAATAAAAAACAAAACAATACCGCGCGGAGTAACCATAACCGGCGCTATATCTAGCAATGGAAGTATAACTAAAGTCGGTGGCGTAGGTGCGAAAGCGAAAGTCGTGGCTAGTAATGGATACACTGTATTTTTAGTTCCGCCAAATCAGTCAAATGATCCAGTTAAAGAAAAGTTCTGCGTTGGAGAAGGAGCTGACAAAGTTTGTGAGGAAAAGGAGACAGGAAAGGTAAAAGACGCAGTGGAAAATGTTATTGAAGTTAGTAGTATTTATGAAGCTTTGTTGTATTTCGGGTTGTAATTATGGAAAAAGGATTGAAAATCGGTTTGGAAATTCATCAGCAGCTAAAGACGCATAAATTATTTTGCAAATGTCAGTCGCTGATTAGAAAAGATGATCCTGATTTCAAAGTCAAAAGAGAATTAAGACCAATTGCGGGCGAATCAGGAGAGGTAGATGTAGCGGCGCTGTACGAAAAGACTAAAGGTTTATTTTACGTTTATGAAGGCTACAACAATACAACTTGTCTTGTAGAAATGGATGAAGAGCCTCCATCCAAATTAAACCCAGAAGCGCTTGACATAACTTTGTTAATCTCAAAAATGTTACATTGCAGCCATCCAAATATAATACAAGTTATGCGTAAGACTGTTGTTGACGGCTCAAATACATCTGGTTTTCAGAGAACTGTTTTAGTCGGACAAGACGGCTACATAGACACAAGTTTGGGAAAAGTAAAAATTAGATCTGTAATTCTTGAAGAGGATTCTGCAAGAAGAGTAGACGAAAATCCAGAGTCAGTTACTTTTAGATTAGATAGATTAGGAATACCTTTGGTAGAAATTACGACTGAACCTGACATAAAGACAGAAGAACAGGCGAAGGAAGCCGCCGAAAAAATAGGAGATATTTTACGCTCAACAGGAAAAGTAATGCGTGGCTTAGGAACAATAAGACAGGATTTGAATATTTCTGTAAAAGGACACGATAGAGTTGAGCTAAAAGGCGTACAGGATTTGCGAAGCATTCCAAAAATTTTAGAGATAGAAGCACAAAGACAATTATCTAATCTGAAAGAAGAGTCTCACGTCAGAAATGTCAAACCAGATTTGTCATCAAAGTATCTCCGTCCAATGCCTGGTGCAGCACGAATGTATCCGGAAACAGATTTGCCTTTGGTGGAAATAGATATGAAACTAGTTGAACAGCTTGAGATCCCAGAGCTTCTTGAAGCAAAAGAAAAAAGATTTGAGAAAATGGGTTTGTCTAACAGTTTATCAGAACAAATGGCATACGGAGGAGATGCAGATTTGTTTGAACATCTTGTAAAATCATACAAAAAAGTAAAACCGACAATAATTGCAGATATAATTGCGTCGGCTGAAAATTATATTCAGAAAAAAACAAATGTGTGTTATGATATTTCTGATCAGGAATATGAGAATGTATTTGAATTATTAAACAAAGATAAAATAGCAAAAGAAGCAATTCTTGATATATTTGCAGAGCTTTCAAAAGGAGAAAAGATTGAAACAGTTGCAAAGAAGTTTGAGAAATTAACAAAATCACAAGTTCTGACAGAGATTAAAAAAATTAAATCTGAACATAAAGGTGTTCCAGAAGGACAGCTCATAGGAATAGCGATGGGCAAACTGCGCGGTAAAGCAGAGCCGCAATATATTTTAAGTTTGATAAAGAAAAAATAATTTATTTAACGAGCGCTGCTAACTCTATCCCACGCATCCTGATAATGTTTGTTTTTTAGTTTTGTATCTGCAATAACATTTGCCCAGACATATAATCTCGCTACAAATAATGGAAATGTCCACGCAAGTTCTTTTGTGGTCTGCGGATAACTCAGAGCTCTGTGCCATCCCTGCAGCAATTCGTTTTTGAAACTTTTAACTCTCGGAAAATCTGGAGCATATTTGTCAAGAGTTTCGTGAGCTTTCGCAGTTCTGACTTTTTGTTTAACCCAGTCTTTGAAATTAGTAGGCCATTTTACTAATACGTGAGCATTTGGTGCATATGCTATTCTGTAGCCTTTCTTATGAAACAAATAAGGAATATACGCATCTTCTGCAACATCAAGAGGAAACTCTCCAATTATATTTGCTCTCAATGCCATAAGGTAAGCAGAGCATTCTATAAACTCAGCTTTGTCGTGCAGTTCTTGCCGGATAGAATGTGCTCCAGCATCGCAAAGCATATGCGACCAATAGCCGAGCATATTATCTCTCTCGTTTATAGAAACAACCCTACCCGTTGCAACTCCAATTTTTGGATTTTCAAATGGCCTGACAAGTTCTTTGATAGAATTTTCACCCAGACACACGTCGCCGTCTGTCATAATTATAATATCGCCAAAAAGTTTTTGCATAACTAAATTCAGAGCGAAACTTTTGCCTCTGCCGGGATCTTTAAAAAATCTCACTTGCTTGTAATTTTTATTGAACCGCTCAACAACATGTTTGGTAGCATCATCTGGTGCTGCAACAATTAATTCATATTCATAAGGTATATTTTGTTTTACAATTGCATCAATAGCTTTGTCAACATTAGGCTCTTTGAAAGCAGTTATTATTATGGAAAGTTTAGGCTTCATTTGCCGTAAAAGAAATAAAACTTTTATAAACTATACTATTTAGATTTTGTTATGCCCGCTGCTAAGACTA
>Ga0209542_10008603_pt1 | contig 19005 bp, 15 predicted proteins | sample RifCSPhighO2_01_FD_184028 | JGI IMG/M metagenome (GOLD analysis project Ga0209542, IMG submission 184028) | Soil microbial communities from Rifle, Colorado - Rifle CSP2_plank highO2_0.1 (SPAdes) (version 2) | ecosystem: Environmental > Terrestrial > Deep subsurface > Rock core/Sediment ...
ATCCACATGGGCTTCGGAAGCGATCATTCTATCCACCAAAGATTGGGTGGACATTTCAAGGCTGAAGATGCCCACCGGCACGCCTCCTTTGCAAGCCACATTGCGGGCGATGTCCAGAGCCAAGGCGGACTTGCCGATGGACGGCCTGGCCGCCAAGATGATAAGGTCCGATTTTTGGAATCCGGCCAGCAAGTTGTCCAGTTCGGGGAATCCGCTTGGCACGCCCCTTAATTCTCCTTTTGACTTATGAAGCTTGTCAAACCTTTCCCAAGCGTCCATAAGAGAAGTTTTCATATTCACGAATCTTTGCTTGGTGGACATCCTGGCAATGCTAAAAATTTTCTTTTCCGCCTCGTCAAGGATGGAATCAATCTCTCCTTCTTCGTCGTAGCCCAGCTGATGAATATGTCCGGACGATTCTATCAAGTCTCTTAAGACGCTTTTTTTGTGAACGATTTCGGCGTAATGTTTGGCGTTGCTGGAAGTCGGCACGGAATTGACCAGCTCGGTCAAGTAAGAACTGTCTCCGGCGGCATCAAGCTGTTTTTTGTCTTTAAGCCGGCTGGAAAGAGAAAGAATATCTATCGGTTCCTTGCTTTGGTACAAGTCAACCATCGCCTCGTAAATAATTTTGTGTTTGGTTTGATAAAAATCATTCGGACGCAGAATGTCTATGATGACGTCAATGGATTTGGAATCCAGCATCAAAGAGCCCAAGACAGACTTCTCCGCCTCTATGTTTTGCGGCGGTATTTTCGCCATTAAGTTTTTAGGTTCGTTGGTCATATTTTATATCCACTTTTTTCTTTTAAAAAACCAATAAAAAAGGAGAGAACTGGATATTATTAAAAAAACGACAATCCAAAAATCACCCGGTATGCCGACAGGGAGCCATTTTGTGTTCATACCCATAAGAGAGGATAGAAGCATTGACGGAAAAGTAATGAAAGCCATCACTGTCAGGATTTTCATCACCTCGTTGGTCTTGCTGGACAGCAAAGAATCGTTGGTGTCTCTTAAAAGTTCTATGGTTTCTTTGGAATTATCCAGCAAGTTTTCCACTCTCGCCAACTCGGAAATAATTCCGTTTAAATAATGGGTAAAATCTTTGCCGGTTATTTTGGGGTCTGTTTCGTACAAAGACTTTAAAACACTGCCGTGGGCGTGGATGGCTCTTTGGAATTCCAGCGTGTCTCTTTGGACGTAAGAAATTTCTTTGACCATTTCTTTTTCCTGGCCGGTGAATATTCTTTCTTCAATTTCCGATATTTTGTTATGAATGTGTTCCAGTTGCCTTAAAGCGTAATCGTATAATTTTTTGGTGATTAAAAACATCAGCCGACCAACGCTCTTGGCGAAATGATTTTCCTTCAAAAGGACGCCCACTTCAAATATCTTGACTAGCTCGTGCAGGGGGATTATTGATTTATAATGCGCCGTGATGATGAAATTTTTTCCCAAAATAAAATCAACTTCGCAAGGCTCGCTGACCTTTCGGCTTATGTCATAAATGGGAAAATGGAGAATGAGATAAATGATATTATCATAAACATCCGCCTTCGGCCTGATGGTCGGCTTCAAAAGCTCGTCGGCAACAATCGGCGGAATATTGTATTCCTGCATCAAAATTTTGATGTCTTCCACGACAGGAGACTCCAAGTCCACCCAGGTCAAGGTTTTGTATTTATGCGTTGTAATCATAGTCCGCTTTTAATTATATAATTTTTAATGTAAAATGAAAAGCATGTTTTCAAAAAATAAATATTTGGCTGTTTTTATAAGCATTTTGGCGGCCGCCGGCATATTTTACGGCGGACTGTTTTTGGGACAAAACCAAAAGAATCAGAGCGGAAAAGAATTCAACATTATCAATCAAGAAGCCGGCAAAGAACCGGAAATTGACTTTGCTCCATTTTGGACGGCTTGGAACGCGGTAAATTCCAAATACGTTTCCGCCCAAGACTTGGACGGGCAAAAAATGGTCTGGGGAGCCGTGGAAGGAATGGTGAAATCTTTGGGCGACCCTTACTCCGTTTTTTTCCCGCCCCAAGAAAACAAAGAATTTAAAGATACTATCAGGGGAGATTTTGGCGGAGTCGGCATGGAAATAGGAGTAAAGGGCGGAACAGTCACGGTGATTTCTCCGCTTAAAGGAACTCCGGCGTATCGCGCCGGCATAAAAGCGGGCGACAAGATTTTAAAAATCGGCGATAAAACGACTATGGATATGACGGCCGAAGAAGCGGCCAGGCTCATCCGGGGAGAAAAAGGGACGGCGATAAAAATTGTTATTCTTCCAAAAGGAGAAGAAACGACCAAAGAAATAACTCTTATAAGAGACACCATTGTAATTCCGATTTTGGAAACGGAAGAAAAACCGGGCGGGATATTTCTGATAAAATTTTACAGCTTTTCCGGCAACTCAACCAATGAGTTCAGAAACGCTTTGCGGGAATTCGTCTATTCCGGCAACAGCAAAATGATTATAGATTTAAGAGGCAATCCGGGCGGTTTTTTGGAGTCGGCAGTTGACGCTTCCAGCTGGTTTTTGCCGATGGGAAAAACTGTGGTGCGGGAAAAATTTGGCGGCGGAGAAGAAAATGTGTTCAGAAGCAAGGGCTACAACATTTTCAACAATCTCCCTTTGGTGATTCTGGTCAATGAGGGCAGCGCCTCCGCTTCGGAAATTATGGCGGGAGCTTTGCAGGAACATAACATTGCCAAACTGATCGGGACAAAGACTTTCGGCAAAGGCTCGGTGCAGGAGCTTGTGGAAATCACCCCCCAAACTTCGCTGAAAATCACCATCGCCAAATGGCTGACTCCCAACGGCGTTTCCATCTCCGATCAAGGGCTGGAACCAGATTTCAAGGTGGAGATAACCAAAAAAGACCTAGAGTTGGAAAACGACCCCCAAATGGAAAAAGCGGTGGAAACGGTCAATAGTTGGAAAAAATAAAATTGTTTGCTAAAATTAAGCCAATGGAAGAAAAAGAGCTTCAAAAAAGCCTGCATCATATCCACGACAGCGCCGTTCTCCTCGGGGCGAGGGTTGTTTTCGCTTTTTTGGCCGTGGAACTGCTATATTATGTTTTCATTTATTTTCTTTTTTTCACCGAGATCGGCTTGGCTATTCAATATCAGAGAAACTATATAATTTTAGGCTCGTCTTTGCTTAAATTTATTCTGCAAACTTATTACGTCGTTTATGTCGTGCTGGCGTGGGTCAAAAATAATTTTTACATCACCGAAGACAAGTTGGTGCATTGCAAGGGGATATTGACCGTTGACGAAGAAATTTACGATATCACCAGCCTTAGAAGCGTAAAATCGCACCAGAGCCTCATCGGCCGGATATTCAATTACGGCAATGTCATCGTGGAAGTTTCCGCATCGGGCGGTTACCATAAAGACATATTGTTAAGAGGCATCGTCAATCCCAAAAAATACGAAAGAATTTTAAACGAGTATTTGGAAAAACATAAAAAGCGTTAATAAACAATTTTATGAAAGTGATTTTATCGCAAGACATAATCGGCGTCGGCCGAAAAGGGGAGGTTAAAAACGTAAGCGACGGCTACGCCAGAAATTTTCTGTTGCCCAACAAGCTGGGACAAATCGCCACGCCGGCCGCAATAGCTTCCGCCGAAAAATTGAAAAAACAGGAGGAACAAGACAGGGAAGTCCAAAAAGATATTTTGGAAAAAAACATCAAGGGCCTCAAAGATTTGAAAGTCCAAATAAAAGCCAAAGCCAACGAAAAAGGCCACTTGTTTTCCATAATTCACCCCGACGAAATAAGCAAAATTCTAAAAGAACAGCATCATTTAGACATTCCTTCCAAGATTATTGAGATAGAAAAACCGATAAAAGAAATCGGCGAGCATATAATAAAAACAAAACATCAAGAATTTGTTCTTGATGTTTTGGGCTTGTAAAGCCCGCGAAACTCTATTATTCACTCGGCTCGCATAATTTTCTGCTGAAAATTTGCTCTACTCGCGCCGCCGCGCTCCGTAAGGCGTCGTTTCATAACAGAGTTTTGCGGGCTAGTAATTAAACAATACTGGCAACCGTAACCCTCTTGGTTGCGCCGTCGTATCTCGTTTTTCTCTTGTCGGTGAATTTGACCAAGCCTTCTTTTACGGAAAAAAGAGTATTGTCTTTGCCCATCCGGACATTTTCCCCGGCCCAAACTTTAACCCCTTTTTGGCGGACGATAATAGAACCCGCTTTGGCTTTTTGGCCGTCGGAAAGCTTAACCCCCCTGTATTGAGGGCCGGAATCTCTTAAGTTTTTACTGGTGCCTCCAGCTTTTACATGTGCCATAATTTCTTAATTCGCTATAGCGAATTATTGAAATTATGAGCATCCGCCGACGAGGCAGATACCATAATTTCACTATGTTATAATATAATTGTTTTATGATACCAAAACTGGTTAAATTTTGCAAGCTTGCCCGCCGAGGAGGCGGGGATAGTAAAGAGCTTTATTTGGCGGCCGTCATCGTTTTAGTGGCCATTATCAGCTTCGGCTTGGGCCGGCTGTCCAAAATTAGAGAAGAAAAAACGCCGATAACAATAGAAAACACCAAGATCGGCGAATCAAAATCACTATCGACGTTCGATGTCGATAGTGGAATAAAAACCGATAAAATTTTTGTCGCTTCCAGAAACGGCAAAAAATACTATTACGCCTGGTGCGAATCGGCCAATGTCATCAAAGAACAAAACCGCGTCTGGTTTTCCACCCAAGCCGAAGCCGAAAAAGCCGGCTACCAACCGGCGGCCAATTGCAAGGGGTTGAAATAAAATAAAAAAACTGTTATCTCAGGTGTGATATAATGGCAGTAATTATGAAAATAAAGGACTTGCCGAAAATAGACAGGCCGAGAGAGAAGCTTGAGAAATACGGGGTTAAAAAACTTGCGGAATTTGAGCTTCTGGCGATTCTTTTGGGTTCGGGGATTAAGGGTTTGAATGTGATTCAGCTTTCAAAAAAGATTTTAAGCATTATTCAAAAAATAGGCATTAAGAAAATAACTCTTGAGGATTTGTTGAAAATAAAAGGACTGGGAAAAGCGAAAGCGTCGCAGATATTGGCAACCGTTGAACTTGGTCAACGGTTGCAGACGGATAAAAAACGGGAAATTCTTTCCGCCGATGATGTTTGGAATTTGTGCGCCGATATTTGCGATTCCAAAAAAGAACATTTCATCGCCTTTTACATTGATACGCAAAATTGTCTTATTGAACGGCAAATAATTTCCATCGGCACTTTAAACGCCAGCCTCGTCCACCCGCGAGAAGTTTTTGAACCAGCAGTGCGGTTATCCGCATCGTCTATTATTTTGTCTCACAATCATCCGTCTGGAAATTGCGAACCGTCGCAAGACGATATTGAAATAACGAAAAGACTGACGGAAGCCGGCAAAATTTTAGGTATGGAAATAGCGGATCATGTCATTGTCGCAAAAGACAAATTTTTGAGTTTTAAAGAGCAAAATTTGATTTGAGATATTATGAAAAATAAGGTAAAATAAGTATAAATTACAGTAAGATTAAGGCTAAGGAGTATGAGATAGATAAAGTTAAATGAATAATTTATAACAATAGTATAATTATGAAAGACATCGCAGCATTTTCAGCAATAAAATCATTTTATGACTCAGAACGAGATCTATTGGACATTGTTTGTGGTTTTGTATTATATAAAATTAACGAAAATACTAACAATGCAGAAAGCTTAAAAGTAGAAATAAATAAAGAATTTGCTCTGGATGTTCCTTCCGATATTATCCATTCTGCTTTAAAAAGATTGAGAAACAAGTATCGTTTTATAGACTGTGCTGATGGCTATGCAAGAATTGTTCTTACTTCAGATGGAGTGAAAGATCAACAGAAGAGCCATATTTCAGTTGAGCAAACAAGAAAACAATATAATGAACTTTTACTTGATATTAAAAATTTCATAGAAAAGAAAAACGGCAATATAATTTCATTACAACGTGCTCGAGATCTTTTAAAAACTACTATCCTTAATAATCCATCGGATGTTTTTAAATTTGTCTTTCCTAGTACGTCGGAAACACAGGCACGTGTACAGGCATTGTCTATTATAGGAACATATATTCTTGAGCAAGAGAAGAATAATTCTCAAAAATTTGAAGTCCTTAAATCTATTATTTATGGAAACATTCTCGCTTCAGCCCTAGAAAGCGGAAAAATAGAACCTAACCCAAAATTAAATAATCTTGATGTTTATTTTGATTCTAACATAATATTCAGTCTTTTAGGGTTTGATGATGATCTTCATAATAATACTGCAGTTGAAATGCTCAAAGTTCTTAAAGCACTTAATATTAAATTAAAAACTTTTTCTTTTACTTTGGATGAAGTTAAGGAAAAACTTCTTTCTTATACCGGAAAATATCATTCATATGTTTCCAACATAGAGGTTGATTCAATTTATTTTAGAATTAAAACAAAAGGTTCAAAAGAGACTGATATTTTACTATTAGTAAATAATCTTGAAAATTCTCTAAACAAGCTTGGCATAGTAATTGATTATTATTCTACAAATACCGAACTCACAGATTTCGATAGAGGGTTGATACACAAATTAACTCAAAAGAAAGAGGAGCGGTCGCTGTCAGTGCAAAGAATAGGCGGTCAGATTAAACGAAACCACAAACATCCCGCAACAATTGAGCATGATTTACTAGCAATTCGAGCTATAAAAGAAATTAGGGGGCGATTATTTGACAGAATTGAATCGTCGAAAGCAATTTTTTTAACAGCCGATGCGATTTTAGCTAGGTTTGATTATGAAGAATATAGCCACTTCGACAAAAGGACAATTCCAGAGGTGTTTTTCAGAACCCAGCTTGTTAATTTCTTATGGTTTAAAAATCCAGAAACTTCCGCCTTACTACCTATTCGTGATCTTATGAGTGGATATATACAAACAAAAATGATTAGTGAAAAACTTTGGGATACATTTATTTGGGAGCTTAAAAAACAAGTAGAACAAAATAATTATACGAAGGAAGATATCGCAACCCTTGTCTCTCTAAGTGAAACAAAAAGCATCCTATCGGAAATTCAGGAAGGGAATCAAGATTATTCTGAAAGTGTAAAGAAAAAAATAATAGATAGTGGTTTAATAGAAGAGGCAAAAAAAATTAGGGAGGAAAGCATAAAACTAAAGAAATTTAAGAAAGAAACAGAGGATATACTCCAGGAAAGAAATGAGCAAATTGAGATGGCTAATAAAACTTTAATCACGGTAGGAAAAAATATAGAGCTATCATGTCTTTGTTTTTGGAATCGAGTAATTAATGGGGGTGTTTGTGTAATTTTATTAATGGGAACAATATCGCTTGGCTGGATGGGGTTATCTTACAACATAAGCCTAGACCATGCATTCTATCTTTACATAAAGATAGCTAGTTTTTTAGGCTCTATTACGTTTTTAATAGTTTTAATTATTAGTATTTTAAAAAAAGAATTAGTTACATTAATTCCTTTTTTTATAAAACAGAGAAAAAATCTCGAAAATAAAATTGTTCAGTGGTGTATTAGAAAGAAAAAAATAAAATTTGGAATATCTAAGGATTAAGCTATGCATCTTACCAAATCAAATTCATGCAAAAATATTGAATAAACAAAACTTAATTTATGTCCAAATATGAAAAATATTCTAAGGAGGAGTTGGTGACGATTGCTGAAAAGCAGGATAGCGAATTGGCGTCCAAGAAATATGGGTTGAATTGGGATGCGGAGAGAGAGCCGGAGCAGGTGGTTTTGGATTGTGAAAATAATTTACCGGTTTTGAAACGAGTAAAAGGGAAAGAAATAAGAGAGCCGAAAAATAACGGGCAAGAAGATAATATTTTGATTGAGGGCGATAATTATCATGCTTTGACGGTCTTGAATTACACGCATCAAGGTAAAATTGATGTCATCTATATTGATCCGCCATACAATACGGGCGCACACGATTGGAAATATAATAATAAATATGTTGGTGATGATGATGGTTACAGACATTCAAAATGGTTGAACATGATGGAAAAAAGATTAAATCTTGCAAAAGATATTTTAAAAGATGATGGAGTTATTTGCGTAACGATTGATGATTATGAATTGCGTACTTTGTGGATGTTAATGGATAAAATTTTTGGAGAGAATAATCATTTGGGAACCGTTGCAATTAGAAATAATCCAAAAGGTAGGATGACTAGCAGAAAAATTTCTTTAATACATGAGTACGCTTTATTTTTTGGAAAAAGTGACTTAGCTACTATTAAAAAACTTCCCATTGCTCCGGAGGATAAAACCCATCATTATGAACAAGACAAGGATGGGTCGTGGTTTTTAGCCGTTAATTTAAGGAAACAAGGTATTGATAGCACGGCATATAATAGAAAAGGTAAGTTGTCAGATAGATCTTTTCCAATTTACTTTGACCCAAAAAGCAAAGCCGTTAGTTCTAAGAATAAATATAAAATAGAAATATTACCGATTGATCCACGGGGAGAAAAAAGGATTTGGCGTAGATCAAAAGACGCAATTGATGAAATGTATAAAAAGGGTGACTTGTGGGTAAAAGAAAAAAACGGTAATTATCAATTGTATTATAAATTTAGGGGTGGCTTAGAGGGGCAGATGCCAAAAAGTATTTGGTATGATTCTAAATTTTCTGCGAGTGAATACGGAACACAAACTCTAGGTTCTATCATGGGAGCAAGAGAAACTTTTCAATATCCAAAATCTCCGTATGCAGTGATTGAATCCATTTTAGCTGGTACAGATAGAAAAGACGCTATAATTTTAGATTTCTTTGCTGGCTCCGGAACAACAGGGCAGGCTGTTTTAGGATTAAATAAAGAAGATGGCGGGAACAGAAAGTTTATCTTATGCACTAACAATGAATTAAATGGTTTTGAGAAAGAGTTAAGAGAAAAAGGTTTGAGTGAAAAAGAAATTGAAAAATATGGAATTTGTCAGAGAGTTACTTATCCTCGTTTGGAGAAAGTGATTAAGGGCTACAAGAAAAACGGCAACGGAGAAAAAGTTGAAGGTTTGGGCGGAAATTTACAATATTTTAGGACGGATTTTGTCAGAAAAAACAATAATAAGGCACAAGTAAGATTGAACTTGACCGGAAAATGCACGGAAATGTTATGCGTCAAAGAAAATATTTTTAATATTGAAACGGAAAACGACAATTACAAAATATTTTCATCAAACACCAAAGATAAATTTTTATGCGTGTATTATAATTTCGCAGAAGATGGAACTGCTGAATTTGTCGGGAAAATAAAAAAAATAAAAGGCAGAAAAGTTATTTATATGTTTTCGGTTGATAATGAAGTTGATAAAAACATTTTTGCAGGCGTTGACGACTTTACTGTGGAGGCGATACCGGAGGGTATTTTAAAAGAATACGAAAAATTAAATAAGATAAACATACCGGTGAATAAGGAACTGATTTATTTTGATTTTAACAAGGCCAAGAAAGTTATTTTTGAAGAAGGTGCAAAAAACGAAGGGGCCGTGCTTTTGCGAATAGTTCTTGAAAAAACAATTCAAAAAATAGCTCAAAAAAATGGGGTTGGAATATTAAAATCAGACGGCAAAGGAGAAAAAATATCTTTACTAAACGATAAGCTTAAAAGCGACGGTGCTTTCTCCAAAGTTGAATGGGAAGAAAATAAAACTTATTTGGCGATTGGCAATCACGCCGCTCATGGAGAATACGGCGAATATGAATTGGGTCAAGTTAAAAATTTTCATAGACACATTCAAGCGCTTTTAAACAAATTTGGGATATAATATAAAAATATGGCTAAAGAATTAAAAAAATATCAAGAAAATGCGGTAGAAGAATTGATTTTGAAATCAAAACTTTTGTTGAAAAAAGATGTTGATGGGAAAGCGATAGTTTTTAAGGCACCGACCGGAAGCGGCAAGACTTTTACCATATCTCAGTATATTAAACAATTTGTTGAAGAATTGAGAGGAATAGATATTTGTTTTTTGTGGCTTAGCCCGGGCGAGGGAAATTTGCATTTACAAAGTTACAAATCTTTGAAAGATGATTTAGGTGGTTACCTTTCGGTGGTACTTTTGGACCAAGAATTTTTTGGATCAAGAAGAACAATTGACGCAGATGAAGTAGTTGTGTGCAATTGGCAAAAATTGAGCAGTAAGGACAGTAAAACAGGAGAATGGAAAAATATTTTAATGAAAGACAAAGAGACAACCAATTTTAGAGAACTGGTGGCGAACACAAGGGAACGAGGCATAAAAATAATATTGATTATTGACGAAAGCCATTCAAAAAGCGACGCAAAAAGGGCGTTTGAACTTAGAAACGATATTATTAAGCCGGATTTGGCAATTGAAATGAGCGCCACACCTATTTTGAAAGAGGGCGAATATAACGAAAGAGTGGAAGTTGCTCCCAGCGAAGCGATTGATCAAGGAATGATCAAAAAGGAAATTATTATCAATGAAAACATTGGCGATATTGACGATGTAAATATTACTTCCCAAGAATTGATAATGGAAACAGCTTTTAATAAGAGAGAAGAATTGAAACGATGGTATAAAGAATTGGGGGCTAATATTAATCCCTTGGTTCTGATCCAAATCCCAGTCAGCGAAGCGGGAGAAGATAAAAAAGCTTTTGTGGAAACCTTTTTAGTGGAAAAAGGAATTACTTATGAAAATAAAAAATTGGCTCTTTGGATGTCAGGAAAAGAAAATAAAATCAATCAGGATAATTGGGAACTTGTGCCAAACGATAGTGGTGTGGAGTTTTTGATTTTCAAACAAGCAATTGAGACTGGTTGGGATTGCCCGAGAGCGCAGATTTTAGTTGGCTTTCGCAAAATTGAAAGCATGATTTTTGAATTGCAAACAGTCGGCAGAATTATGAGAATGCCGGAAACTAAACATTATTTAAATGATAATCTTAACAAAGCGTATATTTACACGGACTCAAATCCCAAATGGGTTAAATTTGAAGGAGAAGAAGATTGGATAAGCAAAAATATCATAAAATCAATTACCGTACAACGAGAGGATTTTTACAAGCCGGTTAAATTGCGTTCTTATTATAGAAACAGGATTGATTTTGGCGACATAACGGCTATTTTTTACAAGAGCTTGGAAAAAGTTTTATGTGATTATTTTGGTATTAAAAAAGGAAAGTTTGAATTTGGTTTTTCCGATAAAAACAAAAAAATATTGAAAAAGAAAATTGATATTGAAGGACTGAGTGGGAAAGAAGAACTTATTCTCAACAAAATAATTGACGCTAAATATTTTGATCAATTAGACGAAGAAAAAATTGAATTTAACGAAAACTTTTTCGCTTGTTTGTCTAGTGAAGATAAAGAAAGAGCTTTTAATAACATAATAAGACACAGTATCCAAACTTTTGCACCAAAACGATCCGTTAAAATTGTCGGTAATGCTTTGTATAAATGGTTTGCAAAGTATATTGGGGTCAATATGTATGATCTTGGAGCGATTTATGTTCAAAATATTGTGCTTAATAATGCGGAAGAATTTTCAAAATTGATTGATAAAGCTGTTACAGAGTATAAGCCGGTAAAAGAAGAAGAGAAAAGGAAAAAAATTGAAGAAGTGGAAGAATGGAACGATGAATGGGAAATTTCCGAAAATAGGAAATATAATCCTTATACATACAAACCGTTTAAGTTTAATTTATCTCTTTACAAGCATCCAAAAGATAAAATAACTTATCTTAATTTTAACAGTAAGATAGAGGAACAGTTTATTGAATTTTTAGAAGAACATAAAGATAAGATTTTGTGGTGGTGGCAAAACGGTAATGAACATATGGCCTTGAATTTCGGCATTAAATATAACGACGGTTCAACATTCCAGCCGGATTTTTTGGTGATGTTTAAAGATGGGACGTTGGGCATATATGACACAAAAGCGAGCGGACAGAGAGAAGATGAAAACAAAGCAAAAGCCGAAGCGTTGCAAAAATACATAAAAGAAGAAAACAAAAGAAAGAAAAAAGAAATTTTGACGGGCGGATTGGTAATTAAAGAGGGCGAGCATTTCAGAATCAATAGCGATGAGAAATATCAGCCGTTTAAATTGGCAACGGAAGTGAGGGAGAAAAAAGCGAATTATGGATCCGGAACTAAAATCCGACAAGTAGGTTGGCAATATTTGGAATTTTAAGATTTTATATTAATCGTCAAATACCTTGATTCTCTCCCTGCCTCTTCGGCAGTCAAGTCGGAAAAAGTCCGCAAAATCCAATACCTTCAATCCGCCTCCGCTAAGGAATTAAAACTGCTGGAAAAGGGGATTTTAAGCGAGGCGTTTGGCGGATAAAGAAAAAACTTTTGTGATATAATTAAGACAAGAATTATGAACACAAAAATTCATAAAAAAGATTTTGAAAAATCGGTCAAAGAGGGGATAAGGTCGATTCCGGAAAAGTTTTTGCGTAAATTGGACAATGTGGCGATTGTGATTGAAGACGAACCAACGCCAGCCCAGAAAAAGAAACTGAATATCCATCCAATCTGGACACTGTTGGGCTTATACGAAGGTGTGTCGCAGACAAGAAGGGGGACGAGTTACAATGCGGTGTTGCCGGACAAAATAACCATTTTCAAAAAACCGATTGAGGAAGGAGCGCGCGATGAAAAAGACTTGAAAGAAATAGTGAAAAATACCGTTTGGCACGAAATCGCTCATCATTTCGGAATGAGCGAAATTCAAGTGCGCCAAGCTGAAACTAAAAGGCGGAAAAAGCGATCTTGAATAAAGCACCTTTCAAACCATCAAATATTGTAGTATAAAATATAAAATTTCAACTTAAATCCTCCAGGTTTTAAACTGAAATTATAGTTTGTCCTGGTTGGTCATTATTATTTACCGTTTTCCTCTTCGTCGTTCAGACTTTTTTTCAGTCTGGCGTTTAAGGTTACGGTTTTTTTCCTTTCGGCGAAAGAGAGAATTTTTTCTTTCAGATTGTCGGATAAAGAGGGGAGTATCTTATCAATTTTTTTCTCGTCCGGCTCAAGAATTTCGTCCCATTTGCCGACAGGCTTCAAAATATCTTTTATTTTTTCCAAATCATAAACATTTTTTTCTTTTATCGTTCTGGTCAGATAGCCTTCCTCGCCGAAAACTCTTTCCACTTTTTGGTCGTCCATAAAGCCGTAGACAAAAGTTTTCAGTTCGTCCAAGCGGTCGCTGTTTTGGCTGTTCTGGTTTTTCAGCCGGAAATATTCGCCGATTATCCGATTAAGCTCTTCCTGATTCTTAATTTTGTCTTTTTCGTTTTGTTTTCTGTAAAGGTGTTTCCACATCGGGCACATTTGCCTGTATTCGCACCAATCGCACAAAGGCGACGGAGTGGGAGGGAAGTTATTGCCGTCTTTTATTTTTTCGTTGATATCTCTGATGGTTTCCAGGATAAAATTTCTAGTTTCTTCAACTTGCTCTTTCGTCCGAACGGTGGAAATTTTTTCTCCGTGCTTTAAGAAATAAAAGCTTAATTTTATCTTGTTTGCGTCTATGTGCGGCCACTTTTTCACCAAGCCGAGCTGGTAGATAGACATCTGCAAGTCGCTGTCTATCTCCTTCTGTCCGGGCATTTTGCGTTTTGTCTTGTAATCTATAATCTCAAAACCGCCGTCGGCGTTCTTGTCTATCCGGTCCATTATTCCGGACAAAGTATGCTTTTCGCCGGTTTTAGGGTCGTCAATCTCAAATTCAAACCGGGATTCCATATCCACCACATTGTAATTCCAAGGGGGATTGTTTTTGTAAAATTTTTCTAAAAGGGAAATACCTTCTTTGTAGTAAACGGTTTCTGCCGAGGAGTCCAAAGCTTCGGCGTCCATCGGCAGTTTTTTCTGTTCCCAAACGGTTCGGAAAAAGTCTATAATCTGATCCAGAGTGGGGTATAGCGGCCCTCTTTGGAACATAAACTTCAACGAGTTATGGATGGACGAACCAAACAGCGCGTCTATGTTTTTCGGCGCTTTGATTTTGTCTATATTTTGATACTTATACTTCAGCGGGCAATTTCTGAAGCATTCTATGCTGGAATAAGATGTTCGCATTTGTTTAATTTAATGATATGTGATAATATCAATAATGGCAATTGCACTTTATATCTAAGGTTTTTTAATGGCACGGGAGGATGCCTGATGTTGTAGCTTTTTTCTTTTTTTATTTATTTTAAAAAATAGATAGGAGAGTTTATGACACACGCTCAAAAAAGAGCAGAGAGACAAAAAGCAAAAAGAATAAAAGCGCACGCCCGACAACAAAGGAGACAGTAACAGTGTGTTAAACAGGGGGCTTCTAGTAGTTATAAGAAGCCCCCGAAATTTTATATATACCACGTCGCACAATATACCTTTTGCGACCTAGAAAATAAGAAGTGTACTCACGACTATATTTTCGGAAGTGCCCTTGTGGCACGACAACCACTGCCCTGCCGTCAAATTAAAATTACAAAAGGCCTCTTACAAACTTAACGGCCGTCGCTATAAACCCCCATAGATAAGAAATATTTTCTTTGAAGACTGCGCTTTTGAAAATCGATTCCACTTTTATATTGAAAGAACTCAAGATAAACAGCGCGATTATGATTATGATTATTATCTTGATAAAACCTTTGTTTGTTTTCATTTTCATTTTTTTATAAATACGATAATGGGTTCAAGTAAGCGTTGTTTTTTGTTTTAACCGGCAGAATCATATTGGTGCCGCAAATTTTGCTTTTGTAAGACTTAATCTCTATACCCTCGCTGGCAAAAACTCCGAAATGCAAATGAGGACCGGTGGCGTATCCCGTGTCTCCACTATAACCGACAAGCTGGCCTGTTTCAACCTGCTGGCCGCCGGACACTTTGATAATGGAAAGATGAGCGTATAAAGTGGATAAATTATTAGGGTGCTTTATAAGAACCCATTTACCGTAGGAAACCCCATTGCAAGATTGGTCGGTATTGCCCACTCCCGTCACTATACCCTCTTTAGAGGCCATTATCGGCGTTCCTATGGCCGCTCTGAAATCAATGCCATTATGCCCGCCCCCATTGTAAACAATAGGATTGGCTGTGGCGAAAGCGGTATTGCCGAAATATTGGGTTATTTTCACGCTGGCAAGCGGCCACTTCAACACGCCAGAACCGGATTTGGGCAAAGCGCCGGGGTCTATTTCCAGCCGGATTTGGTCTTCAAACTCCCTTATTTCATCCTCAAACGCTTTCTGTTTGGCGATCCTGTCCGCCAAAAGATTTTTATAAACCGTCTCTTTATTTTTAGTTTCGCTAAGAACTTTGTTTGTCTTGGTTTTGTTTATATCAACTAATTCTTTCTGGTCCACATATTGGCCGTTCAACTTTTCCGTATTTTTTTTGTAGACTTCCCTTTCCTTCTTTTTTTCTTCCAAGTCAGCCTTGTCTTCTTTTAAGCCGATCAGATTTGACTTTATTTCTTTTTGGAAATTATCCATCGCGTCTATGTTGGAAAAAAAATCGGAAAAAACATCTTCGGAAATTATTATTTCCAAAACATTGGCCGATTCGGCTTCATTTATGGCTCGGACAAACTCCCCCAAGGAATTTTTTTTCTCGGTTATGCTTTCGGCCTTCTGGCTTATTTGAAGATTTAATTTTTCTATATTCAGCTTGGCTGATTGGATTTGATTTTGGGTAAGCTTTATATCCGCCGCCAATTTTTTGCCGGTAGCCTCAAGGTTTTTTATCTTGCTTTTCAGCGTTGTAGTTTCCTTGGTCGTGTTTTCTATTTCTTTTTTATATTTTTCTATTTCTTCCTGATTTTCTTCTATTTTTTTATTCAAATTTTGTATGGCCTGGTACTTTTCGTCTATGGTTGAAGCCAAAGCGAAATTGGCAAATGACCAAAAACAAATAGCCCAAATGGCCAAAAGCGCAAGTTTGGCGGTTAATCCGCCACTTGGCGGTTTAACCGCCAAGTGGCGGATTTTAAATTTTCTCAACGGCATATTTTAACCTTTTAATTGTTTTTTCTTTGCCTAAAACTCCCGCCACGGCAAACGGGTCCGGCGACTTGTCCAGGCCGGTCAAAGCGGCGCGCATCGGCCAAAGAACATTTCCCCTGCCCTCTTTCTCGGCGTAATTCCAAATTGCTTCTTTGATTTTATCGGAAACAAATTCACTTTCATTCAGTCCGTTCAAAAACTTGACAACTTCTTCCAAATGTTTTTTAGTATTTTCAAGACCAGTTTCCTTCCCGCCTGACGGACGGGCAGGTTTCCATAAAAGCATTTCTTTGGCGTATTCCGGGTCGTTGAAGAAAAAAGACAATTCTCCATTTTTAAGCTCTCCAATATCCGATATTTTATTTATGCGGTCAGCTATAATTGGCGTTATTTTTTTTACAAAAATTTTATCTTTCGTTTTTAATTCCTCGGCAACATGAATTTCCAAATCCTTCATCGGCAGTTTTTTCAGGTATTCCCTGTTGTACCAATCCAATCTTTCCATATTGAAGATACCGGCGCTCTTTTGGATTCTTTCCAGCGAAAATTCTTTTACCAATTCGTCTTTGGAAAAAATTTCTCTCTCATCGCCCGGATTCCAGCCGATAAAAGAGATAAAGTTTATTATCGCCTCCGGCAAATAACCCATTTTTTTATATTCATTCAAAGAAGCCGCCCCGTGCCTTTTGGAAATCTTGGAACGGTCGGCGCCCAGTATTAGAGGCAAGTGAACGTAATTGGGGACATCAAATCCCAACGCCTCTTGTAAAAGAATATGGCGAGGGGTGTTGGGGATATGGTCTTCTCCTCTTATGATATCCGTAACACCCATCTCGTAATCGTCCACAACGACGGTAAAATGAAATAATGGCGCGTCCAAATCTTTGGCGATAACGAAGTCGCCGACATCGTCAGTTTGCGTGGAAATTTCGCCCCGTATAAGATCGTTGAAAACGACTTTTTTGTTTGGATTTTTAAACCTTATCGCCTTGCCGTCAAGATACGCTTTGTCCTCGTCCAAAAGTTTTTGCAGATATTTTTTATAAACTTCCGTCCTTTCGCTTTGACGGTGGAATTCGTCCCACTCCAAACCCAGCCACTTCAAGCCGCTAATTATGTCATCCTCGTATTGCTTCTCGGAACGAGTTTTATCCGTATCTTCCACTCGTAAAATAAACTTGCCGTTATGTTTTCTGGCGTATAAATAATTGAAAAGCGCCGTCCTAGCCGAACCGATATGGAACAAGCCCGTCGGCGACGGCGCAAAGCGAGTAACGACTGATTTTTTGGCTTCATCCATATCGTTTCTGCTTAATTATAAATATCCGTGTTTTTGTTTTGCCCGGTTTTGTTTTCCGGTTCCGGATGGCAGGCGCCGCCGGAGAGAGATTCTTTTATTTTTTCTATATTTTCTTCTATTTTTTCCATTTTTTCTTCCATCTTGTTCACCACGTTCATTTCCGCATCCAACTCCTCTTTGGTCTTTTCTTCCATTTTCTTTTCTTTTTTCAAGCCGGACAAAATAATCCTGTCCCCTATGAAAAAAGAGACGAATAATCCGGATACCAAAAGTATCACCACGCTGGCGCCGATTGAGATAACTCCGTCAATAAAATATGCTTTGTCAAACGGATTATTGTCAAAAACGGAAAGCGAGTCCGCCACCATCCAAACTCCCCGCCACAAAAGCACCAATCCCACCGCGCCTATGGTGGCGTAAAGCACCGGATATTTGCTTAGTTTTGACCTGGTTTTGTCCTCCGTCCTGTCAAAAAATTTGAATATCTTTTTAAATATTTTCATATCGTCTGTTATTCCCGTTATTATAGCATAAGATCGCATTATACCGCCAACATTCATTTTAAATCATTATTGTTATCAAAAAAATGCGATAGCGTCAAAAGTGATAATATGGCTTTAAATAATGGTTAAAAAACGATTTTAAAGAATAAATTTAAACAATAAAAAAGGCGCTGATTTTATGCTCCAGCATTTTTTCAGCACCTTTTATTATTTGTTGAAAAACCGAGAAAGATTGACAGTTGGACTAAAATATGCTTGACTGCATAAAGTAAATTGTTTTTTGAAAAAATGGTCATGTCTAGTGTTAGACAGCCAAAATAGTGGAATATATGCAAAAAAGAAAGAGAGGGTTTGAATGAAGGTTGAAACTAAAAAGAAGATAATTATTATCGCCGTTTGGTTAATTGCGATTGTTGCCTTAATATTACGGCTTACCAATTAAAAACCTACAGAGAACAACCATCAAAGCCCAATCATCTAACAAGATGGTTGGGCGATTTTTATTTATGCTCAATGGCTAACCTGATAATCTCTCGGGCGATTTTTTCGGCCGCATCCGGCTTGGCGAATCGCTTGGCCGCCTCGGACATACTCGCCATTTCTTCTTTGTCGGCAAAAAGGCGGTCAATTTCCGACTTCAAAATATGGGGCTTGAGATTGCGTTCTTCTATCACCGCCGCCGCTCCGCTTTTGGCGTAAGCGTAAGCGTTTTCCCGCTGGTGTTCTTGGGCCGAGCCATTCAGAGGAATGATTACGCTCGGCAATCCGGAAGCGGCTATTTCAAAAATTGATCCGCTGCCGGCTCTGGACACAACCAAATCCGCCGCTCCATAAGCCATTCTCATCGCGCCGGATTCCAAATATGGAAAAAGTTTGTATCGGCTTTTAAACGGCGATGTTTCTAAAATCAAATCCGCCCGGCCTTTGCATTCTTGATAATTATTTTCCCCGCACTGGTGGATTATCTGATAATCCGGCAAAAGTTCCGGCAAAATATCCAAAACATTGTCGTTTATATTTTTGGCGCCCTGCGAACCGCCGAAAATAAAAATTATCGGCGTTCCGCTTTCCAGCTTGAAATATTCTTTCGCCCCCAAGATTTCTCTTATGAAAAATTCTTTTCTAATCGGATTGCCGGCAACGGCCACATTGCCC
>Ga0209542_10008609_pt1 | contig 18996 bp, 28 predicted proteins | sample RifCSPhighO2_01_FD_184028 | JGI IMG/M metagenome (GOLD analysis project Ga0209542, IMG submission 184028) | Soil microbial communities from Rifle, Colorado - Rifle CSP2_plank highO2_0.1 (SPAdes) (version 2) | ecosystem: Environmental > Terrestrial > Deep subsurface > Rock core/Sediment ...
GGAGTTAATGCTGATATAATCAGAGATTATATCAAGAAGCAAGGCAGAAAAGGAGAACAGCTTAAGCTGTTCGATTTTGTCTAAGGATGCCACGAGGTCTTGCCTCGTGGAGCTTCACTGGGATTTTATTTGCTATATTCTTTCTTATAAAAGGAAGATATTTCCTTAGCGTTTTGGGATTAATTTTTGTATATGTATCATCAGACAATTTTTTCTGCAGCAGCAGGGCAAAATCTTGTGGAATTCATGCAAAAGGGCATTATTTTATTCCACCCTTTCTAAAAAGTAATTAAGTTTTTAGTTAGATTAATGCAAAAGTATTATCTTCTAAATCTCTTTCTTCCTAAATCTCTTTCTTCAATCGCTCAATAATTGCAGGTGAGACATCAATCCTAGAATACTTGCCTGAGATAGTGTTTGTGGTTATAAGTTCAGCATACTTCTTTATCAGTTTATCGGCTCCATTAGTCAAAAGTCCATGAATACCTATGCAAACTATTTTTTTAGCACCTCGTTTTTCTATCATACCAAGGACTCCCGCAATCGTCTTTCCAGTACTTATAATATCATCTATAATTATGTAATTTTTATTCTTATCAAAATTAAAAGAAACTTGCTTTATCCTACTATCTCCGAATCTATCTTTGTGCAATATCACAACCTTTTTTTTCAGAATTTTTGCTATTTTTGCACTCCATTGCTGACTTTCCTCATCAGGCCCAATTATCTCAAAATCACCTTTAAAGCGCTTTTTAATATAATCGGCAATGACATCATCTGCAGTTATGCTTTCTGCCCTATCAGAAAGATAGTGCATATTTTTTATTCTGTGAAGGTGAGGATCTATAGCAATTATTTTATCAAAATCGGCAAAAATTTCCAACATGTGCTTGGCAGAAAAGCTGTCATAATTAGAGAAGTGAGTATCCTGCCTCATGTAAGGCAGGTATGTAGCCACGAGAATTATCTTTTTTGCCCCGTAATCTTTCGCAACCCCTCCAGCGAGAAGCGTTTCGACCAGTTTTTGATTTGTTTCATTAAAGATAGAATTAATCACCACTACCTTCTTTCCCTTAGGGTTATTTTTAAATTTTATATTAAATTCATTATCAGGAAACTTATGGACTCTTATTTCTTCAAATTTAGCCTTCAAAGCAGCAGCCACCTTTTTCCCAATTGGTACAACATCAGGAAAAGCAGCAATAATCATTCTATCATTTTTAACCATTTTTCACCTCTTTGATTAAAAGCAAGAGAGTTTTATAAATGTGCTGTTTAAATCACCATAATTTAATTAAATAGCCGCTCATGCATCTTTGCATGTTAAGATTAATCTTGCCTAAGAGCTACATTGAACTCAATGATTCAGATTATTTAATCTTTCTTGCTGGCCCCATCAAAGGTGCTCCTCTCTGGCAGGATAATGCCATAGAAATTATAAATAAAATTGATGATTCAGTTTATCTTGCCTCTCCAAGCAAAGAACTTAGACAATCTTACTTAGACAATGCCTTACAGGGAGATAACAACAGATTTTCAAGACAGGCTTTTTGGGAAAGATTTTATCTAAAGAAAGCGAGAGCTAAAAGTCGCAGGGCGATAATGTTTTGGCTGCCTGCCCAGACAGAGGAAATGCCTTTGAACCCAAATACAAATTTTCCCAGATCTTATGCTAGAGACACAAGAGGAGAATTGGGCGGTTGGGGATGGGGGATTTTAGAAAATGACAGGAAAGCTCCAATAATAGTTGGTGCGGAGGATAATTTTGACGGACTAAGTGTAGTGAAGGCTAATTTTTATGATGTAATGCCTGATATGAAATTTTATTCAACTTTAGAAGACACTTGCATGGCTGCAGTTAGAAGAGTGCAAAGTTAAATTCTGGCAATCTCAATATTCAAAGATACATTTTTATATCCATTTAATCTATTAATAATATAAAGGGTGAAAAATATGAACATAGCTTTCTTCGACGTACAGGACTGGGAATCACAGATAATAAAGAAGTCAATTCTTAAAAATAATTTTAAATTTTTTGCAGAATCTCTATCTTTAGAAAATGTAAGCCAAATTAAAGACTGCGATATTTTATCAACATCTATTTATTCTAAAATAAACAAAGATATTCTGATAAAACTTCCCAATTTGAAATATATCGCAACACGATCCATGGGATTTGATCATATAGATCTTGAAGCCTGTAAAAAAGCAGGCATAAAGGTCAGCAATGCCCCTCATTATGGGGATAATTCAGTTGCAGAGCACACATTTGGATTACTCTTGTCCTTATCAAGAAATATACATAAAGCATATGTCCGAACTTTAAATGAAAATCATCAGATTGAAGGTCTAAAAGGCTTCGACCTAAAAGGCAAGACTCTAGGAGTGGTAGGAGTTGGAAGAATAGGTGGTCATGTAGTTAAAACTGCTCTGGGATTCGAAATGAATGTTATCGCATCAGATAAAAATCCCGATAAAAATCTTGCCAGAAAACTCGGTTTCAAATACGTATCATTTTCAGAATTGCTTAAAAAGTCAGACATAGTCACTTTGCATGTTCCATATGTGAAAGAAAATCACCACCTAATAAATAAAAAAACCTTAAAGCTGATGAAAAAAGGAGCGTTTTTGATTAATACTTCGAGAGGAGCAGTTGTTGATACCCATGCACTCATGTCTGCTCTAGACAATGGGCATTTGGGAGGCGCAGGTCTAGATGTAATCGAAGGAGAAGAATTAATTCGTGAAGAAAGAGAACTGCTGCACGATTTAAAAAAATTAAATGTACAGAAAATCAACCAACTTGCACTTGACCATAGAATACTTAGAAATGAAAAAGTAGTTTTCACTCCACACATAGCTTTCTACAGCGAAGAAGCTATAAGAAGAATTATAGATATAACTATTGAGAATATTCAATCATTCATAAAAAAGAAGCCGATTAATCTGGTTAAATAAAATGTACGATATAATTACCTTGGGAAGTGCGAATGTCGATCTTTTTGTCAAAACAAAGACAAAACCAGAAATAAGAAAACATCTCGCTCATGAAGATATAGCATATCATTTAGGCGAGAAAATTCTGATTGAAGATCTGGAAATAACCACTGGCGGCGGGGCAACAAACGCCGCAGTAGCCTTTGCAAGATTAGGTCTAAAAACGGGGTGCATCTGTGCTCTCGGAAAAGACATTTATGGAAAGCACATCCTTTCAGAGTTGGAAAAAGAAAAAGTTACTTTCATGGGAAAGTCTAAAGAAGGACGCACAGGACTTTCTATAATTCTTCCATCAGCAAAAGACAGGACAATTCTTGCATATAAGGGAGTCAATAATAACTTGCAGGTAAATGATATAAATTTAGAAAGAATAAAAACAAAATGGCTCTATGTCTCTTCAATGCTTGGTCAGAGCCATGAAACTGCAGAAAAGATAGTGCATCTTACTAAGAAGAAAGGAGCAAAGGTTGCTTTGAATTTTAGTCTATACCTTGCTCAACAAGGGTTAGACAACCTCTCTCACCTTTTAAGCAGTGCTGACGTTATAATCCTGAACAAAGAGGAAGCGCAGGCCTTAACTAAAAAGTATTTCATCAAAGATATCTTTAGTAAATTATATGAACACACCAACGCAATAATCGCAATAACTTCCGGCTCAGGAGATATCTATGCCTCAGACGGTCTGAGAGGATATGTAAAAAAGATTCACCCAATCAATCCTGTTGACACTACGGGAGCTGGAGATGCCTTTGCATCCGGATTCATATATAGTGTAATGAAAAACCCATCTATACATTATGCCCTTGATTGCGGTCACAAAGAAGCCCTTTCAGTCATGGGGCAAATAGGTGCAAAGAATAATTTATTGAAAAAATTATAAAATATCTAAACTCTTTCATATCTTCTGATTTCGGCTTCCAATTGTAAAATACTAAAATCTTCAGTTCTAGTAGCTTGATTAGTTCCAAAATATTCTGTCCTCTTTATTCTAGGAGAAAGCTCTCTAGGTAAGGATTGGGCTACCGACAAAGCAGTACTAGCTTCTCTGATGAATCCTCTCGTTTTTGTTTGAGAAGAATCTGTTAGAGGAGAATAATTGCTAGCAGAGCTATAAAATTTAGTATTATCCCAGATAAAGTAAATCTGATAGTATACTTCTTTTGGTATTAAATCATCAGCTCCAGGCATTTTCATTCCTAATTATCTTTTTTTATAAATGTTTGGTTACGAGAGTAATTTTTACTTTTTATGAACCCTGTTCCATATACTTGCTAGTATCCAACCGGCAACATATCCTACTATAAATGTCGCCACGATAAGTGCTAATGCAGTTCCAGCATTGAAATCTTTTATAGCAAGAGATAGGTTAACGAAATGTAGCCCTAGTATAAAGTTCAGTAAACGATTTGCCAAACCAAGAGCAACCAAAATAGCCCACACCAAGTGGAGCAACCCAAACAATAAACCTAGAGAAAGTCCAACCTTATTTTTATTCAATTTAGTACTCATTTTCACCTCCTTTCAAGTCCAGATCATACTATAATAAAAAGACTAGCACATATTTAATTTTAACTTGTCGCATTCAACGCAACAATCTTTAAAAACTTGTCTTTCTTTGATAAACAATGGCTGCTTTCATAGAACGTTTTAAAAAAATAGGGGAGCATTATCAACATTCAAGTTTTCCTAAGATAGATAAAAAATCCCTAAGAAAAATTCTCTCGGACATGGGTCCAGATGATTTCGAAGAAAAAATAATATTGAATTTCTCTATAGAAGACAGACTGCAGATTACAAGAGTAGTAATAGGCCCCCATGGAAGCAACTATGGAATTAGACCAATTTCTATAAATGCAAGAACAATTGGGATGAGAGAAAATATAAAACTAATTAGAGAACTAGATACTTTTGGAATCAGCCCAGGAATACCTATTGGTGAATTGGAATCTAAATTTATTCTCTCTAAAGAAAAGTTTGATGAGCTACACCTAGATTTAAATGAGCTTTATTCGGGAGTAAAGAACTGTACTATAGAAACTTCTCATTATTTAGATGTTAAATTAATACCTAAAGTAGCTGGTAAGACTGGTTATGTGGCTGATGAACCAGGGAGGGATTATCATTCTATGCCCTTTGACATGCAATTAACAAAGCTGGGAAAACTTGAAAAGAAAGATGTACTTGATGATAAAACTGCCTTTGCTCAGTTTAGAAGTTGGGGAAACCCAGAAATGCATGGAGATTCATCAGACATCTTGATAAACTTATTTATCAACTCTTCTACATATAGAGAGCTGGAAAAAGCATCAGATAAGTACAAATACAAGCTTTCCTTGAATGTTGAGAAGAAGGCGCAAGAAACTCCTCTTAGAAGAATAGAAAACTTATCTAAAAAGTTCGTTTAATTATTAAAATAGCTGAAAAAGGACAAAGTTTATATATTTCTCTTTTTTTAAGATAGCATCTAAAAAAGGAAGTAACATGAAAGTTGCAATAAATGGTTTTGGTCGTATAGGAAAACAGTTTTTTCTTGCGTGTATGGAGAAAGGAGTTAACTGGGACTTTGTTATAAACCATTCAGCCGATCTTGAATTCATTGTTTACACCTTAAAGTATGATTCTGTTCATCCAGTTCCAAAAGAAGAAATAAGCTATACGGGTAATTACCTACACTTCGGAAAGCATAAAATAAGAGTGTACAACGAACTTGACCCTGAAAAACTTCCATGGAAATCAGAGAAAGTAGATTTAGTAGTGGAATGCACAGGTCTTTTCACAACAAAACATGAAGCAATGAAGCATATTAAGGCAGGTGCAAAGAGAGTTCTTATTTCAGCACCAGCAAAAGATCATGATGCTACAATAGTTCAGGGAGTTAATGATAAAACATTAAAACCAACCGATAAGATAGTTTCTGCTGGTTCATGCACGACTAATTGCGTTGCCCCAATAATTAAGATATTACATGACTCTTATAAAATAAAAAGCGCCTTCTTTATTACAACTCATGCTTACACATCAACTCAAAGATTAATTGATGGTGTTGATAGAAAAGATCTGCGTAGAGGGAGAGCTGCAGCTTCAGATATAGTTCCTTCAACTTCAGGGGCTGCAATTTCGGTTGTAGAATCTATCCCCGAATTAAAGGGAAAGATAGATGGCTATGCCTTAAGAGTTCCAGTAATAGATGGCTCAATATCTTCTATCGTTGCAGAAGTAGAATATAAACCCTCAAGTGCAAAAGATGTAAACCTTTTATTCAAAAAGAAATCGCAGGGAGATTATAAATCTATTTTAGAATATTCTGAAGACCCGATAGTTTCATCAGATATAATCCACAATCCTTCATCATGCATCATTGATTCCGGTCTAACTTCAATAAACGGAGACTTAATAAGCGTAGCAGGATGGTATGACAATGAATGGGGATATGCAAACCGTCTGGCCGATGTCGCCAAGATTATGCTTAATCAGAAAATCAAGTGATAATAATCTTAATAATTTAAACGGAGTCGTATTCTGCAAGAGTCATAATTCTAGGTTTTAGGTCGTCAATTCTTCTTTTTATTCTACTTAGATGTCCTAAACCAACAACTGCCACTAATCTATTTTTCCCATTATATAAATCTCTAATTCTATCCCCCATAAAATTATCTCTTTCAGGGTTAAACATCTGTTCAATTGCTTTAAATGATTCATTAGGCATAGAACTCTTAATTAATTCTAATGTCTCAGGCTCCCTAACTTCATCAAATATCTCCCCTAACACTCCAGCCATTTCATATATTTGTTGGACGTTTTCCCTGATACCGTTTAAATAAGAATCTAGACCTGCATCCAACTTCTCACCCACCATTTTACTTGAATCTGGGTCACTAGCTATTTTTTTCATTTCAAGTTTAAATGTTTCTAAATAACCGTCAATAAATTCCTTTTCTCCATTCGCAAAAACAGATAAATCGATATATTCCAATCTTGTCTTTTTATTTTTTTCAACATATCTTCTTGAAGAATTTAATTCAAAGGTCATAGCCTCACTTATTATTCGACCTGATTCTAAAAGAGTCACTTTTTGTGTAGAGTTTAAACCTAATCCAGAAACAGCTTCTTCCATGCTCCTTTTTTGTTTTTGACGTACATCGTCCGATAGAGTGCTATTTTCCCTGTCTTTATTAAATTCAAGTGCGATAACTGATGGGGATAATCTTTCCAAAAGAGTATACAATCTATTCGGACCATCTAAATCAAAATGCACAGTTCCTACAATGTACAAACCATTTTTCTCCATTATGAGAAGGTTAATACTTGGTTTAAATACCTTTCTATTGATACTACTATTTAGTTAACAAAATAATATATTATTTTATTTAATCTTCACTTATATGAACCAACCTATTATCTGGATCTTTTATTATTGCATATCTTCCAAAACTTGATTCTCTAGCAGCACGATGAATACATTCATTCCCAAGTTTATTTATCACTTCATCAATACTAGGAACATGAAAGCCGAAACTGTCAATTGAAGGACGATTTTCTTTGGTTGAATAAATCTCAAGGTAGACCTCTCCTAATGAAATTCCATAGTGTTTAGGACTGTGGTCGAGATGTTCATCAAACTTACAAGAAAGCAAGTTTTCATAGAAAGACTTTGCTCTTTCCAAGTCTGGTGAGCGTAAGACTACTAAATTTAACGAGCGTTTTTTATTTACCATACGCGAATTGGTGATTATTCAATCTTTTTATATCTGTGGTTTATCCAAAAGTTTTTCTCAGTATAAAGAAGTAAAGTTAAGAGATAAAGCATATTTATTAAGTAATCATACCTAATATCGGGATGGAAAAAGAAAGATCCCTCTTCAGTTTACTACTTAATTCGTTCAAGAAATCTAATGAAAATCGTAAATTGAAAAAAAGTCCAGTATATCAATCAGTTCCAAAGGTAGAACCATTCAAGATAAAAAAAGTACTGCAAGGTGATGTGGGCTCATTTAATCAAAGGGTTGAAAATGATTCATTAATAATGCTTGTATTCGGCAAGAGAGGTTCTGGTAAAAGTTCACTTGGATTCAGACTGCTTGAAAATGTTTACGGAAAAACAAAAAGAGAATGTTTTGTTTTAGGAGTAGGAAATAAACTCTTGCCCAAATGGATATCCTCAATAGATGATGTCCAAACAGCGCCCAACGGCTCAATTATTCTGGTAGACGAAGGGGCAATATCGTTTGGTGCTAGAAATAGTATGAAGGTTAAAAATAAAGAATTAACAAGCTTGCTTGCGATTGCAAGACACAAAAGTCTAACATTGATATTTATAACTCAGAATACTGGATTAATTGATAGAAACGTTCTCAAGCTTGCAGACACTTTATTCATAAAAGAAGGAAGCTTATTGCAATTGCAGATGGAGCGTCCAGAAATAAAAAAATTCTATGAAAAAGCAAAAAAGCATTTTGATAAATTAGAAAATAAGGAAAAGTTTTCATATATCCTGGACAGCGATTTTGAAGGGATTGTGGAGCATACTCTGCCAAGTTTTTGGTCTGATTCGTTGAGCAAGAACAGGATAGGCTAACAATATATTTAATAAACTCAATTCTCTTTATTGATATATAAAAAGGAGAATATTTTTAAACAATTTGAAAAGACAAATATTGAAAGCTTTGAAAAAAATTGAAAGAGAAAATACTGTAAAAATACTGTGGGCGATAGAATCAGGGTCTAGAGCCTGGGGATTTGCTTCCGAAGACTCTGATTTCGATATTAGATGTATGCATGTAGGAAAAATAGATGATTACCTCAGTTTGACTGAAAAAGCCAAACAGATCAATTTTGTAGAAAATAATCTTGACGTTGAAAGCTGGGATATAAGAAAATTTGGAGAGCTTTCATTAAAATCGAATCCGCAAATAGCAGAATGGTTAAGAAGCCCAGTTGTCTACATATCTTCAGAAGTCAAGGATAAATTCAAAGAACTTTTTGATAAAGGCTGTTCATTGGAATATCTTAGAACCCATTATCTAAGAATGGCAAAGCAAAATTATCATAAGTACATGGGTTCTGGAGTTTCTCATTCGTGTAAAAAGTATCTCTATGTATTAAGAGGAATCGCATGCGCAGAATATATCAAGAAGGAGAATGAGCTACCCCCATTACCATATAAGGATGTTATTTCCTATTTACCAGAATTTGTATCTAAGTTTTTTGAGAAATGCATTATTCAAAAAAATCAAACTGAAAAAGCCCTAATAATTGGAGAAGAAAAAGTTTTAGATTTTATCAATATATCTTTGATGGATAAGAATCTGAAGGAAAAAGTGGATACTTCTTTCTCAAAGAAGAAAGAGCTTGATGAGTATATAATAAAAGTTATTAAAAAGCAAAAATGAAACTTAAAACCCTAAAAGAAGCAAAATTAAAGAATAAAAGAGTCCTCCTGCACATAGATGTCAATTCTCCCGTTGTTGATGGAAAAATCTTGGACAATCCAAGATTCAAGAGCTCTGCAGAAACCATCAGATATCTTCTTAAAAAAGGCGCCAAAGTAGCAATTCTCGCACACCAAGGAAGAAGAGGGGACAGAGATTTCTTAGATTTGCATCAGCATGCCAAATTATTGAGTAAATATTCTGGAAATAATGTAAAATACCGTGATGGCCTTTTCGATAAATCTACTATTGATACTATATATGAATTACAGAGCGGAGAATCAATCCTGCTAGAGAATGTCAGAAGCTACGATGATGAAATATCTCCCAAAACAGAGCATAGATACAAAGCACTTTGTAATCATTTTGACTTGTTCGTAAACGATGCCTTTTCAGTATGTCATAGGGAACAGGGTAGCATAGTTTTTCCTCCAAAATATCTTCCTTCTTATTTAGGTCTGGGAATACAAAACGAGATTTCTACACTCAATAAGTTCAATCTCGGAAGAAAAAAAACAATATATCTCCTGGGCGGAGCAAAGGTAGACGATTATCTTCCTATTTTCAACAAATTAAAGAATAAAAGAAACAAAATACTTGCTTCAGGAGTGCTTGCAAATCTTTTGCTTGTAGCCAAAGGTCATGACTTAGGTTATGAAAAAAAATGGCTCAAAGAGAAAGGCTATCTAAATTACCTTCCACAGCTAACTTCTCTTTATAAAAAACATAGACATCAAGTCATTCTTCCAGTAGATTTTGCAATTGATAGTAATGGAAGACGAACTGAGATTTCTCTACATGGATTTCCTATTGGCAGTAAAATATTAGATGTAGGACATGATACTGTAAAGATTTTTAAGTCAGAAATAAAGAAGTTCAGGTCAATTTTCATGAAAGGCCCTCTTGGTTTCTCAGAAATGGATAATTTTAGCTATTCCACTGTTGAAGTGCTGGAAGAGATATCTCTGCTGAGCAAAAATAAGAAAGTCTTCTCCCTTTTAGGAGGAGGTCATCTGACAACAACAATTGCGAAGCATAAAATTCCAGATACTTTCTCTCATATTTCTCTGTCTGGAGGAGCATTAATAGCCTATATTTCAGGAGAAAAGCTTCCGGGCTTAGAAGCTTTGAATCAATAACTAAGGCACTTACCAGTTTTCATAATCAGATATATCTTCCAATTTACCGCATGCGCATTTAACCTGTATCGCAGTTCCTAATGATGTAGGACTAAAGGAATAACTCATAGCTCCGCCTATTGCACCTGTTTTTGCATTTGGATTTGTATAACTATTATAATGACATTCATGCAATAAAAATGCCCGGTATTTTTCCGGATTTACTCCAGCAGACATTTCCAGTGAATCTGGAATTTTCATTTCTTTTACTTCTCTTATCAACATTTCTTTATTGGTTCTCATGTTATTCTATATTTGAAGCTCCCTTTGTTAAATCTTGTCCGAGAATGTGTCGCCTGATGTAATCGGCAAAGTGTTGTTTGGCAGATCTATATTGAACAGAATAGAACTGAAGAGTATGCCCATAAGCCATACTGATATCCGAAAGAACATCTATATGGATTGCTAAAGGCATTTTACTTCCTTTTTCCCAGGAGGAAATAGTCTCAGGAGTAACTTTCCATGAGTCCAATTCATCTTTGGTGACCCTATTGAATCGAATAAGCTCATAACCATAATGATCTACACCTTGGTTTACTATATCAACTAAATTAGTATCATTCAGATTACTTATTTCTTTTAGTTTTTTGATATTATAATACTCAAAAGTCATTTTCTTTCCCCCTCTCAGATAAATAAAATCCATTAGTAGAAACGCTTGCATATGCTTTTTCAAGTTCAGAGTTATTTGCAAATTCTTTTAAAGAGTCTTCAGCAAGCAAGTTTTCCTCTTTTATATAATCAAATATACCATTATCATCATAATCTATAGCCGAAATAAAGCCTGCTCTGGTATCGGGTGTGAAGTTAGTATAGTATAAATTTATCTTTCGAGTGCCATTTTCACGAGATATTTCCACTCTATGACCTTGGTAGGTTCCAATAATGGTATTTTCTGATATTTTATTTTTATATTCTGGAACATAAAAACTATTATTATTTTTTTTATCAAACTCGGATAGTAATAACGCTAACAATCCAGTCGCAATTATTCCAGAAGCAAAGCTAATTTGCCATCTGGTCATTTTATTTCTCTTCAATTTGTTTTTCATACTATCACTATGGAAAAAAGTATGATATAATATTGGTTCAACTATAATTAAACCAAAAGGTTTAAATATAAAAGTAATCTAAAAGGTTTAATAAGATGAGCTTACAGATAAGTCTGCCGCTGGGCAAGAAAAATAGTGTAAAAAACCTAGTTTTTACGATCTTAACAAGAGAATACCCTTTAAAATTGATAGAGCTGACAAATTTTATCAGAAAAAGATATGGAAAGGCAGTAACTTTTCAGGCCGTAAGAAAAGCAACACTCGAGTTAGTTGAGGAAGAGGTTATTATTAGGAAGGATAATGCATTTTCTTTAAATAAAGAATGGGTTAAGGAAAGCAAAAGGGTGATTGATGAACTTTATCAAAGCGTCTATGAAGAAAAATTGTTGCCTAAAAAAATAGATTCGATTGGAAAGGAAGTTTCAGTTTTCACTTTTAATTCTATCAATGAAATACTAAAGTTTTGGGAAGATCTCATTGATGATTGGTTCAAGAGCTTCAAAGATGGAGATTACAACATAAATTGCTATCAAGCAGCACATAGTTGGGAAGCCTTGTTGCATCCTGACAGAGAGAATAATACCATGGAGCAGCTTAAAAAAAAGAAAATAAAATCCTATACCTTATTGACTAGCAATACTCCTCTGGACAAGAACGTAGCTGATTTTTATAGAAAAATAAAAATAAAAGTAGCAATCAGCAAATCTTCCTCTCAATTTGACAGATCTTACTATGTGGGTACTTACGGAGATTTAGTAGTGCAAACTCAATATCCCCCAGAGTTGGTTAAGGAGTTGGATGATTTTTTCAAGAAAAACAAAAAACTAGAAGATCTTGATCTCAAAGAGCTTTCAGACATAGTAAATAAGAAAATAGAGGTTAAATTGAGTGTCACTAAAAACCTAAATATGGCAAAACAGATAAATCAGTCTATTCTATCGCAAATTTAATCATGCGTTTCTATATTGAATATTACTCCGCTTCCCTTCAATACCTTGGTTAACTTGTCAGCAAGCGCAAAAACATCCTGTTTTGTAGGTGCTTTATTTTTCCAATCATAGAGAAAATCGGCAGGCCCTAGAGCTGCTTCAAATCCAAGACTTTCAACTTCTTTTACAATTTCAGAAACCGCCTTCCCATTAGAACCAAAGTACATGACGAGATATGTTCTCCATCCCATATGAAACAAAATTAATAAGATATTATAAATGCTTGTCTTGTCGGTTTCTAGAATTAATCTGAGATAGTTATTCTTTATAATTTCTCCTAAAATCCTTCAATAATTTATCAAATCTTCCTTCCTTTATTGCCGCATTTGCTTTTCTCATTAAATTCTGTAGGAAATAAAGATTATGATAACTAGCTAACCTATAACCAACACCTTCCTTATTATGCAAAAGATGTCTGATATGCCCTCTGCTGTAATCTCGGCATACAAAACAATCGCATTTTTCATCCAGTGGTTTTTTGTCAATCTTATGCTTTGCCCTCATTAATCTCAATCTGCCTTTTGAAGTGAATATCGCGCCACGTCTTGCGTTTTTCGTAGGAAAACGGGAATCAAAGATATCTACTCCGCGGGAAATTGCCTCAAGCAATTCAAGAGGATCTCCAGCACCCATAAGATAGATTGGCTTATTTTCAGGAAGAACTTTCTTGCAGACTTCAATCATCTTATATTCATCTTTCTTTGGCTCTCCTAAAGCAAGCCCTCCTATCGAATAGCCGTCAAAATCAATACTTGCTAATTGTTGCGCAGACCTTTTTCTTAAATCCTGATGTATTCCTCCTTGTGTTATTCCAAATAAAAGCTGCCTTTTTTCCTTTTTTACCTTACTTTGTACCCTATCATGTTCCTTTTTACATCGCCATGCCCATAGAGTCGTTTTGTCTACTGCCTCTTCTATTGCTTCTTTTGAATGCTCTATTAAGGGCATGCTGTCCAAGCACATTGCAACATCACTATCAATGTCAAGTTGGATATGCATGTCTTTCTCAGGAGTGATGTATAATTTTTGACCTGCAAATGGATCCCTAAAGAACACTCCGTTTTTGTTGCTTCCCAAGTATAAGCTTTCAGTATACATCTGAAAACCTCCGGAATCGGTAAAATTAATCCCTTTGTAGTTCATGAAATCTTTTATTCCGCCAAACTTTTTTATGATGCTTGTGCCAGGCCTTAGAGAAAGGATGAAAGCATTGGATATTATTGCTTTAGCACCCATAGTTTCTAAATCCTCAACACTTATGTTCTTTACTGCGGTCTTTGTAGCAACGGGCATAAAGAAAGGAGTCTCAATTGCTCCAGATTTTGTTTGCAAGACTCCAACACGCGCCTCGGTTTTATTATCTTTAACTATTATTCTGAATGACATAAATAATCATAGAAAAACTACCTTAAAAGGTTAGCTATTTAACAATCTAAAATAATCTTCATCATCTTCAAAAACATTAATCAAGCTATAATCAATATGGGAGTTTTTTTCATCTCTCAAATCTACTATTGGAACATTAAATTGGCATGACAAATCTTTTGCTAATACATTAACGGCTTCTCTCATTCTTCTATCTGCCTCTTGAAACATACCAAATGGTAGAAACTCTGATTCTCGATTGTATCGTCTAGCATAATTAATCATTAGACTATTATCTATCTTTTTAGCACTAATTCCTCTTTGAATTAAACCGAGATATACGCCGTAATGCCACCATTTGCTTCCAACTTCTCCAAATCTCTGCAATAAAACAATATCATCAAGCTTTCCAAATAAAAAAATATCGCGTATATCTGAATCCATAAATGATTAATAAGAAATGAATTTATTAAGATTTGTATGATTTATTGCTTACTTATTTTTTAACATAGATGGGATACATACTACCCTTTACTTCAATAAAATGTGCTCTTAAAATATTTGTTTCTGCAGGATTATAGAAACCAAAAACTTTGGCTTTTTCCATAAAATTAAGTTTAGAGGCAGCAGAGACTGCTTCTACATATTCAGTAGGTTTATACGGACTCATTTGATTATCATCCATCATGACTGAGAAGTTGATATCTCTTTCAACTTTGATAGCGTTTGTACCATCTCCTCTAATCAAAAAAGAATCCTCCTGAAAATCACTAGGGTTGCATTCTATAATAACATTGGATCTGTTAGTCAAACTTCCTAAGTTTTGAGCGTTAACGGTTCTGTAAACTTTATCATAAGGGGTTTCCGAGTTAGTAGCAGGTATGCATCCAGCTATACCTGCGCTTACAGCTGCAATTGATGCTAATTTTACTAAATCATTCAATTTCATAAAAAAACATCAGATTGACGATATTTAAATCTTTCTATTTTGTTACTACCCTATAGTTAATCCTAATTCCATTCTATAGTTCATTCTGGAATTCCCAAAAATGCAATTTTCCATTGCATTTTATTTCAGATAGCCTTTGCGCATTCTCCAGAACAAAACCATAGTCTCCCCATTCCACCGAGGCAAGATGCTTATCTTTATCGCTCCTAAATGCTTCTTTGTCTTTGTAATGTTTAACATCTTTCAATGTGGCTTTTCCAACGATACATCCAGTTGGAAGTTCAGAAAATCCAAAATTTTTCATAGATTCTTTATGAGGTCTTTTTGATGCATGAATTAGAAACTCCCCTCTGAACTTTGTGTTCCATTTTCTGATCTCAATAGTTTTTTTCCCGGAAACGACAAGTTCTGCAAACGGCTGTTTTAATGATAATGCTTTCATATTTGAATATTATTAATATCTTGTGTTAAGCTCTTTAACCATGATTTTTTCAAGTATGGACTTAGAATAAAGATATTCTTCAGCTTCAACTTTAAAACCTTGTGATTCCATAAATCCTATAATCGGATTATCTGCATGAGCATCACATCTTAGTCTTTGATATCCTTCTTCTAATGCATAAGTTTCTACAATTGAACAAATTGACGAACCTATTCCTAAGTCGCTATATTCAGAAGCAACTCTTAGATTTTTTAACTCCAAAATCTTTCCATCTTCTTTATCTGCTTGAAATATAGCACATGCAATAATCAATCCTTTTTCATCTTTGGCAAAAAAACCTTTCTTATAGCCAATTTCTAATTCGCGCTTGCATTTATCAAGCCAAAGTTCAAACTGAGGATAATTTAATGGATAAGATTTAAGAAACTCATATACTCTATTGATCTCACCAGAATCAGAAATCAGTTTTATTTGTTTTATCATTTGATCTATCAGTTTCTTAGACTGTCAAGCGCCTTCTTAGGATTGTCGCTTTCAGCAACGAAGCTTCCAATGTTGAAAATATTTGCTCCAGCCTTCTTAAGTTTTCCTATGGTCTTTAGGTTGACAGCTCCATCAATCTGAATATCAATATTCTTATTTATTTTTCTTGTTTCTTTTATTTTGGGTATAATTAATGGTGACAAACCTAAATGCTCTTTTCCAGGAATATGCCCCATAAATAAAATGCCATCAACAAGCTGGAATAAATAGCATGATTCATTGATTTTATCTTCAGGATTGAGCGCAAGAAAAGCTTTCATTCCAGATTTTCTTATTTCTGCAATTGTTTTTAAATTATCTCCTGAATTAAGGTGGAATATGACTTTCTTGAATCCCCTGCTCTTTAGAGATTTTATATATTTTTCAGGATTTTTAACCATCAGATGCGCTTCAAAATTTCCTTTGCCTCTAAGGCTAGGTATTTGAGAAAATTTAATCGACTTTGCTCTTACAAATCTACCATCCATGAAGTCAATCTGAAGATTTTTTGATACTTTAATGAGCTTGGAAAATCTTTCATTAAATTCTTTTTTATTGTGTGAGAAAACTGTAGGTATTATTTGGCTTTTCATCTTTGATTTTCGAAATGCAAAATTTTCCTTATTCTTCTATTATGTCTTTCTTCCTTGCTAAATGGAGTATTTATCCAGACATTAATCATTTTTTTTATTTTATCGAATGAAAGATCCCGTGCAGCAAAAGTAACGATATTTGAATCATTATCTTTTCTTGACATTCTTGCTGAATATTCATCATATGCTTCTGCTGCCCTTATGCCTTTCACTTTATTGGCTGCGATTGCCATTCCCGCACCTGTCCCGCAGACAAGAACTCCCTTGCTGCCATGGTTCTTGGCCACAACTCTGGCAACTTTGAAAGCATAATCTGGGTAGTCATCATTTTCCTTATATGCAAATGGACCAACATCAATATAATTTAATTTTTTCTTATTGAAGTATATTTTCAGCTTTTCCTTTACCTCAAATCCAGCATGGTCTGATGCAATGTAAATTTTCAACTCTTCTTTCATACGTAGATGAAGCAATACTCATTTTTAATGGTTTTGATAGTTCTTAGGGGGAGTAAACAGAGGATATTTTTAACTTTTTCTCTTTTCTTCTATCAACAACTGCAAAGATATATTTAGGCTCTCTTCCAATTATTTTTATAGCTTCTCTTAGGCTTCCCTCTGTTGTGCAAACATCATCTATCAGACAATAATCTCCAGAAACATCACCCTTAAGTTTAGAGTCTTTTATCATGGCAAAAGGGGCTAAATGACTTGCTATTATTGCTCCACCAGTAGCTATTCCTACATAAGTAACATCATCTTTAGGAATAGTATTAATAATCTTTTCTAGATAAACTCTATCCGTCAATGCAGCATTGACATCATAAAAAATATTTGTTTTACCCCCAGAATGCAGTTCAAAATTCCCAGTCATCACATATCTTGTTGGAAACTGCATCTTTTACAAAACTCCCTGCACTTCTTTCAAAAACTTTTCTGGTGCCTGCGAATTTGCGACAATGCTTGAAACTAATACTCCTTTGCATCCAAATACTAGGGCATGTGTGGCATCTTCTCCATTGCTTATTCCTGCGCCACAAAGAGGGATAATTTCAGTATCTTTCAACAAGTCGATAAATTTTTTCAGGTCATGCTGTCTATACTCTGTTATGCTCTTTCCAGTAGCAACTAACTTTTTATCTTCAAATGCAATTGCGAAAGGGTTTAAGTTTTTTAATTGTGCGACTTCTCTTAAAGAAGAAGAGCATATAACTACCTTTAAACCAACCTCATTGCATCTTTTCACCGTCTTTTTAATCTCAGGCAGCTTCAATCTATGTTCCGAATGGTTTAACAAAGTACCCTTAACTCCAGCGTTAACCAGGCTTTCAGGTGTAACGTAACCGGTTGCCCTTCCAAGATCATGGTAGTCGACATGCTGGGCATAGACTTGCATATTTTGACTGCTTATCACCTTAACTATCTCTTTTAGCTCAACGAATGGGACAGCAACTATTGCCTTATTGTGATATATCTCAATTTTTCTTAACAAGTCAATAACGTCATTTCCTACCTTATAGTTCTTAAAATTTATTATTAACATTTTTCAGCTCTCTTTACTTTCTTACTAAGAAATCGAGGCTTATTAATTTAATGTTTTTTCATTCTTATATAAAAGAGAAAAACTCCTGCTGTTGCAAGAATCACTCCAAGCAAGAATAAAGGATAATTATAATAATTTGGAACATATCTAGAGATTATGTTGTAAAATTCTGGATTATCTGCCAAAGTAAAGAAGTCTTTGGCAAACCCTCCTTGTAGGATAAGTCTGCCATAGTCAATTAACCAAGTATATAATGTTAAAACCATTCCAACTATAAATAAAGTCCATTCTCTCCAAGAAATATTTACTTTTCTCCCTTTATCATAGAAGTTGATTATTAAAACGGCCATAAATATCATGATAATAGAACATATTATTGGTGCTATCACTGGTCCTATCCATGGCCAAGGTATCATGAATAGAAGATCCCATGTTAATAATGAGGAAGGCCAATCGAGAGTTAATTTCAAAAATATATAATAGAATATATCCCAAATGGCAAATGCATAAATAAAATAAGCAAATTTTTCATAGATTTTCTTTCCAGCGAGACATCCTATTGAGATCAGCATGACTATTGTTGCAAATTCTCTGACCCATTCAACGCTTAAAATAGCAGGATCGATAAAACCTTTGAGAGGAAAATTGAATCCAAGTGGATAATATAACTTTCTCAAATACACCACAACTGCTGCTTCTAAAAAGCCCATGGCGATAGCGTATATGCTGACCCAAATCAATTTATTCAAAGATTCTTTTTTCATTAATCTATTAAGAATTAATTGCTTATTAATTTAACTCTATAGACTGACAGGTCTTGATTCCCCAACATAAAAATCTCTAGGATCTGGATCGAATTGCCTTGGCAGATAATTTTTTGAAAAATCGTTGTCTTTATGAAAGTCATCTCTAATCTTCTTTAAATCTGGGGAAGCTAGT
>Ga0209542_10008610_pt1 | contig 18995 bp, 18 predicted proteins | sample RifCSPhighO2_01_FD_184028 | JGI IMG/M metagenome (GOLD analysis project Ga0209542, IMG submission 184028) | Soil microbial communities from Rifle, Colorado - Rifle CSP2_plank highO2_0.1 (SPAdes) (version 2) | ecosystem: Environmental > Terrestrial > Deep subsurface > Rock core/Sediment ...
ACACCAGTACCGTCAGATAGTTGTTTGTCAGGACATTTATTTAGTCCAGTGACAGGTAAACCGTGCCCCACCACTAAGTTTGTAGTAGGAAGTATTGTGCAAGTTACATCAGTTTTAAATGTTCGCGCAACGCCTTCTTATGTAGGTGTATTACGTGGCACTCAGCCTAGAGAGGCTCGAGGCACGGTAATCTCTGGACCAATACTTGCAAATGGGTATACCTGGTGGCATATTGATTACAATTCTGGTGTAGACGGCTGGTCTGTGGAGAATTTCTTAGTCAAAGTTTTAACAATCTCAACCCCAAGCCCGTCTACTTCTCCGACACCTACCCCAACATCCACTCCAACATCTAGTCCAACGCCAGTCGCTTTTACTCCTGAAACTCCTACCACAGGCACCCCAATAATATTTACAAAACCAATTTTTCTTTGGGATAGAGACGAAGTAAAGAAAATTCAGATAGTTCTAAATAAATCTCTCAGTACCAGTCTTAAAGTTGACGGAATTTACGGCAAGAATACACTAACGACAGTTAAATCTTTCCAAACCGTTAGTGCACTCATTCCGGACGGTATCGTAGGAGTCCTGACTCGCGCTAAATTAAATGCAGTTATGGCAGTAATGCCGTAAATGGAAACCAATAAAAAAGCTCAAATATTAATATTGGATTTAGGGAGTCAGTATACTCAAATAATCAGGCGTTCCTTGCGTTACCTTGGGTTCCACTCGACCATTATTCTACCCGATGAGTTTTTAAAGTGGGTGGTGATACATAAGCCAAAAGCTGTCATTCTCTCAGGTGGTAGTGCGAGCGTTTATGACCCTGACACTCCGAAAATTCCTAAAGAATTATTGGAGACGGGTATACCCATTCTAGGAGTCTGTTATGGTATGCAGTGGCTGGCCTATGCGAGTGATCAAGATGCAGTTCATAAGGTCAAAGAAGGCAAGTCTTATGGGCCGGTAGAAATTACTCTCTATAACAAGAGTAAACTTTTCGAAAGTCTAAATGGCAAGATAAATGCCTGGTCTAGTCATGGCGATTCGGTGAAGAAAGTACCGGCGGATTTTAAAGTTGTCGCTACTTCCAAGGATGGTAGTGTGATAGAGGCTATGGAGTCAGAGGAAAGGAATATTTATGCTGTGCAGTTCCATCCAGAAGTAGAACAAACGGAAGATGATAATATTATTTTAAATAATTTTGTAAAAAATATTTCCGGGTGCATCCCTGACTATTCGAAGGCCGATATGGCGAAAGAAATTGCTGAAAGCACAGCGCACGAACTTGGCACTGGTACCGCCATCATTGGAGTATCTGGCGGGGTGGACTCTACGACTCTTGCGGCAATACTTGCTCCGGCTTTGGGGGATAAGTTAAAAGCATTTCTAGTAGACACGGGTGGTATGCGTAAGGGTGAAATAGAAAAAGTAAAAGAAATAGCTAAACGTGCCCGGATAAACTTGGAAGTAGTAGATAAATATAAAAATAGATTTATAGAAAGTGTGGGGACCACAATAGATGCTGAAGAAAAGCGTGCAAAGTTTAGGGAGGTTTACGGTGAAGTTTTTAAGCAGGTGGCAAAGCAGTATGGCGCAACGCACATGCTCCAGGGCACACTCGCAACTGATTTGATTGAGTCAGGGAGCGCTGGGGGCTCAGCTCTTATTAAGACTCACCACAATGTGGATTTAAAACTTGGACTCCAGGAAATAATGCCTCTTGCTGACTTTTTTAAATTTGAAGTGCGCGAGATGGCACGGCTATTCGGGCTAGATGAACTCCTGGCGGGCCGTCAGCCTTTTCCGGGTCCTGGATTATACTTGCGAATAGTGGGGGTACCAGTGACGGAGGAGTTACTTGAAATAGTGCGTGAAGCGGACTACGAGGTAGCGGAGATTCTAAAGAAACATAATTTATATGACAAAATCTCCCAAGTAATAGTTGCGCTTCTGGGCACTAAAACAGTAGGGGTTAAAGGTGACGGGCGAGTGTATGAATACTCAATAGTAGTACGTACTGTAGAAACTGTAGACTTCATGACCGTAAAAGGATTTTATTTACCACCAAATGTATGCGAAGAGATAACCAGTACCCTAGTCAAACACCCGAAGATTGTGCGTGTATTCTATGACTGGACATCCAAGCCTCCAGCCACTACGGAGTTTGAGTAACCATGCTACTTTTTTCTAAAAAAGAAATAGCTTTAATGAAGAAGCTAAATACTCCAGCCAAGGTGCAGGATTATTTAAATTCTTTGAAATTTAATTTTGAAAAAAAGGGAGAGACTTTGAAATCTCCAGTCATGGTATTACGGGAGGGGAATGCGCATTGCATAGAGGGCGCAATATTTGGGGCTTACATACTGTCATTGCACGGCTTTACGCCTTATCTGCTTCATCTGAAGGCTACTAGGGAAGATTATGACCATATAATAGTTCCATTTAAGTTAAGGGGCCTATGGGGAGCCCTGTCAAAGACGAATCACGCGGTGCTACGTTACAGGGAGCCAGTGTATAAAAATATCCGAGAACTTGTGATGTCATATTTTCATGAATATTTTTTAGACAATGGTGCTAAAACCCTGCGTAGTTATTCTGCACTACTTAATTTGAATATTTTTGAAAAAGATTGGGAAACCCATAGGCAAGACCTATGGGGGATAGATCAAGAACTAGGCAGAATTAAACATTTTAATGTTTTGCAAAAGACTGCAATAAAGAATTTAAGAAAGGCAGATAAGGTAGAAATTAAGGCGGGCAAGGTGGTAGAATATAGGTATGACTAAGAAAGCCAACAAAATTATGCTTGCCGGAGGCTGTTTCTGGGGATTGGAAGACCTTATCCGCAAGCAACCAGGAGTTTTGAATACTACCGTGGGTTATACTGGTGGCAATGTAGAGAATCCGAATTATCATAACCATGAAGGTCATGCGGAGGCAGTGGAGATAGAATACGATGATACTAAAACAACTTACCAAAAGCTGTTAGATTTCTTTTTCCAAATTCATAATCCTACCACTCTCAACCAGCAAGGTAATGATAAAGGTACTTCCTACCGTTCCGCAATTTTCTATGGAAATGAAGAAGAAAGAAAAGCGGGGGAGTATTTTATCAAAATTGTAAATGATTCTAAGAGATGGAAAGACCCAGTGGTAACCACTCTTGAGCCCCTGACCAAGTTCTGGCCAGCCGAAGAATATCACCAAGATTATTTGGTCAAGAATCTCGGCGGCTACACCTGCCACGCCATATATTTCGATAGTTATCTTAAATAAAGATTTTTTATTCCTCTTCTTTTTCTTTTGGCTTAGGACTTTGGGATTTATTTGATTCACTAGCTCCGGTGCCTTTAGCGTTCACTTCATAGGAAGTATTTTGGGATTCGAAAAAGTTCACTAGCTCGAAGACGTCGGTGGCGGTTGACATCCACTTGGCTGGGTTGGTGACATTAAAATGGGCTTCAAGGCCTAGCTCTTCCAGCCTACGGTCGGCCACATATTGTACGTATTGGTTTACATAGTCGGCATTAAGCCCTAGGATCCCTTTTGGGAACATGTCTAGGTTGTAGTTTACTTCGAGTCCTACTCCTTCAATAATGATATTTCTTATTTCCTCGGCAAATTCACCAGTTAATATTTCAGGATTCTCCTCTAGAACGGTGTGGATGAGTTGAATACCAAATTTTAAATGGAGTGATTCATCGCGCAGTACCCAAGTAATCATACTTCCCAAGTTTCGGAGCTGGTTTCTCTGGCGGAAGGAAAGAGCCACCATAAATCCAGAATAGAACCAAGTACCTTCCATCACAATGTTGGTGGCTACCAAGTTTCGCAAGAAATCCTTCTTGCCTTCTGGGGTTTCAATGTCGAGGTTGTCATCGGTCATGCGGATCAAATACTTATTTATAAAATCCTCTTTGTTTTTCATAGAAGCAAGTTCTAAGTGTTTGCCGTAGACTTTTTCTCGGTCGAGTGGGAATGTTTCAAGCACGTATTCGAACGATACGCAGTGGTTTGCTTCTTCAAACATTTGCTTAGCCAGGTATAGGTGGCACTCCGGGGACTTCAAGTATGGGTAGACGCCAAGAGCGAGAGACCTATTCACAATAAGTTCTGCTGGATTAAAAAAGGCCATTAGGAATTCAACAGCATGGCGCTCGTCTTCAGTCATGAGCTTCCAGTCGGCGAGGTCTTCACCTAAAGGTATTTCATGGGGGAACCAGCTATTTCGGACGGCCTGGTTGTAGAGGTCGTAAGCCCATTTATAGTGCATGGGGTGCAGGTTCATGTCGGTCGGAGAAGCTTTTCCTAATATCATATATTTCTATATCTATAATTAACTTGCAAACTGATAATAACTTTACTACTGGCAACTTTCACAAAGCAATGCATCTTGAGGATCTTCAGGTACGTGAATTTTTATGGTTGGCTCTGGGGTTACCGCTCCGTTCACGGTGTTCACCTTAACAGGTGTTTCAACCTTGGCCACATTTATAGGAGAGGGAACTACTTTTAGAGGGGACGCCATCATGGCTTCCGTGGCCTCTATTTCGAGCTCTTCCTGCTTTATTTCTTCCGCTTTCTGGATAGGTGCGGCAGCTTGTTTGTCGCGCAGTACAGCGAATCCGCGCTTGCCCAATGCCTCAGACTTGTTGACGGTGGTAGTAGACTGCTCAGCAGAGTGGCGTGGCTTCATATGTAGGTAGTATGTAGTCTTGAGTCCTTTGTCCCAGGCGGTAGTATAGATGTTTATGATTTCGTCAATGTCGCGAATATCTAAATACATGTTACGAGAAATTCCCATGTCTACCCATTTCTGCGCGCGAGCTGCAACTTCCACATACGCATAAGGTGACACAGAGAAGGATGTTTTATATATTTTTTTAATGTGGTCTGGAATTTCTTCAATGGACTCTATGTCACCATGGTTTTCAAGGATTCTCTCCCGTGTTTTCTCCCACAGATTCTCTCCTTTAAGCGCGAGCATCATGTTCGGATTTACTTCCAAGTATTTACCGGAGATCTTGTTTCGGGAGAACATCTGGGTAAATCTAGGATCAATTCCAGGGGAAGTTCCAGCAACGAGTCCGATGTTTGCATTAGGTGCGATAGCGAGTAGGGTAGCGTTACGTATTCCTTTCTTTACTTTTGCTCGCACTCTATTCCAGTCAAGTGGTGGGAGCAGTTTAGCGGAATCTTTTTTGACAGTGAGCTCCCGGCCACGATCAAATTCTAGTTTGATTAAAGTATCGGCTGGAACCTCGCCTTTAGACCAGCCAGAGCCTTTGAAATTTTTATATGCTCCGCGCTCTTCGGCCAAGTTTGCAGATTCATCGATAGACATATAAGAAATAAATTCGAAAACTTGATCCGCGAAGTCATACGCTTCATTGTCCTCGTAAGAATAACCCAACTGTTCTATAGAGTCCGCGAATCCCATAAGTCCCAGCCCCACTGCTCTATTTTCAGAGTCGGCCCGGCGCGCTTCAGCAATAGGTAGCTCGTTGATATCGACTAGGTTGTCGAGTTGGCGAGTAGCTAGGCGTACGGATTCCTCTAATCGATGCCAGTCAATTTGTTTGTTCACTATATGCTTGGCTAGGTTAATGGAGACCAAGTTGCATACAGCTACGTTATCGCGGTCTGTAGGCAGGGTAACTTCAGTGCAGAGGTTGGAACAGTGGATGGTGCCGGTGTTGTTGTTTAAGGCGCGTACATTGATACTATCCTTCCAGGTAAGCCAAGGGTGAGAGGTAGTCTCGAGCGAAACTAGGATATTCTTGTATTGTTGGCGGGCAGGGATGACACTAAACATCTTTATCTTGCCTTGTTTGGCGAGTTCCACGTATTCGTTATACCGCTTAGAGAAATCAGCACCGTAGAGTTCATTTAAGTCTGCGACTTCTTTTGGATCAAATAGGTACCAGTCCGCACCTTCGAGCACACGTTTCATGAATTCGTCAGAAATGAACACAGCAGTGTTGGCGGTACGGGTTCGGCGGTAATCGTCCCCATTGTTTTGTTTCAAATCGATGAAGTCCTGGAAGTTTAAGTGCCAGTTTTCCATATAGAAACACAGTGCGCCCTTTTTCTTGCCTCCTCTTTGCACGGCACGAACAGCAGAGTCAATAATGTGCATGAAAGGTACTGGACCGGAGGAGACAGTGTTGTTAGACTTCAAAACTGACCCTTCTGCGCGCAATTTTGTAACAGAAAGTCCTATGCCGCCAGTTGCTTTAGATAAAAGCAATACATCGGAAACAGTTTTACCAATGTGTTCCATGTCATCGTGCATTTCCATCAAGAAGCAATTCGAAAGTTTAGGATGGGGAGTACCAGCGCCGATGTTGGACGATCCTGCGGAGAGGTATTCGAGCTTGGACATTTTGTCGTAAAACTTTTTCGCCCACTCAGTCGGATTTTTTTCGTTTAAGGACATACCCATAGCTACACGCATCCAGAAATATTGTGGTGTCTCGAGCGGATTTTGCTTCTCATCTTTCATTAAGTAACGATTTTGCATGGTGGAGAGACCGGAATACTTATAGAGTTCGTCGTTTTCTATTTTTAAATGTGCTCCGAGTTCGTCTAAGTTGAAAGTAGCAGACATGCGAGGGTCGAGCAATCCTCGGCCGACGGCGTCTAAAACATATTTTTTAAAATTATCGCTGTGAAGCTTGATAAGTTCTTCCGTAGATATCGCTCCAGCCTCATCGTTGTCGTAGTCTCCGATAACCTTCTTATAAATTACCTTTAGGAGTAGACGAGTGGCTATTTTATCAAACTCAATACCGAACTGCGCGTTCTGAAGCGCTGCGTTTATGGTGGCGGCATCCATTTCGTCGGTAGTAATACCATCATAGAGAGTGAGTCGTGTCTCTGTCGCTATTTGGATAACTTTACTGATAGGGTCTGCTATTCCATAACAGGCTCGCTCGATAGATTTGTTAATTCTGTCGGCATTGAATGGTACTTTTGAGCCGTCTCTCTTGGTTATGGTAATAGTCATAGGTATACATTATACTCTAGTTTAAAAAATAACAGCAAGTTAATATCCTGTAAATTCTTATAATGAAAAGTCGAATGGAATTCGTCAATATGCGTGCTGAAAAATCCTTTAGAATTTTGCTATAATACCTCTATGCCAGCTAAAAATAATCAAACAAGAATTATGGTTTTCGGGACTTTTGATGGAGTGCATCCTGGGCACCTGAACTTGTTTAAACAGGCTAAAAATTTGGCTCCAAAAAGCTTCCTTATTGTCTCGGTTGCTCGTGATAAAAATGTTTTAAAGATAAAAGGGCATCTTCCGGAGAAGGATGAACGAGAGAGAATAAAAATAGTCGGTAAGTGTCGGGCGGTAGATAAAGTTGTGCTCTCTGGACTCCATGATCACCTGCCACATATTATAAAAGAGCGGCCAGACATCATTGCGCTCGGGTATGACCAGAAATATTATGTAAAAAATCTTAAAAAAGATTTAAAAAATAGCGGACTCAAGGTCGAAATAGCTCGGCTTAACCCCTTTAAAGAAAAAATTTATAAAAATCGGTTGCTTAAGAAGCTAAATATCGCTCGGACGGATAGTAGTGGCAACGTAAACTCCTAGAATGAGCATAATTCCTAAAACAAGAAAGATAAAATTAAAAGCTGGAGCGAAAGATAAAATTAAAAATGCAACCATGGGCGCAAGTACGAAAGCCACTGGGGAAGTGTTGCGATATATTCCAATGAACTCATCATCTTCAGGTGTGATGTGTTTGAAAAAATAAACATCGCACATTATTTCGACCGATGCGACGCCGAGTCGAGTCATAAATAACATGAGCGTCCATACCCACACCACATGTACTTTTATAAAAAATAAAAAGAAAGTAGCGAGTGCAGCCAGAGCAAATCCATATATTAAAATTTTTCGTTCTCCAATTTTGTCAGAATATTTCCCGAGTGGGAATGGCATAAATACGAAAGGCGTAAGCATGATGGTAAACATTGTTCCGATTTCTGCCCAAGAAAATAGTAAGTATGAGTGTAAATATATCGGTGTATAAATTACCATGAAGGCGTAGAAAAATTGCATGATAAAATTCATGGCATAAGCGCGCTTGAGGGCTCCCTTCCTGAAGAATTTTTTAATTCCCGGCCAGATGGGAGACCGGTCGTACTCGGGATCCGGCAGGCCTTTTAGGTAGAAGTATGAAACTACTAAGAGTACAGTCATTATCTCAAAAGAGATGAAATATAAAAGGCCAAAAGAGAAGTTGTGGAGAACCTTAGCCGAGACAATTTGAGCTATGACCCAGGCGGAAGACATAATGGCTAGGTATAGTCCACGCACCCTGCCCACTTTCGAATTTTTGGAAAATATTTCTAAGAGTTCGTCTAGTGAGAAGACTATTACAATGTTTAAAACATAATAAATTAAAAATATTGGCAGTATCACGGACGCACTCTTAAAAATCGACAAAGAAAGCAAGCAAATCGCGTTTAACCCAACAGACAAAAGCAGGAATTTATAGCCACCGATTTTCCTCAAGAGCTTTGGAATGAGTAGGAGCGCGGCAATGGAAGAGAGAGAGCCCACGACATACATCCAACCCACATTTCTTTCCGCCAGGAAAGTCGAAAGAAAGCTCGAGTTCACATAGGCGGTGAGCGCTACGTGAAAAGAAAGCAAGAATCCACAGGAAAATATACTTTTTAATTTTGGATTATCTTTAAACATGATTCCCGAACTATGTACTTAGTATAACAGGAATGATCAGTGGACGCTTGGCTGTTTTTTGATACAAGAATTTTGAAACTGTTTCTCCTAGTCCCGCTTTTATTTGATCGAAGTCTATCTGACTAGAATTTACTCCTGCCGGTCTGTGAGCGATACCATCTTCTACACCTTTCTTGATAATTACGCGTACTTGGCGCAAGAGTTCCTGATTTTCTTTGAGATACACGAATCCGCGCGAGATCAAGTCTGGGGACTTTTTTAATTTTCCTGTTTTCTGATCAACAAGTGCAATGATTACGAACATGCCGTCTTGGGCGAGCATCACGCGGTCACGAATGACCACATCCTGCGCATCCCCGATGGAAGTACCATCTACCATCATCAGTCCACTTGGGGCTTTCTCCTTTCTTTTAATTATTTTTTCTCCATCCAGAGATATTTCAATAATAGAACCATTGTCTGGAACCACTATATTTTCTTCTGACATACCCATGTCCATAGCTAGCTCCTTGTGTAGTTGCAGGCGATAATGGTTGCCGTGAATCGGGATAAAGAATTTAGGATGCGTTTTACGATGTAGCCACTTCACATCTTCCTGGTTGCCGTGTCCGGTAGCATGCACAAAGTCTTCACCTGCTGTGCGGTAACTTATAATGCGTACTCCTTGGCGCGCAAGTCCGTCTTTCATTCTCTCGACTGCTCGCTCGTTTCCTGGAACAATAGAAGCGGAGAGTATTATAGTGTCCCCTTTTTGTAAGGAAAACTTAGTGTGGGATTTGTTAGCTGCGCGGTTAAGTGCCGCGAATTCTTCCCCTTGCGCGCCGGTCATCAGTACCACTACTTTGTTCGGCGGGTAACTTCCAGCTTCTTCGATCCCGATCAGAGTGCCTTTTTTAGGGGTAAAGAGTCCAGCTTCGATAGCTACCTCAATGTTAGTTTTCATAGAGCGTCCATCGAGTGCAATTTTCTTGCCCAGTGCTTCCGCCGTTTTTACCACATGCGCTAGGCGAGTGATGTGGGAGGCGAAAGCGGCGATGATGATCCGGCCACTTATTTTTTTAATTAAATTTTCTAACCCTTGATGCACCTTTATTTCCGGCAGGGAATAGCCTTCATTCTCAATGTTCGTAGAGTCAGTCATAAGTAGCAACACCTTGGCTTTGTCAAATATCGCATATTCTTTTTCTTCCTCTGCGCTTACTACGCCGTCTATTTGATCGAGTTTGTAGTCTCCTGGGGTTACTATCCAGCCATGCTCGGTTTCGATAATGATACCCATAGAGTCGGGGATAGTGTGGGTGACACCAAAGAATCTAACTTTTACTTTTCCGCACATTATTACAGAATCTTTCTCCACGATGTTTTCTTTCATCTTTGGTAAATGTGGAAATTCTGCCTGACGCTTGCGCATCATGAGCACGGACAGGTTTCTAGAATATACTTCTGGGTTACCAATACGTGAAAGCACTATCGGCACGCCACCAATGTGGTCCAAGTGTCCGTGAGTTACGAAGAGAGCGCGGATTTTATCCTTGCGTTCCTCGAGGTAAGTAGTGTTCGGTATCACGTAATCCACCCCAGGAGTTTCTTCATTAGAGAAATGCATACCCGCGTCAATAACGATAATATCGTCGCCTATCTCTATGGCGGTCATATTCTTGCCTATTTCTTCCACTCCTCCCAACGGAATGATACGGATCACGCCCTTTTCTAGATCAGGAATTTTTGTGCCGTTTGTGTTCTTGTATTGATTTTTTTGCTCATATGGACGCTTGCCACCACCACGAGGCCCACCAAATCTTTTCTTGGTATATTGATAGGTCGAACTTTTCATTGGCTTCCTCTTCTCTCCAGTGTGTTGTTCCGTCCTATTTTCACTATTAGTAGTATTATGTGGTGCATGTCGAACGGGCGCATTAGCATTAGCATCCTTACTGATTGAGCTGAAAGATAATCTTGTTTTTTTAATCATTATTTATATTAGTTAGTAAATATTTTCCAAATATTGTCGACTTCAGTGTACCACAAATAGATATTTAGAAATCTATCTCGAGGAGAAATAATGTGATCCATCGAAAGCCCGCTTAAGTCCTTAGACACGATGTATAAAAAATTGGGACTATAAAGGAAAACAGCCGGCATGTCTTTTTTTATTTCGTCTTCAAATTGTGCGTACTTTTTTATTCTTGCTTGTTCATCAACGGTTACAAAGGCGTCTTCTAGAATTTTATCCACCTTGGCATTGGTGTACATGGCCACATTTAGCCCCGGGTCCTTTCTTTGGGAAGAGTGCCAGAAGGCGTACAGATCTGATTCGTTGTTTATAATTTGTCCGAAAAGAAGAGCGTCGTATTTACGTGGACGGATGACACCTTGGTTCAGATTTCCTACTTCGAAAGTTCGTACATCTACCTTCATGCCGAGCAACGCCAGATTTTCCTGGATAAGGGTGGCGGACTTGACTAACTCTGGGGCGTTACCAGTAGAGATAGAAAATTCTAGAACAGTTACAACATCTTTCTTACCCTTCTCACTTTTTGTTTTTTCTAAGAAACCGCTTTCACCCATCTTCCACCCATCTTTTGTCAATATTTCTTTAGCTTGCCTCAAATTTTCTTCCCGAGTGACACTCTGTTCACTTGAGAGTTTCTGGTAGGCGATCATGTTAGGAGGGATAGGGTCATCAATGGCGACCCCATAACCTGATAACACTTCGCTTACGATACTGTCTTTATCTATGGCCAAGCCTACCGCAGTGATTATGTTCTTGTTAGTGAAAAGCTGGTTTTGGTTTTGGTTAAAGAAAAGTCCGAATACGCGAGGTAGCACCGAGGATTCTACCCGATACTCTTTATCTTTCAGAAGCTTTGCATTCTCTGGAGCTAGAGAACTTACTTGATCAACAGTTTTGTTTTCAAGCGCGGCTATTAAGTCTTCTTCACTGGAATAAAAATACAAATTTATATTTTTTATATAGGGTTTACCTAGAATGAATTTATCAAATCGAGCTAATTCATAACTATCTATTACGCCGGAAGATTGCTTGCTAACACTCTTGACCATGTATGGTCCGGAGCCTATGGGATTTACATTCGCTTCATTTAGTTCAACAGGGGAGCCACTCCAGATGTGCATTGGCATTATGCCCAAGGTTGTATTTTCTAGGAAGGAAGCGTAAGGCTGTTTCAAAGTAAATTTTATATTAAGATCATCTATCTTTTCAACACTGACTCCATCCCAGCTTCCTTTGCGAGGACTTTTAATCACTGGGTCCTTTACCGCATCTATTGTAAAAATTATATCGTCCACTGAAAGTGGAGTATTGTCCTGGAAGTAGAGATCTTTTTTCAAAGTAAACGTGTAAGTCAGGCCGTCGGTTGATATTTCATACTTTTCCGCCAAGTCTGGAATTAGTTTCCCATCGGCCCCCTTTCTTAGTAAGCCGGAATAAATTATAGAAACTAGGTCTTGATCCGCAGGAGAATTTGCCAAGATAGGATTTATAAAGCGGGGAGTGCCGATGATGCCTTCATTTACAGATCCTCCGCGCATAGGTACGCTCACCATAAAAGAACTGTTTATATTTTGGAGTATCGCGAGAGTGCTCACCAGCAATACTAAAGTCAGGACCGAAAATATTTTCCACTCTCTTTTGGAGAAGGTAGAAAAAGCAGAATTAATTTCCGACCTGCTAGGCAACGAAGCAAAAATTTTCAACTGTCGCATGCGACCCCATAGATTTTTCATAAGAGAAATTTAAAAGTGAAAGACTTTTTATTTAGATGCGTGCCTTGAGGAGTATAGAGAGCACAGCCGATAAAGCAAAAAGAATTGCACAAATTATAGACAAGTAAAATAGAAACTTTTCAAAGCCTCGGCGAGTATGGTGAAAACTACTACCATCTCCGCTACCCAAGGCGCCCCCAACTCCTGCACCAGACTGCTGGAGCATAATAGCTAACACTAGCACCACGGAAAGTATTATCTCTATATAGGGCAATATGTTGGCCACTAACTGCATGGGGACTATTATTACATAATTAAATAAAGAAAACAAGGAAGGGGATTACAGCAGAGCCTTGATGGCTCTTTTTCGTCTCATTTTGAGATCCTCCACCTATCTTTATATTATAGCATATACTGTATTCAAAGTCAATAGTAGGCGGATTCCTGTGATGTTGCTATAATATAGATATGAAAAATGAAAACAATGATCTTTCCGTGTTGGGTCTATTTCAAAAATTATTTCACAACTTTAATGCGCGCCAGATGAAGGATGCGACGCTGTCTTTTAAGTCGCATTTGGATAATGGCGGCAAAATGATGCTCGCCATGGGTGGCGCGATGTCTTCCGCGCAGCTGGGTGTGACTTTAGCGCCGATGATCAAGCACAAAAAGATTCACGCCATTTCCTGTACCGGGGCAAACTTGGAGGAATCTGTTTTCCGGCTGGTGGCTCACGATAGTTACAAGGATTATCCGGACTATAGATATTTCACTAAAGAAGATGATGAGAAAATATTAAATCGTGGCGAGCGACGAGTGACCGATACTTCCATACCAGAGGAAGAAGCTTTCCGAGTGGTGGAACCCATTATCCTAGCGCGTTGGAAAGAAGCTGAGAAAAAAGGGGAAAGATATTTTCCCCATGAATACTTTTATCAAGTCTTACTCTCTGGTGAGCTCCATGGTAAGTACGAAGGGGATCCGGAGGCTTGCTGGCTTCTTGAGGCGGCCAAGGCGAATCTGCCAATGGTGGTGCCAGGCTGGGAGGACTCAACTCTCGGAAATATTTTTGCCGGCTATTGCAAGGCAGGGGAGATTTCACCAACAGTAATGAAGACTGGCGTGGAATACATGATGTATCTATATGATCAGTATCAAGAACTTTCCGAGGGTGGTCCGGGGCTCGGATTTTTCCAGATTGGTGGCGGAATCTCTGGCGATTTCCCTATTTGCGTGGTGCCTTCCATTAAATACGACCTCAAAAAGGAAGTGCGTCCTTGGGGTTATTTCTGTCAGATTTCCGACTCCACTACTTCCTATGGTTCATATTCCGGTGCAACTCCGAATGAAAAGATAACTTGGGACAAGCTCACTGTAGATACCCCGATGTTCGTCATTGAGTCTGACGCTACCATCGTCGCTCCGCTTATGTTCGAAGCTATTCTCGACCGATATAAAATTAGTTTGAATTAAAAATAATAAATCCATCTAAATTGAAGAAACTTCTTAAAATTTTACTCCCGGTAATTGTCTTGGGCGCGATACTGTATCCTTTCCATTCTTTAATTTACACGAGGTTTTTACCTCTGTGGGAGAATTTTAAATATCTTCTTTGGAAGCCGGCTCCGTGTGAAGAGCCAATACCTTATACACTAGGGACCTTTGCTAAAGAATTTAATATTTCTCAAAAATATTTCCTAAGCGCCCTTGTGGAAGCAGAAGCAATCTGGGAGGGCCCCACTGGAGTAAATCTGTTCGATTATGCGCCCCAGGACTCCACCACAAGTGCTCTTGAAATAAATTTAATTTACGATTATCGTCAGCAGGCTACGAGCAAGCTTGCCAGCCTTGGAATCGTGGTTAAGAATACTCGCGCGTCCTACGATACTCTGAAAGCGCGTTATGAGGTAGAGAAAGTAGGATTTGAGAAAAATAAAAACACCTTTGACGCTCTCCTTGCAGAATTTAATAAACAGAACAAAGCTTATGAAGCAGAAGTAGAGTATTGGAATGAAAAGGGTGGAGCGCCAGAAGGTGAATTTAAGAAACTCGAAGCTGTGCGCAAAGGGCTCGAGGAGGATTCCAAGCAGTTACAAAATTTACAAAAAACAATAAACAGTACTGCGGATGAAATAAATGCACTCGTTGTATTTTTAAATCGTCTTGTGGGAGTGCTGAATTTGTCAGTAGCCAAGTACAACACCACGAATGACGCGCTGGGCGAGTCCTTCGAAGAAGGTGTGTATTCTAGTGATGGATTAAATAGGAAAATAGATATTTATGAGTTCAGTAGCCGTGAAAAACTAGTGCGGGTGCTGGCGCATGAGCTGGGACACGCCTTGGGGCTTGAACACGTGAAGGATCCTAAGGCTATTATGTATGAGTTTAACCAGAGTACCAGCCTCAGTCTCGCGAGTACTGACCTCGATGCTTTAAAGGCAGAATGCGACGCAAATTTCTAACACACATTAATTACTTAATGGGATTTTCTCCTTTAATAATGCGAATTAAGAATAGAATTACCGCCACCACGAGAAGAAAGTGAATAAATCCGCCTAAAATATTGAAGCCCAAAAAACCTAAAGCCCATAAAATTACCAATACAATTGCAATAGTTGTTAACATAATTTTTTTAAGTTAAATTTGTAAGTTTATTTCGACCATTTATATTATTTATAAAGGTACACACATCCCTCTTTAATATTGTACTACTATTATATGACGGGTGGAAACTGTATTTATTACATAAAGTATGATATAATATCGTTATTATTCGTTAGTTTAGAATTAAAAATAATATGGAACCAACACAAATAAATCAATCAAGCATGGAATCAAAAAGTTTTTTTGCTCGGAACAAGAAGTGGATTATCATCGTAGGTATCATAGTACTTATTCTACTATGGGGTGTCTCCGGATACAATAGATTCGTGAGCGGGGACGAGCAGATCACTGCTAGCTGGGCCCAGGTGGAAAACCAGTATCAGCGCCGCTTTGACCTTATTCCTAATATCGTAAATACAGTAAAAGGTGTAGCACAGCAGGAGCAAGAAGTGTTTGGCGCTATCGCAGATGCTCGAACTCGCTATGCGGGAGCGACAACTACTAATGCCAAGGCGGAAGCTGCTTCACAAGTAGAGTCTTCCCTTGCTCGCCTCTTAGTCATTGCGGAAAATTATCCCGTGCTTCAGTCTTCCCAGGCTTATCGTGACCTCATTGTGTCACTCGAAGGTACCGAGAACCGCATCACCGTTGAACGACAAAAGTACAATGACCTAGTCCGCGCATTCAATACTAACGTAAAGAGATTCCCAACATCTATCTTGGCTAAACTTTCAGGCTTCGGTGAGCGAACTTACTTCGAGGTGCCAGCAGAAAGTCAGGTAGTACCTGAGGTAGACTTCACTAACTAAGATTTTCTTGATGCGAAAATATTTTACGCTCGTATCTCTCGTAGGTTTGTTGTTCCTTCAACTCGCTCTTCCTCAAGTGGTGCAAGCTTTTGAGGTGCCTGCTCGACCTGCTGGCTTTGTGCAGGATTATGCCGCAATGTTGTCCGCGGAGCAGGTTGCAACGCTTGAAGCCAAAATTTCTGCGTTTGAAAAAAGTTCTACCAATGAAATCGCGGTGGTCACCATCCCGTCGCTTGATGGAGATGCGATAGAAAACGTAGCGCAAGAAATATTTACCAAGTGGGGCATCGGCAAGGTAGAGATGAACAACGGTGTACTGCTTTTAGTTTCCCTTGAAGACCGCAAGACTCGTATTCATACGGGTTACGGCGTGGAGGGAGATCTGACTGACCTCGGTACTTCCTATATCCAACAAGACATAATGACTCCAGCCTTTCGAGAGAATGACTATTATGGGGGTATTACGGGTGCCGTGGATAAAATGATTGAAGCCCTAGGCGGTAGTGAAATTGTGCCAGAGGGGTATTCTACTTCGAAAGATTATTCCAACATTCCTTGGGAGTTTCTTTTCTTTCTGGCCTTTGTTGTACTTCAGATTTTCGCTGCTATTTTGGGTCGGTCTAAGTCCTGGTGGCATGGGGGAGTCTTAGGCGGGGGTGTGGCCCTCGTTATCTGGCACTTCTTTATCTACTCACTCTTAGCGGCGATACCTTTGGTTGTAGCTTTCATCGGATTCGGACTTTTATTTGATTATTTAGTTTCGCGCGCTTATACCCAAAAGAAAGATTCCGGTCACTACCCATGGTGGTTCGGCGGCTTCGGCGGTGGCCACGGGGGAGGCGGATTTAGCGGCTTCGGCGGCGGGTCTTCCGGAGGCGGCGGATCTAGTGGATCCTGGTAGCCCTGTTAAATATTAGAATGGTAATAAATATCATTTTCATTCGTCTTAGTACGTAGTATAATTAGTTATTATAAATTTTAACTGAAAAATTTGCGTCGGGCTTCAATGGACACTGCCCGACGTGATTTTGCAAAATCATATGGATTCATATATTTCTTCGACAACCAAGCCAATTTATCACGGTACCAAGATAGTGTGGTACATAACCGACATTCTTGAAGTTTTGATTTTGTTTCGTGTAATTTTAAAGTTGATGGGCGCAAATCCAAACGCCGGATTCACGGATTTTATTTATAGCGTGACGCATGTATTCGTAGCTCCATTTGTAAATGTATTTAGAGTGACCTATGTAGAAGGTAATGTGTTGGAATGGACTTCAATCCTTGCGATGATTGTGTATTATCTACTTGCACTCGCTATTATTCGACTATTCTTGATGGGTAAAAGCGTGTCTACTCCGGAAGCTGCAGTGAAGCTCGATCAAGAGGAAAATAATTCATAATATTATCTACCTTACTCAACTAAAGTGAGTATTAAATATATACACGTAAAAGTGACAGCTGGAGCGGGCAAAGAGTCTTTTAAAATTAAAAGTTTGGACCACTTTCTTGTTTCTGTTCGTGAAAAGGCAGAACGCAATATGGCAAATTCTAGAGTGCTTGAAATTATGGCAAAGCATTTCAAAGTGCCTGTTTCCAAAGTTCGAATAGTGAACGGTCACCGGAGCCCTTCAAAACTCCTTATAATAGAGGGTATTTAAACGGCTCGACGGCCCTTGAGCCGTTGGGAGTTTGGTGTCCTCGTTTTTAGGTCAGAAAATGTTATAATACTTAAATGATCGACCCGACAAAAGTAAATATGAATCAATTACCGAAGAAGTTTATCGATGGCGCTATTGGTGCTTATGGTAAGGAGCTTTTTTCCTTTGCGCTCACGTCTGGGAATAACCTAGACTCCTTTGCGACAACTCCGCAGGTGATGAAGAGCATTGCTCAATGGGTAAATAGGCAAGTGGCGAATTACGAAAAGCAGTTCGGCACCATCGATATGACTCCGCCGAAGGTTCTAAGCCCCATTCAAGCATCAGACTTAGACAAGCCCGGTGATGAGAATAAATAAATTTATGAAGATATTTAAATACATTTTAATTTTAGTGGTGCTCGGCGTAGCAGTATATTTTATTTTTCAAAGTAAAATATTTAAAAACGGAGATACGGTGGTAGATGGTGACAAGCTCGGAATAGAACTCTGCTTTGCAAAGTTTACCCCGCCTAACAGTAACAGCCTTTATGATAAATACACTCTGCGTCTAAAGATGACAGGGGAAGAGGCAGTGGGCGAGCTCCGCCTAGTGCCAGGAGAGAAGGATAGTAAGGTGGGATTATTCGAGGGTACAGTGAGTGCGGTGGATAAGCAGATGATGGCACGCACAGCGAGTCTATGGTGGGACACCTTTGCGGAAGGTATGAATGTTAAGGAAGAATTGAAAATAGTTTTCGGTGAAGGGATAGCGAATATCGGATTTGGAGAGATGGTGGACCGTGGTGATGGTGTGTATATTTATAAAGATCCGACAAGCATTGCATACAACCTTGAACTCACAGATATGTCTTGTGAGGATTTAACTGTGCGAGAAAATGTAGAGAAATATTTACGTGGAAATATTGTAACTCTCTCTCCGGTCCAGGCTTCGATGGGCGGCACATGGTACGTCCTTTCTATGACTATTGATTTACCCAAAAAGTCCGGTGCAGTAGTGTACGAAGACGGACACACGGAGGAGAGGAGGAATTTCACCTACACTATAAATAGTAATCAAGAAGTTGAAAGTCTAAAAATAGAGTAATCTAAAGATCGAAAAAATAAATTTACTTCCTTGGCCACAAGGAACGGCACTCAGTAAATTTATTTTTTCGATCTTTAGATGAGTTCCAAGGATTTCAAAAATGTTTGCAGTTCGTCGCCAGCGAGAGTGCGGTAGGCGCCTTCTTTTATATCGCCTAGTTTTATATTCATAATGCGGATACGTTTCAAATCTTCTACTTCCTGGAAGAGTGCCACGCACATTCGGCGGATCTGATGCTTCTTTCCCTCCGTTAAGATAACTTTAAATTTATTCGGGCCGATGATGGCAACTTTACACTTGGCAGTCATGTCGCTATCTATTTGCACACCGCGTTCCATCTTTTCTTTGAAGTTTGCGCGCAGTTTACCTTTTACTTTTACT
>Ga0209542_10008612_pt1 | contig 18994 bp, 16 predicted proteins | sample RifCSPhighO2_01_FD_184028 | JGI IMG/M metagenome (GOLD analysis project Ga0209542, IMG submission 184028) | Soil microbial communities from Rifle, Colorado - Rifle CSP2_plank highO2_0.1 (SPAdes) (version 2) | ecosystem: Environmental > Terrestrial > Deep subsurface > Rock core/Sediment ...
CACGGGCATCATCCGGCGCATCTTCCATATCGTTAACCATAAAGGCGTAGCTTACGGTCGCAATATTTCCAAACAATGCAAATATTATCCTTTCATCAAGCACCCCACCCTCAGATAACGCAAGAAGGCCTCCTATGATTGTTAATGGAACGACAAATAAAACATGCTCCTTCCAGCGCGTAAGTGCTAAAAGTCCTGAGAGATTTTGAGACATGAAAACATTGTGCCCTTTTATCCCCACCAAAAGCAAGTCTTGGTGAGAGTACTCCCTTCGTGTTACAACTAGTATAGTGAGACTTCCTGCAAATACAAATCTCATAGCTTATTACTGCGCTGAATTTGGGATTGATAGTAACCTTCCAACCTACGCGGGAGGCCTTGGCGTGCTTGCCGGAGATATTGTCTTGGAGGCAGCCGAGCGCGACATTCCACTGGTTGGTGTTGGACTTTTGTACCGAGGAGATCAGTTCATCCAAAAAGTTCGGGAAGATGGCTGGCAATATGAAGAGACTTCTCCCTTTCGCCCTGAAAGTACGCAAAGCATTAGAGTTGTCGAATTGCATGGTAAACCCCTAGACGTTGCTGTACACCTTGCTGAAACGACTATTACGGTCCGCGCATACCAGCAGCGCCTTGGCGATTACACAACACTTTTTTACCTCACCACCGATATCGCTGAAAATGCAGATCCCCAGAGAAGTATTTTAAATATTGAATACTGCTGCGACATCGAAAATCAGCTCAACCAACAAATGGTGTTGGGCATTGGCGGTGCAAAAATCCTCGACAAGCTTTCTCTTCGTCCCAGCATTACACATTTTAATGAAGGTAGACCGATCTTTGCCCATTGGGAAATGACACGTCAACTGATGGTGCGAAAGAAGCTTACTTTCGAAGTGGCCAACAAACAAGTAACTGAAAAAACAATATACACAAACCATACACTTGTTCCGGCCGGAAATCTGGAATACAACACCGAACTAATACAAAGATATGCTGCCCCTTATGCCAAAGAAATGGATATTGACCCACAACTTCTAGTAACTCCTGGGCTTCTAAAGGAAAAACAAGATATTTTCTCAATCACACAGTATGCACTAAATGTAAGCAGCAGTGCCCAAGCTGTAAGCAAGGCTCATGGTACACTCGCAAAAAAGCAGTGGCCAGGTTATAAATGGGTGGCTATCACAAATGGTGTTCATATGCGGCGCTGGCAGCATCGTGATTTCACTATCGCTAACATGAGCACTCCGCAACTATGGCAAGCACATCTCCGACGCAAGACAAGTCTGGAGCGTGAAGTTCGCTTGCGAACAGGTTTTGGTTACGATACGTCTCGACTTGTAATTGGTTGGGGAAGGAGAGTAAGTGCGCACAAGCGTCCACTTGCGCTTTTTGCAGATATTGACAGACTTTCCACGATACTTCATAACACAGAGCGACCAGTTCAACTTTTGATTGCAGGAAAAGCTCACAGTGGCGACGACGAATCAAAACGAATGATTCAAGAAATAATCATTCATATGCAAACCGCGCTTGCTGGTGCTGCCATTTTTGTTCCAAATTTTGATATCGACCTCGCACGAGAAATGACCCAAGGATGTGATGTTTGGCTCAACACTCCCCAAAAAGACACAGAAGCTTCTGGGACAAGTGGCATTAAAGCACTTTCAAACGGCGTATTAAATATGACTGTCGAGGATGGTTGGGCCGCTGAACCTGATTGGAATGGTGTTGGTTGGGCACTTGATAACAAGCGAGTTTCAGAAAGTATTTACGAGCTACTTGAGGGCCAAGTTATTCCTTGTTTTTATGACCGCGGGCAAGATAATATTCCGATTAAATGGGTAGAAATGATGATGCATAGTATTAATTTGGCCAGAAAGTATTCACTTGAAAGGATGATTGAAGAATACAAAACGAAGCTTTATTCCCCTAATCAGATCTAAAGCTAACAATATCTATTTGGCCTTCAGTAAAAATGGTCAACTCTCCAGGGCGCGGATAGGTATATAAATTTTCTTCTCGCACTTCTAGCCCTTGATAGATATATATAAGGGCAGTAATTATTGAACCATGAGTACAAATCCCCACAGTCCCACCTGTGTCAATATCCTTCAAAAAACTCTCGAGCCTAGTAAGTAGCACTTCCAAGCTTCCCTCAACAAACTCATTTAGTCTACTATCCGGCAGTGATGGTAGGCCAGTAAATTGGGAGACTAGCTTTGAAGTTTCAATGCACCTTAAATACTCTGAAGTGTAATACTGCTCAATTTGCTTTGTGGCAAGATATTCTCCCAAATCTTCAATGGCCGTTATTCCCTCGGGAAGCAGTTTTGCAGTTTTGTTTTTCTTTCCATACGGTCTGCCTTCTTTGGAAGCCTTTGTTTCCCCGTGGCGAAAAACATAAAGCGAAGTATTATTCTTCAATGATCTCTATTGATTGAACGGATACAGGATTAACAGGTACTGAAAGCTCACCACTAAAACTTGCTGTTACCTCAGCAGTTGCAATTGCATCAACAACTTCCATACCTTCGATGACTTTTGCGAAAATTACATAAGCTGGGGGCAAATTGTAGTCCTTGTGCATAATAAAAAACTGGCTTCCATTGGTATTTGGGCCGCTATTGGCCATTGCTACCACTCCACGAGTGTATGACCCTTCAAGATACTCATCATCAAATTGAAACCCCGGCCCACCGCGACCGGTTCCTTCTGGGTCTCCACCTTGGATCATAAACCCGTCAATTGTCCTATGAAAAACAGTACCGTTGTAAAACCCTTCACGAGCAAGGGAGATAAAGTTATTTGATGTAATTGGTGTATTGGCCGTATCAAACTCGATGGTAATACTGCCTTTTTCAGTTTTTAAAACTGCTTTATAAATTTTACTCATATCAAGTTTCATTTCTGGCGAGGATTTTTGTTCTTGCATGGGTACAATTGTATCAGATTGACTTGTCTGTGATTCTGAAATACCGGATTGCTGATTTGCTGGCTGCCTGATGATAGCAAATACTCCAACAAGCATTAAAACCAAAATAATCCCGATCGTTGCCAAATACTTCATCCGATTATTATACACATATTTCTAAAGCTTTCTATAAGTTTTTATAGGCGTTCTAGCGAGTAAGTCACCGGATGAAACAGGAAAATCGCCGGAGCATCTTCCAAAAGAAATCGTTGAAAGTCCAAATATATTTTCTTTCGTTCATTCTGGTCAAGCTCAAGCCTTCCATCTTCTAGAAGTTTATCAATGCGAACACTCTCAAAGCCGGTAATGTTAGTACTTTTTTGAGTCGAATGCCACATTGCATATTGATCAGGGTCATTCGGGATATCATAAATTGCCAAAAATGCTTGAAAATCAGAGGGTATTGCAGAGACAACTTGCACATTGGTAACTACACCCGCTTCTGCCCAATTTGAAGCAACTTTTTCAGCTACGCCTAATAAAGATGGTGAGGTCGTGAGCGTAATCTCCAAAGTCTCCAGCGCCTCAGAGCCAAGTTCGAGAAGCAGCTCTTTTGCCCTTTGAGGATCATATTCATATTCTTTTACCTGAGAATTGTATGCCCAAGACTGGGGTGAAACAGGTCCCGTTGCACGGGGTCCTGGAAAATCTATTTTATTGGTTGCATAAGATAGCGCTTGACGAAGAGGTTTATTGTCAGCAAACGGCTCTTTTGCAGTGTTAAAAAAAACAGCTACAAATTGTTCCTTGTGTATGTTTTCCTCAATTTTCACTGTATTCCAGTTATTCAAAGGTGAAGGATCAAGAAGATCAATAATAGAGTCAATCTCTCCAAGCTCAAAAGCGAGTTTAGTTTGCTCTTCAGTTGGGAAAAATCTAAAAATCTTTACGTCACCTGTCGTGTTTGCAAGCACCAGCTCAGATACATATTCACCTGCCAAGGAAAGACGTCGTACCTTCCACTCTCCTGTGCCAAGCAACCCCCGTTTAAAAGTAGGCCTCGAAACAACGGTCGGAAATGGAGCAAAAGGACTGTGAAGCTTAAATTTAACAGTCTTATCGTCAATACGCTCGAGTTGGGCATCTTCAAAAGAATACTGGACAGTCCCCGCTGTTACCAGCGTGCCATCATGCCATTTATAGCCATCTTTAAGTACAAATATCCACTCTGTCCCTTCACTGTTTGTTTCCCATTTTTCGGCCAAGGCAGGCTGAACCTCTCCTGTATCATTGACACTCGTGAGTCCTTGGCCCACTAAAGAAAGAATTTCAGTAGGAAGAGATTCTGTATGAAATCGGCCAGTCAACCCAATTCTTTCAACTTCATTACCAACGACTGATGGGAGAACTACACGAAGTACAGCAAACAATAGAAGTCCAATAATAATGCCAATAAACAAAACCGCCCGAAAACGCACTATAAAAGTTGTCAAAAATCGCACCCAATAACGGTAACTTTTCATTGACCTTACGATACTACGACGGAAACAAACGAAAGCAGTAAAAAGAGGAACGCAAATACAAACGTAAGCTTAAAGACGATACCTTCAAGTCCACGCCTTGATGAACTTGCCGAAAGCCCTCCCCAGACTCTGCCAAAGCCTGTTCCTTTCACTTGCAATAAAATCATCGCCCCTAAAATCACGGAAACTGCAATTTGTGAGATCAGTATAAATGTTCTCATACTCCAGCGATTATACCAGATTACTTCATTATCCAGCGAACAATCGCTGTTACTACCCACAAAACAACTGCAAAAGCGAGGTACGCAATTGGATTCGTATAATGAAGTGAGGGGATTTCACGCCCAAATACAGATGCTCCAGCAAACGAAAATCCTTCTACGGCAAATTGCTCAACAACACGATCAACAATGTACAAAGTCACAGCGTGGGCTAAAAAACGAAATATTCCAAGGGTAGCTAGGGTAAGAGGAAGTAAAAGAACCCCCAAAAGTGGTCGTATTATATATACTGCGAAAGTCAGAGCAACGCCAGTAATAAGAATTCCTTCCAGTCGTGGACTAAATATGAGGCCATGAGCAATTTGATCAGTAAGGTACAAAGCAAAAATCTCAATAGCAAAAAGTCGTATTATTTTCTTCATTAATTCATTATACAAGAATGACTTATTTTGATCGAATCAGGATCGAAGTATATAATTGCCGTACTCTCAGACTCGTATGTTCTTTTAAAGACAAAGGAGTATTGTATGACAAACCAGAAGCAAACTGGCAAGAAACCACTCGTGCGTGAACCTGGACAGCCGTTTCAGACATACACAGCCGGGCATGGCATCACTGGTGATAAACAGCTGGCGGTGGCTGCTGAGCCTGTCGAGATAGTTGACGATGGCACAACTGCTGTACAATCTGAGATCAACGATGCATACATCAATAGAGCGCGTGCGCTGGAGCTAAAGCGTGGTGCAGCAGTTGTTGTTGCACGTTATTCAGGTAAGGCAGAACTGTTTTATAAGTTCTTCCTTGGAAGCTTAGTTCTTATTGGAATCGACATTTTGATCACCGCGATGCCTTCTATGCCACTGTTTAGTTACTTGGATCCTGAACTTCCTATTGTAGGCCAGGGTGTTGCATGGATCTTTGCATTCTTAACGATTCCATTCCAGATAACACTCACTGATCTTGTCGAGGAATGGCAAGATAGGCGCGAAGAAGTAGGCATTGTCATTATCATTGGATTTTTTGGCATTTCTGCCTATTTCTGGGGAATTTTTACCAATATTGCACAGGTTAACTCAATGATCAATTCAGCACTAGAAGCCGGCGTGTATGTCGATCCGCTGGTACAGGCATTTTTGTACGTTCTATTTGCTGTTCTCGAATTCGTGGAGATATTGGCGATTTATTTCATTATCAGAGTGCGGGCAGCAGAGAGTGTACTTGCTGCGTATGGGCAACCAGTGAAACCGAGGTTTGGCTTTGGATTTGGAGGAAGCTTACTCGAAAGAGTTATTGGATCGTAATATAACATCCGGCTTGTTTGGTACAAGATATACACTACCCAGATAAGCCGGTTTTCTTTTTGCCTGCATCAAGCAATGACTTGGACACGAGAGCATGATGGTACCGGCGAGCAAAGCGATGTGCTTCATCACGAAGTCTTTGAACCAAATATAACGCAGGCCGTCTTCCAATCTTTACCTGTACAAACTCTTCCTGTCTTTTGATTACCAAAGTTTCAAAGCGTTTTGCAAGCCCTACAACCGGAATATGCAATGGCACTACATCTCGAGCGGCACCGACTTGGCCTTTCCCCCCATCAATAATCATTAAATCTGGCTCTCCCCATTGATCTAGGTAATGAACGCGTCGACTAAGTACTTGCCTGAGGGAATCAACGTCATTATTTTTACGTTTTGTTGACACACGAAAATGCCTATACAGTGTTTTTTCAGGAATTCCATTAACAAATGTAACCATTGACGCCGTGGGGTGAGTTCCAGATAAATGAGCCACATCAAAGCATTCTATTCGTATAAGCTTGTCCAATAAAATATAGGGTGACAAGACAGTCCGCAAATCTTCTTGCTCACGATCTGTAATGTCCTCCATAAGATTTGGATTTTTAATGAATTCTGATGTGGGTTCTGATTCCTCAGTCAAATGCTTAAGTTGGGCAATCTGCTGCCTACGCTCCATGGCTGCTTCATACATTTCTCCTTCCGCATACTCCTTCATTTCTTTTTCAATCAACTGGACTACATAAGAAATTTTTCCAGACAATACTTTCCTAATTTTGGCAATATTTGTTTTGTATATTTTTGTTTCACGCAATTTCACTTCACTCGACATCATGCTAATCTCTGAAGGACAAGGGTCACAAAGCCCAATCTCCTTGTACACACAGGCGCGTTTCCCCGGCTTGTGAGTACTGTAAGGGAAAATTCTCCGAATACGCCTAAGAATCTGCCGAGTAACACGCCCACTGACAAACGGACCATAAGTATTTGCAAGCTCAACAAACGGAAGTTCGCGTTGCCGTAATAATAGAACCCGGGGAAATTCTTCTTTTGTAATCCCTATGTAAAGAGGACTTTTGTCATCGCGTAGCTCAATGTTGTATCGAGGTTTACACTTCTTTACAAGTCTAGCCTCAAGGAGCAATGCTTCAAACTCTGACGGAACAGGAATATAACATATTTTCACCGCTTTCTTGACCATTTGCGCAGTTTTAATTTCCAATTTTGATTGAAAGTAAGAACGAACGCGCGCATTAAGATTCTTTGCTTTCCCCACATAAAGAATTATTCCATCACTGTCCATAAACTGATAAACACCAGCAATTTGAGGTAGATTTTTTGCACCTATTCTATTTGCGGCTACATTTTTCATGATTTATTAGAAAATCTCACTTTCGTGAAGATGTCTCCGTGACGAACATGCAAATATACACCACCGATAAAAAGGAAGATCAAAAACAATATTGTGGTAATATCCCGTGTAATTGCAGTTGCTTTCCCAGTAGACTGGTCGATTCTTTGCCCTTTATAAAAGATACTTACATTCTCAGGTGTGTTTTGAGCAAAAAGTCCGCGCGGCAATTGATGGCGTATACTCCTTTCTTCAAAAGGCAAAATAGGCGGCAGAGGGACTTCAGTCGAAGGAACGTCGTCATAAGAGACATAGAGGGTATCTGCACTCAACGCTTGTGGACCAGGATTGATAATATGTACCTCGGCAAAGATAGGACGAAATGGAAGGGTTGAATGAAGCTGCATCGTAACCTCCGGAACAGTTTCCCGGGATTCAGGAAGTTTGCTGATACTAATGAAGACATCCTTTTGAGGGTTAGGACCCAATTTATAAGAGCCTGGAGGAAATGGCTTTGTTGACGATACACCATGAATAACAAAGGCAACATGGCGCATATCCAGTTGATTAAAATAATCAACTCCACCAGTTGTGTGTCCCCACGTAGGATCTACGTCAATCCAGGCACCCCGTTCCTCACTCCAGTATTGCGGCCAGGCATGCAACACATCCGAAACGAGAGACAAGGGCTGAAGATCGGGATTATCAGTATAAGCATACCCATTGACTTCCCGCGCAGGTATTCCAGCAGCACGAGCAAGCGTGATAAACAGATCAGTAAACTCCATACAAATTGCCGATTCAGGGCTTTCTAGGCTCTTAACAGCACCTTTGCGAATTACATTTGGTTTAGCTCGTTCCACGTCATAGTTCAATAGTTCAATAACATAATTATATATTTCTTCTGCATCGGTAAAAGCTGAAACGATTGATTCAATTGCAGGATTATCAACTTCCCAATACTCGTTTGGCTGAGTCATTTTTATCAAATAGTCTTTATCTGGCCGGGCTCGTGCAAGTGGAATCAAAAATACCTGGGCTTTACCAATTACTTTTATGTCCATTCGCTCACGCCCTGAAAGTGCATACGTTGCAATCCAGTTACCATCTTCATCTGCCTTCATCTTGACAGGCTTGGGATCAAGAGCTTCAATAAAAACTCGCTGTAATGAAGTATCAGGAGGGAGAGCCAATTCAACGGTACTTTGGGTTACAACTGGGTTTTCAAGACGATAACTGATTTCGAATGAATAAACTTGAAATTCACCGAAGGCAATCACGGCACCGGTAGCTTTTAGTGTGTCTTTTTCAAAAGCATATTCTCTCGCATTCTCTGTTTCAAAGGTTTGGTTTGGCTCTGGGGTTATATACGCCGGAATGCCGTACACTTTTGGAATAATAAACTTTGTTGTAAACGTTAAATATCGATTCGTATCTTTAAACTGGGGTACTGAGACTTCCCACACTTCTCCAGTTCTGTTTATAAGATGTGTGTCATCAAATTCTATTGTAAATCGGCGTGTTTCACCTTCGCCTACAACTGCATCAGAAAAAACAATTTTTAGTGATACACCACCTAACTCATCCGGGATAACGAACGTCTCATGTTCTACACGCCCTGAAAAGCTGGCAACATTTTTTGGATTAACCCCATCAAGTTTAAGAGTAAACGAAGAAGCATAATCATCGGTACCAGCATTCGTAAGTGAAATGTCATACAAGACATGCACAGTCGAATTATCAACTACTTCATAGGTAGCACCGCCTCGCAGAAAAAATGGATCTTCAGCTTCCTGTGCTTTAGTAACATTTGAAAATTCTAAAAAACCTATTAATACTAAAGAGCACACGAGTAGTCTTCTCATGTGGCAATTATACCAGCGCTGCTTTTAGATAGTCTGCTGTCCTTGATTGCGGCATGCTTACAATATCTTCTGGTGTACCGATACAGATAACTTCCCCACCTCGGTCACCGCCTTCTGGTCCCAGTTCAATAACCCAATCAGCATTTTTAATAACATCCAAATTGTGTTCAATAACGATCACAGTATTTCCTCGATCAACTAATATCTTCAATACAGCAATAAGTTTCTCAAGATCGGCAAAATGAAGCCCAGTCGTCGGCTCATCTAAAATATATACAGTATTTCCTGTCGCCTTTTTGGATAATTCTGTTGCTAGTTTTATTCGTTGTGCTTCTCCGCCTGAAAGAGTAGTAGCTGGCTGACCAAGTTCCATATAATCTAGCCCAACTGCATGTAGCGTATCCAGTTTTGTAACTATATTTTTATAGACATTGAAAAATTCTTTTGCTTCTTCTACAGTCATCATCAATACATCAGCAATTGATTTACCTCGATAGGTAACTTCTAATGTTTGGTTATTGTAACGACTTCCTTTACAGACCTCGCAATCAACCCATATGTCAGGCATAAATTGCATCTCAATCTTAATTTTCCCTTGACCTTCACACACATCACAACGTCCACCTTTTACGTTAAAGCTAAACCTACCTTTTTTAAATCCCAAAGCTTTTGCCTCGCGCGTATTGGTAAACACATCACGGATACTGTCAAATACTTTTGTGTATGTGGCCGGATTACTTCTTGGCGTCCTGCCAATTGGCGACTGATCAATAAGAACTACCTTATCTATTTGTTCAAATCCTACCAATCTTTTATGAGAACCGCCTGGTTCTTTGTGATATTTGTTTATCTTTTTGGCGAGAGCATGGTACAAAGTTTCAACGACTAGCGTTGACTTTCCACTTCCTGATACCCCGGTAACAGCAATAAACTTTCCTAGTGGGAAATCTACCGTCACTTGCTTAAGATTAAATTGTGATGCTTCAATAAGTTTAAGCGTTCCTCGGCGAGTTTCCGGTAAAAGTTTTGTTCTGGGGAAAACAATTTTTCTTTTCCCGGAAAGATATTTTCCAGTAAGGGAGTTTTCATCCTCATAAATCTCAGCAACGCTGCCTTGAGCTACAACTCCACCACCGTGTTTTCCTGCCCCTGGACCAAAATCAAAAACATAATCAGCATTTTCTATTACATCTTTATCATGTTCAACAACAATCACTGTGTTACCGATATCGCGCATTTTTTTAAGAGTCGCTATCAACAAGTCATTGTCACGAGGATGAAGTCCAATTGTTGGCTCGTCCAAAACATAAAGCACCCCAGTAAGTCCTGAACCAATCTGGCTCGCGAGTCTAATACGCTGAGCTTCTCCACCAGAGAGTGTCGCTGCTGCTCGAGAAAGGTTAAGATATTGAAGCCCAACATCATTCAAAAATGTCAATCGAGTAACTATTTCACGAAGAACAAGACGTCCAATATCAAGTTCACGATCAGAAAGTATCTTTTTTTCTTCAAGGGCTTGTACCCACTCAATTGCCTGCGTAACGGCCAAGTCAGTCACCTCAGCAATGGACTTATGATCGATTGTAATACTCAAAGCCTGTTTATTAAGACGCGTCCCTTTACACTCTTCACAAAGTTTTTCAATCATAAAACGCTCAATACCACTTTTAATATAATCTGATTCAGTCTGGGAATATCTTCGTTCAAGCTCTCCAACTGCTCCGGGAAAAGTTTCATGTATTGAAGTACGTCTTCCAAATCTATTAGTTCCATCAACTCTATATTCTCGGTTTCCAGTGCCGTATAAAATGGTATGCTTCTGGTCAGCTGTTAGATTTCTCACCGCTGTGTTTGGATCGATTCCATTGTGCTCACATACAGATAATATTAATCTCGCTAGCCATGTGTCATGCTCAAAGATGCTTGCATAAGGAACAATGCCACCTTCTTTAATTGATAAAAGCGGTGCGAACATGAGTTCAGCATTAACTTTAAGCACTCTTCCAATTCCGCTACATTTCGGACAAGCACCGTGTGGAGAATTAAACGAAAAGCTACGTGGTTCAATCTCAGGGATTTGAATATTATCTACTGGACATGCGAATTTTTCAGAAAACAGATGATCTTCATGTTCTTTTGAAATATCGGGCATTTCAAATCCTTTGTCCAATACTTTTGTAGCAATTGCTAAACCATCTGAAAGCTTTAATGCTTGTTCAATACTATCAGAAAGTCGAGCACGAACATTTTTATCAAAAATCTCATCTTTCAAGTCTTTAATTCCAACTGCAACACGATCGATAACCACTTCAATGGTATGTTTGTTCGTTTTAATGAGTACAAATTCATCGTTAAGATCTTTAATAATCCCATCGATACGTACACGTCGATAGCCCTTTGACTTCAGATTTTCAAATAGACTTACAAACTCTCCTTTTCTATCTTGAATAATTGGGCTCAAAATAAGGAACCAGGCTTTCTTATCATTTTTTACAGATTCAGATATCAATCCCAATACTTGTTCTACAATCTGATCAATCGACTGACTTTCAATTTCTCTCCCACAAATTGGACAATGTGGATGCCCCACCCGTGCAAATAAAAGGCGTAAATAATCATAAATTTCCGTAACAGTACCAACAGTGGAGCGAGGATTATGGCTTACTGTTTTTTGATCGATAGAGATTGCAGGAGAAAGACCTTCAATAAGGTCTACATCTGGTTTACCCATTACTCCCAAAAACTGCCTTGCGTATGTTGAGAGCGACTCGACATAGCGCCGCTGACCCTCAGCATAAATTGTGTCGAATGCAAGTGAGCTTTTTCCACTACCACTGACACCGGTAAAAACTACCAGTTTATTTTTTGGAATATCAACATCGATATTTTTTAAATTGTGTTGGCGCGCTCCTCGCACGCGAATAACATTATCTCTCATAGCAGATAGACATTACGACAAAGTCGCAATCTCTGATTATACCAAACAAAACCCATATAAAAATAGTGATTTGTACACAAAAAAAAGGGTGCATACCCTTTATATACACCCTCTAAAAATTCAAGATTCCTCAATAGACTTTGCTACTGTAACGACATTGAAACGTATATCACTAAAACTTGTGACTAGTAGTCGTCCCAATTCAGTCGTCGAAAGACCAGGAATCGTATAAGTGAACGGTCCATCTGCTGGTCGCATCTCAAAACTAATTCCGATTTCGTTCAGTGAACTTTCAATTAAACCTGCTGCTTCTGCCGATGTTGTGTAAAGAACAGCTGAGCTTACAAACAGTTGATCAGATTCCAGACTAGGCTTCAAGATAATTTCGAATCCTAACTCAATTGCGCGTTTAGCACGCCACTCATCAGGTTCGTCTAGTCGTATGACCCACATGATCGATCCTTTCGTTTGGCTACTGAGTACGTTATTATACCAGCTAACTTTCAAGCTCGCGGATTTTATCTCTAATTTGAGCAGCAAGTTCAAAATTTAAATCATTGGCAGCCAGTTTCATCTCTCGACGCAGGTTTTTAATCAGTTTTTTTCGATCCATCGGCGTGAGCTCTCCTATTTCAATTTCAGGAAGACTTAAAAATGTCGCTCTTGTATCATCGAAGGCCCATTTATCAGTTCTTTCATCCCGTTCAATTAACTTTTCGCGAATGGGTTTTTTAATCGATTGTGGAGTAATTCCATACTCTTTATTTTTCATGAGTTGATATTCACGACGTCTTCTTACTTCATCTAGTGCCCGTTTCATAGAGCCAGTAATCGAATCTGCATACAATATAACCTCACCTTTAACATGACGCGCCGCTCGTCCCATTGTTTGAATAAGACTTACTTCACTGCGCAAAAAGCCTTCTTTATCCGCGTCTAAAATTGCCACCAAACTTACTTCAGGCAGGTCAAGACCTTCACGCAGTAAATTTATACCAATCAAACAATCATACTTGCCAGAACGCAAATCATCTAAAATATCCGTTCGATCAAGGGTATTAACATCAGAATGAATATAATGAACTTTAAGATCCTGCTCTTTCAAATAATCGGATAAATCCTCAGCGGTACGCTTCGTGAGAGTTGTAATAAGGGTACGCTCCCCCATTTGGGCACGTTTTCTCACTTCTTCTATTACATCAGCAACCTGTGTCTTTGTAGGTCTAATTTCCACCTCTGGATCTGGAATCCCTGTGGGGCGTAACAACTGCTCAACTATATTATTTTCTCCAGTAAGTGATAACTCCCAAGGCGCAGGGGTGGCACTTGTTGCTATAAATCTGGGGACTCTTCTCATGAATTCATCAAATTGAAGTGGACGATTGTCAAAAGATGACGGCAGCCGGAAACCATAATCGACAAGGGTTTGTTTTCGCGAGTAATCCCCAGCATACATTCCTCTGACCTGCGGAAAAGAAATGTGACTTTCATCAACAACGACCAGCCACTTATCTCCGTAAGCAGCCTGAAAATACGCCAATAAGGTATTTGGTGGATCACCTGGATTTCTGCCATCAAAATAGCGAGAATAATTTTCAATGCCTTTGACATAGCCTACTTCCTCAATCATCTCAAGGTCATAGGTCACTTTTTGCTTAAGTCTATGTGCCTCAAGCTCTTTCCCTTGAGATTTTAACCAAGCAACGCGCTCTTCCAGGTCTTTACGAACTTTTGCAAAGTTATCTTTATTTTGTGCCGGATCAGTAATAAAATGCTTTGCAGGATAAAGTGCATGAGGTTTATTGGGATCTTGCTCCCCAATCACTTCACCCGTAACGGGATCAATAAATCGCACTGCTACAAGTTTGTTTCCCAGTAAATCCATCTGAATACCTTCATCTGTATAAGCAGGGTAAATATCGATCGTGTCTCCACGCACCCGAAAAGTCCCCCTGTGAAAACCAAAATCTCCTCGATCATATTGCAAATCAACCAGTCGATTAATGATTTGTTCACGAGTAATGTGCATTCCCGTCACAAACTCAAAAACAAATTTACCGTACTCTTCTGGAGAACCAATATTATAAATACACGACACAGAGGCAATAACTATCACATCTTTACGGGTCAAAATATTTGCCGTTGCTTCAAGACGGAGTTTATCAATCAATTCATTGATATCGGCATCTTTTTCGATATAAGTATCAGTTGAAGGGATATAAGCTTCAGGCTGATAGTAATCGTAATAGCTTACAAAATAACTTACCGCATTTTCAGGAAAGAAATCACGAAATTCCTGGTAAAGTTGAGCTGCGAGGGTTTTGTTATGCGAAATAATAAGCGTCGGCGTTTGGAGTTTCTCAATTACATTTGCCACACTAAATGTTTTTCCTGAACCAGTAACTCCCAAAAGCACTTGGTATTTTTTGTCGTCACGAATCCCTTGTATAAGAGAGTCAATCGCAGTCACCTGATCATACATAGGTTTATATTCACTTTTGAGTTTGAATTTTGCCATACAAAACATTGTATACCACCCGAACTAAATACGAAAGTGGTATAATCCTTCATCGCCTTTATACCTATGAAGTGAGGTGATTTATGGAGAAGTCACTAAAACCTGTGTTTGATGAGTTGTATAAGATACTGGATGACAATCAAACGAAATTAGGAGTGCACGTCGCTGTCATGCAACTCGCCCTTTTGCCAGCCCGCAATTGGAAAGGTGCTCGTAATCTACAATACCAAGCAACACGGTTTGACTCTGACATTAACAAACGTGTAAAGCAGTTCGCGAATTTGCTTGCAGCTCACATGACCCATGATCTAGCGTATCGGCGTCATCGAGCACGCAGGCAATATCTTGTCCTACTCGGTCAAATTCTTGGTTGTAGTCCGGAAATCTACATTGAAAGCAGCATCCTAAACAAAGGAGAATGTGACAAGATTCTGAAAAGAATCGATAAAATACAAGGATACAGTTAAGGCAAACCCCCATGGGTATCAAAATCACCTCTGGGGGTTTATTTTTTTCTTTAATTTTACTCTTGACATCTTCGGGTTTTGTTAGTAAAGTAATTTTGCTAATAAAACGCGAAACATGGCACCAATACTTTATAAAAGGCAGCGACAAATTTTGGAATTTATACAACAATACATTGCAGGCAATGGCGTTGCACCAACACTCAAACAAATTGCCGATGCCATTAATGTCTCCTCTCTTGCGACCGTTCATGAGCATCTCACTGCACTAGAAAATAAAGGGCTAATCAAACGTTCACCAGGAAAAAATAGATCAATAGAATTGGTTGATGCTACTCCAGATTTTCTTGGAGAGCGCGCAATTGAAGTACCCATCCTAGGTTATATCGCGGCCGGGGCTCCAATCGAGCCACACACAGACCCAAACGCCTCAATTAGCGTTGGTCCCTCATTTGTTTCAGGAAAAAAGCGCGTATATGTGTTGCAGGTTCGAGGTGAATCAATGATCGACGAGCAAATCAGAGATGGTGATTATGTCGTTGTTGAAGAAACTGATTCAGCTCAAAATGGTCAAATTGTTGTTGCCCTTCTTGATAATGGTATGGCCACATTGAAACGCTTTTTCAAAGAATCAACACGTATTCGCCTGGAACCAGCAAACTCCACTATGAGTCCGATCTTTGTCAAAAATGTAACGATACAAGGACGCGTCGTTGGACTTCTGAGGCGCTACGCCAGCAACTAGTTTATCTCCCAATTTGCTCAAGCAAATTCCTACCAGTCATCAGAGTTGGTTTGTTTAGCCCCATAAGAGCCAATACAGTAGGAGCGACATCTGCAACAATCCCTCCAGGGAGGGTGTGCGGCTTACCCAAAAAATGCTTACTAACAACAATAAAGGGAACAGGATTTGCACTGTGTTCAGTTTCTACTTCACCCGTCTGAAGGTTAATCATTTCTTCGGCATTTCCGTGATCTGCCGTAATAACAAGGGCGCCGTCATGTGCCAGCACAAATTGAGCCAAGAGCCCCACACAATGATCTACTGTCTCACAGGCCTTAACTGCGGCACTCAGATTTCCAGTATGCCCAACCATATCCACATTAGCAAAATTTACAAGCACAAACCTGTAACTAGATGTCTCGCGCAACCGAGTGAGGAGTTTATCCGTCATTTCTAGCGCCGACATCTCTGGCTTCTGATCATAGGTTGGCACTTTTGGAGAAGGTACAATAAGCCGATCTTCACCTGAAAAAGGCGCTTCGACTAGACCATTAAAGTAAAACCCCACAAAACGTTCTTTTTCGCTTTCTGCAACGCGCAGTTGCTTAAGGGTATTATCAGAAAACACCCTACCAAGCGGCATCTTTACCTTTTCTGGTGGAAATGCAACCATCGCACCTGCCTCAACCATCGGTCGACCATATTCGGTCATCATAACAAAATACAAATTATTTAATCGCGACCCACGATCAAAAGTCACTCCTCCCGGGTGCTCTGGTATATGTTTTTTTTCATAAACAACCGCATAAGGATCATAATCCCAAGCAAGATTTGCGTTTGTGAAATCTTCTAAAACAAAAGCTTTTGTTAACTGACGAGGCCGATCAATTCTGAAATTAAAAAAGATTACAGCGTCATTTTCGCGAATCGTAGCAATCGCAACGTTTTGATCATTCACCATAAGCGTCGGTTCTATAAACTCATCACTTCTCCCTTGACGATAGGACATTTGAATTGCTTCATCCGGAGTTTTAGCAGCAACCCCAACACCTTTGGTTAATGCTTGGTACGCCTTTTGTGTCCGCTCCCAGCGCTGATCACGATCCATTGCCCAATATCTCCCCATAATGCTCGCAATAGTTCCTACCTTTTCTTTCTCCAATACACCACGGAGCTGCTGAACATACGCAAGACTTGCACTTGGAGGCGAGTCACGCCCATCAGTAAAAGCATGAATAAAAAGTCGCTGAAATAGCCGAAGTCCCGATAAATGCACCAGTGCAAAGAGGTGTTCCATGTTTGAATGCACTCCACCGGCTCCTAAAAGACCAATGAGATGAACATTACTATTGTGTTTTACAGCATGTTCAAATGCTCCATTTAAAACTTGATTGTCAAAAAATGAACCATCAGCAATTGCCATATTAATCCTTGCTAAATCCTGGTACACAATTCTTCCTGCTCCCATGTTCAAATGCCCGGTTTCTGTGCTTCCTACTTCCCCACGTGGCAAACCAACGGCTTCACCAGAAGCGCGAAGCTGTGTATGAGGATATGCAGCCCAAAGGCGGTTCATGTTGCGTGTAGAAGCCTGAGTAATAGCATTCCCAGAAGAAGGGGGAGCAATCCCCCAACCATCGAGGACTGCGAGAATTACCGGGTTACTTACCGGCAGTTTGAGACCCATGAGCAAGAAGTGTTAACTCCACTTCGATTGAACTTAAGCGATTGTATTTAACTACACGCTCTCCACGAGCTGGAGCTCCAAATTTCACATAATCAGCACCAACTCCAACTGCAAATTCAGCGATAAAGAAATCATTTGTTTCACCCGATCTATGAGAAACTACAATCTTCCATCCTGCATCAAAACCCATCTTCACTACATTAAGTGTCTCAGTGACGGTTCCAATTTGATTTGGCTTAACGAGAATAGCGTTACATGCACCAGATTGAACAGCCTTCTGAACTCGTTTCGGACTGGTAGCCAAAAGGTCGTCGCCCACAATTGTTATTTGATTACCCAGAGCAATCTTAAGTTTTTTCCAGCCATCCCACGCATCTTCGTGAAGCGCATCTTCGAGTATTGCCAAGTGATAAGTGCTATTAAGTTCTTTGTAGTATTCAATAATCTGATCCTCAGACAATGGTGCTGACTTATCGCGGATGGTGTAAACATTATTTTCAAAAAATGTCGTAGCTGCTACATCCAATCCAAGAAAAACTTCACGGCCAAGCTGATAATTCGTTTGCCGGATTGCTTCAACTAAAATTTCAAGAGCGTCTGCGTTCGTAAACAGGTTTGGAGCATATCCTCCTTCATCTCCAACAGAGTGGATTGCTCCACGCCGTGCCAAATTTTGTCCAATCATCATATAAATCTCAACACCGATCCGAAGCCCTTCGGAGAAAGGCTTTGTGCTTGCTGGAATAACAAAGAATTCCTGAAAATCTAGGTTCCCTGCACCATGAAGTCCACCATTAATCATGTTAAAAATCGGCGTAGGAGCGCGCATTGGTGACTTGATGCCAATTCCTGTCGCCAACTGATTTATCCAACGGTACAGTGGCATCCCTTGAGCCGTTGCAGCAACCTTTGAGACAACCATTGATACTGCAAGAATGCTATTACCTCCAATCCGTGACTTGTTTTCTGTCCCGTCAAGTTTAATAAGTTGATCATCAATTGCCGCCTGATTTGTGGGGTCAATGCCGGCAGTAATAAGTGCAGGTCCAATTATTTGATTAATGTTGTTGACAGCCTTTAGTACCCCTTTTCCGAGATACCGGTTTTCATCTTTGTCACGAAGCTCGAGTGCTTCATGACTTCCAGTAGAAGCACCTGACGGAACAGACGCCACAGCAACAACTCCACTATCAAGCTGGCAAGCTGCTTCGACCGTTGGAGTCCCTCTGGAGTCCAAAATCTCACGAGCCCATATTTTTTGTATCTTTGGCATGTTATTTCATCATATCACGCTCTGTCTGAGCAACCACCTCTCGTACGCGCTCAATCGCGTCTGGATTTACAGAAATACTTGTAAATCCATACTTAACTAACTTTACCACCAAATCTTCATAGGTTGAAGGCGCTTGTCCGCAAATGGAAGAACTAATCCCAGACTTGTTTGCGATACGTCCAACTCTTCTTAAAGCCCAAAGCACCACCGGGTCA
>Ga0209542_10008613_pt1 | contig 18994 bp, 16 predicted proteins | sample RifCSPhighO2_01_FD_184028 | JGI IMG/M metagenome (GOLD analysis project Ga0209542, IMG submission 184028) | Soil microbial communities from Rifle, Colorado - Rifle CSP2_plank highO2_0.1 (SPAdes) (version 2) | ecosystem: Environmental > Terrestrial > Deep subsurface > Rock core/Sediment ...
CGGTTAAAGTGACGTAAACTTGTGATTTCGGCTTCCTTAAAATCGGATAGAATTTAGAATTCAACTTTAAGGAAGCCGCAATCTATGAAATTATCAATGAACCTGACAACTTTACCATTATATCACAATCCATCCTAAAAGTCAATCTTTTTAGGACTCTTTTTCAACATAACTTTTACGGGTACGGATTTTTTGAAGCCTAAAAAATCCTGAAGTTCTCGGCTCGTCAGCCTCGAAACCCCCTTTAAAAGTTATGTCTCAACGAGCTTAGTAAGTGCACGATTTATAAACCTAAATCACTATATATTTTTTGATATTTAGCCAAAAGAGAATCCAGTTTTTCTTTGGTATTTTTTAAAATATTAGCTTTTTCTTTTCGGAATTCCACAAGATATTCTTCTTCACTTATTTCATTCGTGTTGAACTTTGCGTCAAGGCCCGTTGTGACGCTCTCCAGTTCATTTTCAGCCTTCGCAATTATCACATCAATATCACGCTTTGAAGAAGTGAGTTCTCCTTCTTTTTTTTCAACTTGTTCCACAAACTCATCTATTAATTTTTGTACTTCCGGGTCTATTTTCATATTTATTTTTCTATATCAGTAATAGGAAATTCCTCTATGAGTGTATCTTTTCCCGCTACACTTATAATTAGATTTAATCCATCTTGACTATAACCTACAATACGGCCAGATAATTCATCGGGTAGATCTGGGTAACTTTTATTAATAATGCTGACATCTTGTCCTGACTGGAATTTTCTTTGCTCAATAGATATAGGATAAAGAGAAAATCCATCCAGTACTTTTTGTACAGCTCTTGGAGCTTTTTCATTGCGCCTTTTTTGTTTACCACCAGGAGCTTGTGGTGTTTCAGGCCTGTCTTTTTGGACTTCTTTTTTATGATTTTGTTTCTCAAAATCACCGACAGAAACTTCGTATTGGATTGTCTTCGTTCTTTTTAACCATTTGGATGGAGGGGAAGTAACTTCTACAATAGCAATAGAACCATCTTTTTTATCAAAATTTATAATAGTACCCGACAAAATTTCTTCTTTTCCATCTTCGTTATCACTTTTAAATTTAACGGCTTGTCCTACTTCAAAGCCGGCGTGCATTCGGACGGTCTCAGCTTCTAATATCTTTTTTCTCTCCATGGCCTCAGCTTCCAGCCTCTTTTTTTTCTCCTGTTGCATTTCCAATTTTTCAATCCCCCAAGGCAGGGGAGCAACAGGAAGACCTTTTGGTTTTTCCGGTTTTTTTACAAGCGCTTGCGCGAGTTCTTCGGCAGAAGTATTTTCACGATAAGCAAATAATTTCTTAAGTCCTATTTTAGGTACCTTGACGATGCTGAGGTAGAGAGCATTTCCGATTACCCTGAGTATATTGTGTCCTGCTCCTTCCGGACCAAAAAGAACTTTAAAAACATCTTTGCCATAATCGCCTGCAGTATAATCTTCTTTATAATAAGCTCTGACACCGTTTTTATATACACTCTCTGGAACTCTAAGACAAGTGGCAGTCAGGGACGCAAAAATACTAGTTCCCAGGCCATCTAGGGTTTCACGTAACTCCTTTTTCTCTCTTTGCATCTCTAATTGAAATGGTTCGCTATGTGTTCTTTCTTCGCGATTTTTCAATATTTCTTTTCCTTTTTCTTTTACCGCTACACCCATTCTCTTGCCTGTTTCCAGAGTCGCTCTGCCTGCTTTTACCGCTAATTCACCCCCTTTTTTTCTCACTAGCTCAACTCTTCTCACTAATTCTTTTTCTCTCTCTTCTCTGGCTTCTGCATCTCCGCTGATTTTTTCAAGTTTATTTATCGTTGCTTTGCCTCCTCTCTTGATTGTTCCCAGAGTCGCTCTGCCTGCTTTTGCGGCGAATTTACCTCCTGTGTTTAAAGCCTTACCTACTCTTGATACTAGAGATTTACCCGTTCCTTTTTCATTTTGTTCTGCACTTAGCCAATCTTCGCTTGCTATTTCGTCTGTTTCCAAGCCCCTCGCATATTCAATTGGTCTTATTTTTCCCCTTTCATTTTCTTCTGAATCTATCCATTTTTTTCCTGCTCCTTCCTCGGTATTTTCTAAGTCCATTTCCTCATTTTCTTCTGCTCCTCTTTCATCTATTTCTCTATCTAAACTTCTGTCCGATTCTCCTATGGCTACTGCCTTCAAAGGTGGTTTTTCCACCTTTTTTTCTCTTTCTGCTTTTAATTCTGCTAGGGTTGGAGGTTCTCCTCTGGAGTCCAACCATTCTCGTATTGATTTCATTTTTATATGGTTATCTTACCATTATTTTTATCTATGCTCAATTAAGAGTGCTTCATAGGTGTAGAATCATAATCTTTGTCGTAACCGAAGATTTTTCTTATCAAGATTACCATTGTAATAATCAATATGGCGAAGATGAGCCATTGAACCAAGCCTGAAGGGTAGAGTCCGCCGACTGATCCAAAAACAGCGTTAGCGGTGAGGGCGGCATAGCCGGAGGCTGATTGGTCTGCCATTTGGCTTGTGTTTGATTTGTTTGCAAGCGCCGGCGTTGTAGCTCCCGAACTATTTTTAGCCGGTGCCTTTGCCTGGACATTTGTTTTTGCTGTTTGGTTCGGAGTTATATTTTCATTGGAATAAATAACCGGGGTGGTAGTGGAGGCACCTGAATTCGTTGGAGCAGTGTTATTATACATATCTCCATAATAGTAACTTTGATTCGTATTTTGGCCCATATCCGCCGTCAACCATTGGGATCTAGTACTGTCATAAGCGCGGATTTGGTCAGCATTTGCCTTTGCGGGTATTGCTAAGGCCAAAACAGCTAATAATCCCAAGCTGTAAACTATATTTTGTTTTATTTTTTTATCATTCATCATAATGAGTACAGTATAGCACCTTTAAATACAAAAGTCAAGTGTGCTGGAGAAGGGACTCGAACCCTTAAGCCTTGCGGCACTAGTTCCTAAGACTAGCGCGTATACCAATTCCGCCACTCCAGCAATGTGCGTCCAGTTGGGATCGAACCAACGACCTTATCCTTAAGAGGGATCTGCTCTACCAGCTGAGCTATGGACGCGTATTTATTTTAATTTTTCAAAACTAAACTTTTATGACTATATAATCTAACGACCTGCCAAAACAGCTAAGGGCGCAAGATATTTTAATTTTTAAAAACCCTGGTGCCCGAGGTGGGGATCGAACCCACATCCCTTACGAGACACGATTTTAAGTCGTGCGCGTATACCAATTCCGCCACTCGGGCAATTATCCTAAAATATTCTAACATGTTTTAGGGAGGCCTGGGTGGGAATCGCACCCACGTATATTCCTTTTGCAGAGGAATGCCTTACTACTTGGCTACCAGGCCATATTTTATTTTACAAAACCATTTAACCCATTAACCTCCAACCTCTGCGCAGAGGAATGACATATTCGCTACGCTCATGCTACTTGGCTACCAGGCCGATATTGACTTCTTGAAATAGTCTTTAAGAAAAGCCTTGCGCAGAAGCTTAGAAAATAAAATAAGTATTCTTATTATTATTTTCTTGAGCGACGAGCAGAGCAAAAATTCAGAAGAATTTTATGTGTGCTTTTCGAGAAGAGCTATTTCAAGAAGTCTAACCATTTCGCAGCAATTCGTCAATTTTTTGCCGATTTTTTTCTCCACGGTCTATTTCCACATCCAGGAAGGGGACAACCTTTGTCAGCATGTGTTTTTTCAGAAACTCCCGCATTTCTCTTCTTTTTCGCTTGGCAAAAAGCAAAGCTGTTTTTTCTTTGTCTTCCGGCAAAACAGTGATGAATATGGTAGCTCGTTTTAAGTCAGGGGAACAAGTAGCGGAAGTTACCGTGATGAGGGAGGTGTTGTTATTTTCACGGCCCAAAAATTCGGCTGTTTTTTCTTTTATCAGATTTGCCACCTTTTCGTTTCTTTGTGTCATTTATGTTCTATTGAAAATAATTCCAGGATGTCGCCCTGCGCAATTTCTATTTTTGATTCTATCATCATGCCGAATTCACTCCCTTCCTCCACTATACTGATTTTTATTTTATTTTTTTCCAGATTGACTATTTTTCCGCGTCCGATTTCAAATTCCCGGCGCATAATCTTGACTGTTCCGTTTAAGACAATTTTTCCTTCCATTACTTTTCCTCCCACTATCTGGCGTTCTTTTGTACGACTGAAAGCTCTCTGAATTTTTGCCCGGCCCGTTGTTTCCATTGTTTCAATTCTCGGCCTTCTTATTTCCATCTGTTCTTCCAGCCACTTTGTCATGTTGTAAATAATATTAAAAAACGAGATAGTTATGCCTCTTTTCTGCGCAGTTTCCATGGCGCTTTTATCTATTTTTACATTAAAACCGATAATAATTGCATTGCCGCTGTCGGATATGTTTTTTATATCCGATTCAGAAATCGGTCCTACGCCTCTCGCTATAATTTTAAATTCCGCATTTGATGCTTCACCCTTGCTTTTTATTTTTGCTATTTCTTTTTCAATAGCTTCAAGTGTGCCGGAGACATCAGCCTTCAGCATTATGGGAATTATTTTTTTATTTGTTTCCGTCTCCGGCAATACAAGACCTGGCCTGGGGAAATTAGGATGATTTTTCCAATCTTTTATATATTTTTCCGCTTCCGATTTTTTTTGGAAAGATTTAAATGGAGCTCCCACTCTGGGCATTTTATCAAAACCAAAAATACGTATCGGTGAAGAAAAAGTCGCCTCATTTATCATTTTTCCCAGGAAATTTTCCATGATCCGGGTAGAACATATGGATTCTTCCACAACGACAGTCATTCCCTTTTTCAAAGAACCTTCTTTGATAATCAAAGTGGCGACTATTCCGCGCTTAGAATCAAGGTTTGTTTCAATTACAAAGCCTGAGGCATCCTCTCGCGTATTTCCATTGAAGTCTTCCATTTCCGCCATAATCAGAATCAATGATAATAAGTTTTCTATTCCTGCTCCATTTTTGGCGGAAATTTCTACGCATGGAATCTTGCCTCCATAATTTTCCAAATAAATTTCCCGCTCCGCCAATTCATTTTTTGTTTTTTCAATATTGGCTTCCGTTTTGTCTATTTTATTTATTGCGACAATACAGGGGATTTTGCTCTCCGCGATTATTTTCCACGCTTCCACTGTCTGCATCTTTACGCCGTCATCAGCTGCGACAATCAAGATGGCAATATCGGCAATTTGCGCCCCGCGTTCCCGCATTTTTGAAAAAGCTTCATGTCCCGGTGTGTCTAAAAAAGTTATGGAACTCTCTTTGCCGTCTTTGTCTTTATGTAAAACCTCATAAGCTGAAATATTTTGGGTTATTCCCCCAGCTTCCCGCTCTGCAATATTTGTTTTTCGGATGTAATCCAGAAGTGTTGATTTGCCATGGTCAATATGACCCATAATTACCACTACTGGTGGTCTTGCTATTTTATTTTTTTTATTGTTTGTTTGCATCTTGAGAAGTTGGAACCTTAGCTTTTTCTAAAACTTTCTTCTCTTCAGCCGTGAGTTCGTACTCCGACTTATTGTTCACAATAGGCTTGGCAAAAACGCTCATCCGTTCACGGGAATACAAACTTGAAAATACCACGCCATTGCCCTCTTCGTTTAGCATGCCAATAGCGAAACTTTGATTGCTGCCTTGGTCGGGGAACGGGTTAAAGCGCACAGTCTCCAGCCCGCGGATGCTTTTTTTCAGTTTTGTATTTATTATGGCAATGTCCTTTTCCATGCCATCTTTCGCTTTTTTTAATTTTTCTACATCATTTTGAAGCATTATGATGGTATCCTCCAAATCTTTGGCTTTTTTTCCCAGGAAAAATCTTTTCAAGCGTTTTTCTGTAATGATCATCCAAAGAGCGCCAATTGCAATAATAGCTCCGGTAAAAACAAAAAAAGCCATTTCGAGCTTTGTATTCATCCCGTTAGAAATTTATGTTAAACTTGTAATACATGACCTTGATGTCCCGTTTTCAAACTTTTTGTTATTTCTAACGGGATTCATATCCGATAGTGTATACTATTTTGATGCCTAAATCAAATGAAATCTATATGGATTATGCCTCCAGTGTGCAGGCGAACCCTGGTTCTATACACTTTTTGGGAGTGGGCGCGAAGAAGAAACTTCAGGATGCGCGCTTGAAAGTCGCCGGTGTTTTAGGAGCTCGGCCATTTGAGATAATTTTTACGAGTGGCGGCACAGAGAGTAACAATTTGGCAATTCAGGGCGTGCTTTTAGCTTGGCATCAAAGAAAAAATAAGAAAAAAATAGAAAAACAATTGCCCCATATTATCACTACCAACATTGAACATCCTTCAGTATTAGAAACTTGTAAAATGCTGGAAAAAAGAGGACTTGCCAAAATTTCTGTAGTGTCAGTTGAAACAAATGGGATAGTAGATTCTAAAAAAATAAAAAAAGCAATAAAGAAAAACACAGTATTTGTGTCTGTAATGTATGCGAATAATGAAATCGGCACAATCCAACCTATTCGGGAGATTGCCAAAGAGATTCGATACTGGAAAAAAAATAGGAAAAGGAAAGTTTTTGAATGGTCTGGCCGGGATAGGGACCCGGAGAACCGGGGACCTGAGAAAACTTTGCCTTTTCCTATTTTTCACTCTGATGCGGTACAGGCGGCGAATTATTTGGATTTAAATGTGGAAAAGCTCGGAGTGGATTTACTTTCACTCTCCGGCTCAAAAATAGAAGGGGCAGGCAGAGTAGGCGTGCTTTATAGAAAAAAATTCGTGCCGCTTACGCCTTTGTTTGCCGGGGGAGACCAGGAAGAGGGATTGCGCCCGGGGACACCCAATTTGCCGGAGATTTTAAAATTCTCTATTGCCTTTGAAAAAATACAAAAAATGAAAGATAAAGAAACAAAACGTTTAATTATTTTGCGTGATTATTTTATAGCGAAGCTTCATGAAATTTTTTCGTCCGAGGGTCCCAACCCTGTACTCAGGGGAAGGGCGCAGGATAAAAAATTTCACGAAGCGAAGCTTGTGATAAACGGGGATTTGAAAAATAGATTACCAAACAATATAAACATAACTATACCGAAAATTCCCAGCGATCTTTTAGTGATTGAGTTGTCGGCAAAAGGAATAATGGTTTCTTCCAAAAGCGCCTGCAAAAGTTCACAAAAAGGAGGCTCCTATGTCATCAAAGCTATTCATCCTGAAACAAATTCCGAAATTGGTGGAGTACGTTTTTCTTTAGGGAACAGGACAAATAAAAAAGATATTGACCGTACCGTTAAAGTCTTAGCCCAAATTTTGACAAAATTAAAAAAGTGGTATACCCCCACACCTATTTAAACTTGAAATAAAATAGGTGTGGGGGTATAATTGAGGCATGGATGTCCAGGACTTAAATAAATCACAGCTTATATTGCTTGCGGTCTTGTTGAGCTTTGTCACTTCTATCGCCACCGGCATAACGACCGTGACTTTGATGCAGCAGGCGCCGGCATCTTTTACGGTGCCTGTTAACCGTGTCATTAAGCAAACGGTTGAGAAGATTCAGCAAGTAGAGGGAAAGACAGTCACGCAGACGGTAATTGTCAAAGAAGAAGATTTGGTAGTGGATGCCATTGCTAAAAACAAGACGGCTTCATTTGCCGTGAGTAAAGAGACCCAAGACGCGGATTTCAGAACTATTGAAGTGGGAGTCGGCAGGGGATTTGCCGTATCTACTGACGGCATTGTCGTAGTAGACGGGAATCTTGTTGGAAGTACAGGAGTGTATTATCTTAAGAATGATAGTGGTAAATTCAAGGCGGACTTTGTAGCTACGGATAAAATAGGATTTTCATTTCTAAAAATAGGGGCTCCACTCGATGAGAAAAATAAAATAGCTTTTACCGTACCACAATTTGGCGATTTGGATAAGATGAAAATAGGCCAGAAAGTCTTGGTTCTGGGTAGTGGCATTTCTTCGTCTATGTTTGAGGGGACAAACATTAATATCAATGTTACTAAAGTAAATGCCGGAGGTATGGTTCTTAATTTGGACGGCGAGGTTCTCGGTATCGCTCTCTATGGCGAGATAGCAGACTTCGCTTCAAGTAAATTGATTACTGAAGCCTTGAAATCGGCAGCAATGCCTCAAACGCCGTAAAAATAATTTTAATTATATGCCACCATTAAATAAATTTACAACTAAAGCCAAAGATGCCATCAAAAAAGCCCATGAGCTTGCTATTGAGCGCGGGGTGAATCACGTCTCCTCGCTTCATTTACTGGGCGCCCTCCTACTCCAGGAAGAGAGTATGGTAAATTCCATATTAGATAAACTTGAAATAGACAGCATGCTTCTGACTGATTCTGTTTTGGAATTGATTGAATTGCCCGAGAGCCAGAGTACTCTTTCACCTTCATACCAGATTTATTTAAATCCCGACTTGGCACAAGTCATAGAGCAGTCGGCTAAAGCGGCGGAATTAATGAAAGATGATTTTGTTTCAACTGAACATCTTTTCATCGCAATATTGGAAGTTACCTCCGAGGCGCGAGAGACATTGTCGCGGTTCAGAATTCATAAAGATTCTGTCCTGAAAGTCTTGGAAGAGCTGCGCAGCCAAAATATTACCGATGTGACCGAGCCGAAGAAATTCAAATTGCTTTTGAAATATACCCGTAACTTAACCAAATTGGCGAAAGAGGATAAACTGGACCCTGTCATCGGACGGGACAATGAAATAACGCGCATTATGCAAATACTCTCCCGCAGAACCAAGAATAATCCTATTTTAATAGGCGAAGCCGGCACCGGAAAAACAGCAGTGGTGGAAGGTCTCGCTCAACTTATTACAAAAGGCAATGTCCCGGAGTCTTTAAAAGATAAAGAGCTAGTGTCTCTTGATCTGGGTCTCTTGGTTGCCGGCACCAAATACCGCGGAGAATTTGAAGAGAGATTGAAAGGTATTATGAAGGAAATTGAACGTTCTGATGGAAAGATTATCCTTTTTATTGATGAAATTCACACGATTGTCGGCGCCGGAGGCGCGGAAGGCACCATGGATGCTTCAAATATGCTCAAGCCCGCGCTCTCGCGCGGGGAATTGCGGGCTATCGGCGCGACGACCCTCCGGGAATATCAAAAACACATTGAGAAAGACCCGGCCTTAGCTCGTCGTTTTCAGCCAGTCTATATTGATGAGCCGTCAGTTGAAGATGCGATTGCTATTTTGCGTGGATTAAAAGAAAAATATGAACTCTTTCATGGAGTCCGTATAACTGACGATAGCATAATTTCCGCGGTCAATCTTTCTGCCCGCTACATTACCAACAGATTTTTACCGGATAAGGCCGTGGATTTGATAGATGAAGCTTCTTCTTCCATGAAAATAATGCTTGAAAATAAACCGCCGATTTTGGAAGATGCGCATAGGAAAATAATGCGCTTGGAAATTGAAAAAGAAGCGCTGAAAAAAGAGATTAGCTCTTTGGGGGGTGAAAAAAACAGAGAAGAAAAAGAAAAAGACAAGGAATTAAAACATCGAATCAAAGAAGTGGATAAAGAGATAGGTAATTTATATGAGAAAACAAAAGAGTTGGAACTCAAGTGGCAGAATGAGAAATCTATTGTAATTGAAATCCGCGCAATCAAAAAAGAGCTTGAGACTATCCGCTTGGAAGCCGAAGATGCTGAAATGAAGTCGGATTTATCAAAGGCGGCGGAAATACGTTACGGCAAAATACCGGCGCTTAAAAAAGAACTGGAAATAAAACTCGGCAAGCTCAAGAAACTGCAAAAATCGCGCCGAATCTTAAAAGAAGAGATTACCGCCGAAGACATTGCCGAAGTGGTCGCCCGTTGGACCGGCATACCGCTTACCAAGATGCTGGAAGAAGAGCGCGCGAAGCTTGAGACAATGGAGGTAGAATTGAAGAAGAGGGTAATCGGTCAGAGTGAGGCTATAAAGCGCGTCTCCGACGTCATACGGCGCTCCCGCGCGGGAATTTCTGATCCTAACAGGCCTATCGGCTCTTTCATTTTTTTAGGCCCGACCGGAGTCGGCAAGACCGAACTGACCAAAGCCCTCGGGCAATTTATGTTTAATGATGAGAAAGCGATTATCCGCGTGGATATGTCTGAATATATGGAGCGCCATTCAATGTCTAAATTGATTGGTTCACCGCCTGGTTATGTCGGCTACGATGAAGCAGGCCAGCTGACGGAGTCCGTCCGGCACAGGCCTTATGCCGTGATTCTTTTTGATGAAATTGAAAAAGCTCATCCGGAAGTTTTCAATATTCTTCTACAAGTTATTGATGAAGGAAGACTGACTGACGGCAAAGGCCGGGTAGTGAATTTTAAAAATACGATTATTATTCTTACTTCCAATATCGGAAGCCAATTTGTCGAAAAAATGGAATCAATCGGGTTTTCCAACAATTCTCAAAATCAAGACTACAGCAGTATGAAAGAAAAAGTGATGGAGTCGCTAAAAGATAATTTTCGTCCGGAATTTTTGAATCGCCTTGATGAAATTATAGTTTTTGATGTTTTGTCTCCGGAAGCTATCTTGGAGATAGTCAGCTTAAGGATAAAAGTAGTGAGAGATCGTCTATCTAGCAAAGGCATCAATTTTGAAATTACCGAAGAAGCTTTGGCTCATTTGGCAAAAGAAGGCTACGACCCGCACTTTGGTGCTAGACCCTTAAACCGTCTGATTCAAAATAAAATTCTTAATCCTGTTGCTTCCTATATTATTTCAAATGGAGTAAAGAAAGGAAACACGATCTATGTTTCAGTAAAAAATAAAGAACTTGTAATTGAGAATAAAAAGGGTAAAATCAAAAGCCCCATCCGTGTGCCTTCTCGTTCTGAGGTGTAAAGTTGATTATTGAAATTTATCTTGTGTTATACTTTTCTTATGAAGGAGGGATTATATAAACGTTTTGGGGCTGTAAGAGTACCTGGGAGAATTCTTAAAGGGAAATCAACCAAAGGAGATGGTTTTCCTTTTAAAGGAGAAATTGATGATATGCCTACTTTTTCAGTTGTATCATCAGAGGCAAAAGATACTTCTTTACATTTAGTAAAACCAACAAAAGTTCACGGTAGAGATTTTGAAGTTGCAAATGTAATACATTCAGGTGAGTACAGTGATTTATACGGTGCGGTTAATATCAAAGGAAATAATGTTCAAAATGTTCACTTAGAAAGAAATAATTCCAATACTTTGGGATATAGATTAATTGGTATGTTTTTTCAAGATGACGAAGAAAGAGTTCTTAAGGCATCCGATTTACTTAGAAGAAATGGGATAGAGACAGAAAAGATTGAACAAGTTATTGAGCCTGCAGAAGTTATTGTAAATGGAGAAAGAATTTCCATTACAGAATTAAAAAAAAGAATTATAGATTACGCTAAACAATGTGTAAGTGTAGGTGTTATTCCCTTGTCTATGTCTAGATATTCAGCTCATCCAATCCCATTTACTTTAGATGAGATATCTTTAATTGAAAAAGATTTGGAACTCAAAAGATTTTTGTTTTTAGTGAGATCTTTCCAAGTAACCGAGAGAATTATGGATTTAGCGCAGACTAAAACAAAAGAAGAATTTGAAGAAATGATGAGCAAAGTTTTTAAATTTATAAACACAAGAGAAGGATTAGAAGCAAAAAGAGAAGGTAGAGAAGCACAGTATTTTGATGTTCAAAATCCACAAGATGTTGATAGGTTTTTTAGAGATTTTTTACCCAGCAGGTGTGCCAAAAACTTGGCAAGAATACACAATTTAGGTTTAGCGCATCATTTTCCTACCGTTCACAATTTTTCTTTAGTTGGAAGTATATATGATTTAGATACCGTGACAGGTAAAGTACTTTTTGACTCTGATGAGCCGGTTGGGAGTAGTGAAATAAGAGAAGACTTAAACATTGCCACGGAGTCATTCGTAAGTTACTTACGAATGACTCCGGAAGATGAGGATCAGATCGCAGATAAGAATACACATTTTTATTTCAAAGAACAAATAGGAGAAAAAGTGTTCATTGATTTCCTTCGAACTTTTTATTTGGAATACCTGCGTTCCAGGAATTTACCTGAACTGAATATTGATTATAATCAATTTGAAAATAGTTGGATAACCAAAGAAGTTGCAAAGCAAAGACAGAAAATAAAATCTCCTGACGGTAGTGTAGAAGAATTAACCGCTAGCTTTAGAGAAGATATGGGAACAGGAGATTTAGCTGAAGTCTTAGTTCAAGACCTAAAGAGTGTCATAAAAGATAAAATAAAAGTTTTTCAGCCTAATTCTGAAGTATCTATTCATGATGAGTTCGAGATAGAAGTTCGTGATGCAGTGGATCATTATGCTGGTGAGTTTGCTGACGAAGTAGTTGTCCAACTATTGTCGGGTGTTAAGAGAAAAACCTCTGTTGAAATTTTAGAGATTATTATAAAAAGATTAAAAGGTTAATCTTTAATAAATAAAAGATGCAAAAAAGTTTTTTTTGTGTTATTTTGTAGTTGTCTCGCTGAATATAAATAGGCGGATATATGCGTCGGTGGTAGAGTGGTCAATTACAACAGACTGTAAATCTGTCGCCTTCGGGCTACGAAGGTTCGAATCCTTCCCGACGCACATTATTATTAATAAAAAATATATGAGTCAGTCAAAATCGGAAATAGAAGACAAAATAGAGGCAAAAGCGTATGAACTAAAAAAAGCCGAGGGTGAGGTTGAAGAAGCGGAAGCAGAAGTTGAGAAATTAAAAAAAGTCGTTGATGCTATTCTTGGCGAGCTGAAAGCTTTTAAAAAAGAATTAGATAAAATCGAAGAACGTGATTGGTCTAAAGACGTAGAATAGTTTTTTAAAATGTATCAAAAAATAATCAATAAAATAATTGAACTTGGCGACTCACTTCCGGCAATTTCTGGTCATATTACTGATATAGGAAAAGATAAAGAATGGCTGACTGAAAAAGATGCAGAAATAGAAGCAGAACTTTCAAACGTGATAATACATTCTTTTCCAAAAGGCCATTCAATTTATGGAGAAGAATTACATGGTACTTTTATACCCGATGATAATATTTGGATTATTGACCCTATTAGCAATACAATGAACTTTATTCGTGGTATGCCGCATTATTCGGTTGTTTTAAGCCATTTATATAAAGGGGAAGTGTGTTTTGCGGTGGTCTATGATCCCTCCAATAAAGAATTATTTACCGCGGAAAAAGGAAAAGGCACATTTTTAAACAATAAAAGAGTTCATGTTTCTACTCGTAAACAAAACGTTTTTTTTATGATTGGTCCATACTTGACTCCACCGAGAACTTACCGGGAAAAAGCTTTAAAAGTGATAGGAGCAATGTCTGAAAATAGTGGTACAATGAGAAATCTTGGGTCTCTGGGAGTGCATTATGCCTATGTCGCATGCGGTAGAGTTGATGCTGCTATTTCTTTTAATGAAGATACATTCCCGGAGTTTGCGGGAAAACTTCTCGTTGAGGAAGCTGGGGGAAAGTTTACTGATTTTAATGGTAATGTTTTAAATATTAAGCCAAATGGTATTATTGCGAGTAACAACTTAATTCATAATCAGGTTCAGACTCTTATTGCTGGTATAATAGTATAGTAAGACTTATGCAAAATAAAATAAGCAAAATAAAAATAGCTTTGATTGGTTACGGTAAAATGGGCCGGGAGATTGACGCATTATGCCGCGAATCAAAAAATTTTGAAGTTGTTTCAATTAGTTTTAAAAATAAAGACAAGAATAAAAATAAAGGACTGGATCTAAAGGGTATAGTTAAAGCCGATGTAGCCATAGATTTTACGTCTAAAGATGCGGTGCTCAAAAATATACGCAAGGTCGCGAAATTGGGCGTCAATTTGGTTATTGGTACGACGGGATGGTATGATGATATAAAGGAGGTTGAAGCTTTAGTTCGTAAATATAAAATAGGTTTGATCTATAGTCCGAATTTTTCAATCGGGGCCAATATATTTTTCAAGATGACAGCCTTTTCTTCCAAGCTTTTTGGTAAATTTTCTGATTATGACGTTTATGGGCTGGAAATTCATCATAAAATGAAATTAGACAGCCCTTCAGGCACGGCTTTAAAAATTGCAAGTAAAATCAATGGGCTCAATTTTACTTCAATCAGAGCCGGACGAAATCCTGGTTTTCACCAAGTTGTATTTGATAGTAATGCGGACGGCATCACTCTTTCCCATCAGGCTTATAATAGAACCGGTTTTGGGAAGGGGGCGCTCCTTGCGGCAAGTTTTATTAAAAATAAAAAAGGAGTTCATTCTTTTGAGGATATGTTTAAGGAATGAATCCCGTTAGAGACCGCGGTCACGACGTAGTATAATAAGTAAATCAATAATATTATGACGATTAACTATATTAAAAATAATTCACAGGAAGCGAAGATCGCGACCTGTCTCTAACGGGATGAAAAAAGTAAAAATTTTTGGTTCCATCTCCGCGATAGTCACACCCTTTAAAAAAAATGGAGATTTGGATTTGTTGGCCTTAGAGAGATTGGTTGCTTATCAATTGAAAGGCGGAGTGGACGGTATAGTTGCTTGTGGTTCTACCGGGGAAGCGGCCACATTAAATGACGAGGAGTATGTAGCTGTTATTAAAACTGTTGTTAAAAAAGTCGCAGGAAAAGTTTTAGTATTTGCCGGGGCCGGCTCAAATGACACTAAAAAAGCAATTCATTTTTCACGTCTTGCAAAATCCGCTGGTGCTAATGCCTTGCTTCATGTCACTCCTTATTATAATAAACCGACTCCAAATGGGCTTATTCTTCACTACAAAGCAATTGCCAAAGCCGTAAATATGCCGATTATTATTTACAATGTTCCGGGGCGGACAGGATCTAATGTCTCACCCGAGACTATTGTGCGTATTGCCCGAGAGGTGCCGGCAGTCCTTGCGGTCAAAGAGGCCTCGGGAAATATAAATCAGATGATGGAGATTATGAGTAGAGTGGCAAAGAACGGCACCAAAGGTCTTAAGAATTTTGTGGTGTTATCTGGGGATGATGCGCTAGCCTTGCCCGCTATCGCCCTGGGGGCCCAAGGTTGTATTTCAGTTGTTTGCAATGTTGCTCCTAAATTATTTTCCAATATGATTCATTTAGCTCTCCATGGCAAATTAAAAGAAGCGGGCAAACTGCACTACGCTCTTTTTAATTTGATGAATGTTAATTTCATTGAATCCAATCCGATTCCAGTCAAAACTGGGCTGTCCCTGATGGGAATAATTACGGAGAGTTTCAGATTGCCTCTAACTTTTATTGAAAATAAGAACAAGGCTTTAGTGAGGCAGGCGCTGAAAGATTTAAAATTACTGTAAAATAGACAAGAAGCATGGCTACGATAAATAAAAATTTCAATAAACTGCACGGCGGACATTTATTTGAAGAGGTGGCGAAACGGGTGAAGGATTTTATAAAGAAAAATCCCGGTGTGGAAATTATCCGGCTCGGCATAGGCGATACGACACAGCCTCTGACTCCGGCTGTTATTGGGGGTTTGCAAGAGGGGGTCAGAAAGCTTGCTCATAAGAAAACATATACGGGTTATGGAGACACGCAAGGCAACATGAAACTGCGCAAAGCTTTGTGCGATTTTTATAAAAAAAGAAATGTTTTTTTGGATATGCGGGAGATTTTTATCAGTGATGGGGCGAAATCGGATTCGGCCAATATTGCTTCAATCTTTAGTCTGGATAATATCGTGGCAATTACTGACCCGGTCTACCCGGTTTATTTAGATAGTAATGTCATAGCCGGCAGGACAGGAAGCTTTGTGGATGGAAAATATAAAGGTGTGGTATATATGGCGTGTAATGAAAAAAATGGCTTTATGCCGATTCCTCCCAAACAAAAAACGGACATTATTTATCTTTGTAGTCCGAATAATCCGACCGGAGTTGTGGCTACAAAAAAACAATTAAAAGCTTTCGTTGATTACGCTCTTGCCAATAAAGCAGTAATAATCTTTGACGCTACTTATGCGGAATATATATCTGATAAATCTTTGCCAAAAAGTATTTATGAAATAGTGGGGGCTAAAAAATGCGCCATAGAAATCAATAGTTTCTCCAAATGGGCGGGATTTACAGGTGTGCGTCTTGGCTGGAATGTTGTCCCAATGGATTTAGTGATTGAAGAGACAAAGAAAAGCGAAGTTCATAGTCTTTGGAAAAGACGCCAGAATACAATGTTTAACGGCGCATCCAACATCGCTCAAGAAGGTGGTTTGGCTGTGTTATCAACTGCTGGGCAAAAAGAAAGTAAAAAGTTAGTTGCTTATTATATGGACAATGCGAGAATAATGAAGCAAAGTCTTTCTAGACTTGGCTTACAAGTTTTTGGCGGGAAGCATGCCCCGTATATTTGGCTCAAGGCTCCCAATAATTTAAGTTCTTGGAAATTTTTTGACAAGCTCTTGAAGGAGGCGCACGTCGTCGCTACTCCCGGTTCCGGTTTTGGGTCGCAGGGAGAAGGATACATACGTTTAAGCGCATTCGGAGACAGGCAAAACATAAAAAAAGCGCTCAAAAGTATAGAAGAGAATTTGAAATTGTAAATTCATTTTTTCTATTCTCTGTGCTACAATCCACTTGTTTATGAATACCTTTCTTCACAATCTTCGCATTCGTGCTACCGATGGATATATCCGGAAAATAATTCTTCCGGAAACTCAAGATGAGCGAGTGCTTGAAGCCGCAAAAATTCTCGTGAAAGAAAAAATTGCTACGCCTATTTTTATTTGTAGTGCCGAGGATATTCCCAAGATGGAGGCGCTTGGATTTGCCTATATTGAGATTAAGGAGGAGCGAGCAGATACTCTTGCTAAATTACTCCTTGAGTTGCGGTCATCAAAGGTTGGCACAAAAGATGAATTGACTCCTGAGATAGCGCACGGTCTTGCGCGTGACCCTTTGATGTACGGTATGTATTTATTGCGTCTCGGGGAAGGCGATGGTTTGGTGGCTGGTGCGGTACGTACAAGCGCGGATGTGTTGCGGGCCGGGCTCTGGCTTGTCGGAAAAGCTCCTGGGATACAGACAGTTTCAAGCTCGTTTTATATGATTGTCCCGGCTTTTCGCGGCGGAGATGAGCAAGAGGTTTTGACTTTTTCTGATTGCGCCGTTGTACCACAACCAACTTCCGAGCAGCTTGCTGACATTGCCATTGCGGCTTCGGATGCGCGTTCTCGTATTGTCGGGGATGAGCCCAAGGTCGCGCTTCTTTCATACAGTACAAAGGGTTCCGGCGGTAATGGCCAGTCAATAGCCATTATTAGAGAAGCGCTCGAATTGGTACGCACCAGGAGGCCAGGGCTCGTTATTGACGGCGAAATTCAAGCGGATGTAGCGCTTGTCAAATCTATTTCAGAGCGGAAGGCTCCGGGAAATTTGATTGACGGCAAGGCAAATGTATTGATTTTTCCTTCGCTTGACGCGGCAAATATTGCCTATAAGCTCGTGGCAACTCTCTCGCCAGGAACACAAGCGCTAGGTCCGGTTTTGCAGGGAATGAAAAAACCGATTAGTGACTTATCCCGCGGAGTGCGGGTCGATGATATCGTCAATATCGTAAGCATTGTTGCATCTCAAGCTCATGAAAAAGAATAATTATTTATCCGAAGAGTTTGTTGCAAAAATCAATGCTTACTGGCGCGCAACCAACTACCTCTCCATCGGGCAAATTTATCTTTACGATAACCCCCTTCTCAAGCGTCCGCTTTCTCAAGACGATATCAAGCCCTTCTTAATGGGTCATTGGGGGACGTCACCGGGCCAGAATTTTATCTATGTACACTTAAATAGAATAATAAAAAAGTATGATCTCGATATGCTCTATATCTCAGGTCCTGGCCACGGTGGCCCTGCCTTGCTTGCCAATACCTATCTTGAGGGCACCTACAGCGAAGTGTACCCTAACATCAGCCAGGACGAAGAAGGAATGAAAAAATTGTTTACGCAATTTTCCTTTCCTGGCGGTGTACCCAGTCACGTCTCCCCTGAATGTCCCGGATCTATTCACGAAGGAGGTGAGTTAGGTTACTCACTTTCCCATGCATTTGGAGCAGTATTTGATAATCCTGATTTAATTACTGCATGTGTTGTAGGGGATGGGGAAGCGGAGACGGGACCGCTCGCGACCTCATGGCATTCGAATAAATTCCTCAATCCGAAGACCGATGGCGCGGTGTTGCCCATTCTCCATTTAAATGGATATAAAATATCAAACCCGACGATTTTTGCGCGTATTTCAAAAGAAGAATTAGAACAATTGTTTCGCGGGTATGGCTGGACACCGCACATTATTGAAGGAGAAGATCCAGAGATGATGCATCAAGCCATGGCAAAAAAACTAGATGAGGTAGTTGTTGAAATAAAGCGCATACAAACAGATGCCCGGCAGCGTAATGTGACCACTCGACCACGCTGGCCAATGATAATTTTAATAACACCGAAAGGCTGGACCGGACCAAAGGTGATTGATGGCAAACCAAATGAAGGCACCTTCCGTTCGCACCAAGTCATATTTGCGGATCTTAAAACAAACAAACAACATTTTACAGAGTTTACCAAGTGGTTCTCGAGTTATAAACCCGAAGAACTATTCGATAGTACGGGCAGATTAAGACCGGAGCTCGCGGAACTCGCGCCGGAAGGTAAGCGCCGTATGGGATCCAATCCGCATGCAAACGGTGGTTTATTATTGCGTGAACTTCATATGCCGGACCTAAAAAAGTATGCAGTAGATATTAAAGAGCGTGGAGAAGAGGGCGAGGGGGCGACGAGGGTCTTTGCTCGTTTTCTCCGTGATGTAATCAAGATGAATGAAAAGGAGCAAAATTTTCGCTTATTCAGTCCGGATGAGACTATGTCTAATGGTCTCGGTGCTGTCTTTGAGGTTACGGATCGGCAAATGATGACGGATAGAGCGGGTGATGATGAGTTTACATCGCCGTCTGGGCGCGTGATGGA
>Ga0209542_10008614_pt1 | contig 18990 bp, 21 predicted proteins | sample RifCSPhighO2_01_FD_184028 | JGI IMG/M metagenome (GOLD analysis project Ga0209542, IMG submission 184028) | Soil microbial communities from Rifle, Colorado - Rifle CSP2_plank highO2_0.1 (SPAdes) (version 2) | ecosystem: Environmental > Terrestrial > Deep subsurface > Rock core/Sediment ...
GCAAGACGGTTTTAAAAATATAATCTCGGGATAAATACAATGAACAAAGAAAAAATAATAGAAATACTGAGAACTGTTGAAGATCCGGAAATAAGAATAGACATTCACACGCTAGGGCTTATTTATAACATTCATTTGGATGAAAAATCAAGAGAAGTTAAAATTTTAATGACATTCACAACACCTTTCTGCCCGTATGGAGATTTAATTCTTGAGGAAATAAAGCAGAAATTAGAGAAAGGTGGTTTCAAAAAAACAGATATTGAATTAACTTTCGACCCATTATGGATTCCCAGCAAACAAGTCAGAGAAATGCTTGGAATGCCTAGCGACTAGCATGTTCCCATAGTTCATTAAAAATTTTTCTTAGATTATTATTAAGCCCCTCGTTTTCAATAAACAATATCCCACCAAACTGTAACGGATCCTGTTGAACCAGTTTAATCATGACTTTCTCATGATCAATAATATCGCACCTAACAAAATCTGTATCAATCTTCCTTATCTGAAATTTATCTGAATATTTTTTATTGAGAGTTTTTAGAATTGAAGGAATTTCGGCATTCATGGGATAAATGGACTTAAATGTGATGCCCCTTTTAACCGCTTCAAGGATTTCCTTTTCCCACAGAGTTTTGCTTTCCCTGTTTGACTTAGGTTTGTGATGAATATTCAATATCTGCAAAACTTCTTCCTTTGCTTCCCTAAAAGTTCTTAATTGAATTTTCTTATTATCTTCGTTACTAGTTCCAATCTGAAAAAACTTGGTTTCCTTTCCCTTTGATAAGTCAATTTCGCTAGCTAATCTTTTTAATCTTGCCGAAATCAATCTTTCTTTTTCATTTTTCTCTTCAATTAACCTTGAGATAACTTCAGAAGCATTATCAACATAAATTAACTTAGGTCTAGAGTTAGTTTCTTTAACTAGCCCCTTCTCTTTTAAACTTTTAACAACAGAATAAATCTTTCCAAAGGGGATTTTTGCTTTATCACTTAATTGACGCAAATTGGCTTTTTCAGAAAGCAAAACAGACAGCGCCTTGCTTTCATAATTTTCTAAACCTAACTCTCTTAATTCCTGCTCCATTTTAACTCCAATAGAGAGTGAAAAGTGCTGAATTCTATTTAAAGATTTATGTGATTTATTAAATATGTCAAGAGAATTATACGAAAAAATATTCTATTTAAACATAGAATGTGAAGGAATTTGGGATGATTTCGATGGTCCTGGAGCAGAATTAAGAAGAATATGTTGGAGTGATAGAAGAGGTCCATTTACTTCACAAGATTTAGCTGAACAAACATGGAAAGAATTCTATAAGGAAATTGAAGGTATTGGAGAACATAAAGCGGGACTAAAATATTGCGGAGATATTAAAATAACTGAATGTGGTTGGGATGGATTAGAACATTCTTACAGACCAAGCTTTTATTTTAAACATGAAATTAAAGAAGATTTTCAGATGGTAGGGACTAAAATATGGTAAAAATACCTTTAACAAATGAAGACATAATAAAGAGATTAGTTTGTAAAGAAATTCCGGACGGCAGAGAACTACAAAGAAAAAGAATTGATTTAATTGGAAAGGCTCAAGAAGGAAGAGCTTACGCTATTTCTCCACAAGAAGCGAAAAAGACAAAAAGAATCTTTACGCTTACAAAAGAGAAGTTATTAAAAATTTATCATAAGGTCATTCCACTTTCGTTAGATTTGGAGGACTACGACTCGTATTTCTTTAGGTGGGGAAAAAACGGAGCAGTTCATTTGACGACAGATGAAAAGCTAAATGAGTTAGAAGGGGTTCTTAGGGATAATGACATTCCGAGAGAGTATACCCGGGGAGATAAATTATTTGATGGAAGTGAAGAACCCACTCCCGGAATAATTGTTCCATATAGGTGGTCTAGAAATGGGGCCCTGATAGTGCATAAATTTCTGGTTTGCGAGGATAGGTTACAGGCCTTTCCCTATTGGTATCTAGAAGAAACAGTTACTAAAGAAAAAGAGTTTAGTAAAGAAGACAATATTGTTAGAGATAGATTTGAAATTAGAAGTATAACAGAAAGAAAAAGAGTCTACCACTCCAGTGCTATGTTTTGTAAGTCTGAAGAGGCAAATGAAGCCCTTTGGCCAAGAAATTACCTTCCCAAGATGCTAGCCAAAAGAGAAATAAAATATAGGAAAAATTGGGACAAATCCAGAGACCCTAAATTGGCAAGGATAAAATTTAGATTATTAGGTACTGATCGCTCTGTTACAGTCTACGATCCAAAGTGGATAGTTAAAAGTTAGCTCTCTCTTAATTAACCCCTAAATCTCCAGAAAGTTCTAGGATCATACTTCATATTAACAACCCTTTCTTTTTTTATTTCGGAATCATAAATTCCAACCCGGTAAACTTCTCCTTTTTCAAGCTTAACTTTTCTAAGAAGATATCTTGGATAATACCTGTTAACACCTATCAAATCAAATAATTGCTCTGAATTGCTTATATTAAAAGTATAATCGCCAATCTTCAAATTCTCATAATCCTCAATTATAAGCAGAATAAAAAACAGCAGAGTAGAAATAATAACAAAAATCCAATTGGTAAAATCTGTACCGCGGTTCAAGAATAACAAGACTACTAAAATAATAGCGAGAACATAATTTGAAAATTTCATAGCCCACAAAATCCTGCCTTGAGTTAAATATTCAAGATGTTCGCGAACTATTTCAAATTCGCTTAAATCGTAAAGAAATGATGCTGCAATATTTTTTTGCGACTCAGTTTTAATCTCCATAAGCTTCAAGTCATCATAAATTTCGTAAATTGATTCCCTGCCAACAGCATAATTAGTGTAATCTCTAAGAGTATTTACAGTATAATTATCCACGTTTCGTTTTATTTTTTCATGGAATTTTACCCCAAGATGCTTGGACAATTTAAACAGACTTACAAGTCTTCCCGTCTCAACGGCAAGAAAATCCTTAAGTGAAGCGACCCTACCCATGAGCATAGAAAAAGTAATAGTAATGAAAAAACCAAATAAAAAAGACACTATAGAGATCATAAGATTTAGATCAAGAGTTTCAATATTGAAAGTGTCAGCAGTTCCAGCAATGATTAACAATATAAAGAAAATGGGAATAGTCCAATAATAAAGATAAATATTCAACCCCTTTTTTGTCAATCTCTCCTCTTCATCCATAAAAAATATACACAAAGTCAATATTTAAATCTATTTTGCTTAATAATTAAATGCTGCTGGAAATACTCATTTTCTTGTTGCTTGGCACGTTAGCGGGTACATTCACCGGCCTCTTTCCAGGTATACATGTAAATCTCATTGGAGTCTTTGCAGTTTCGTTATATTTCAATTATATAGACTTAAACCCAATTTATTTTATAACACTTATAGTCTCAATGTCTATAACCCATACATTTTTAGATTTTGTGCCTTCAGTATACCTTGGCTGCCCTGACACTGATACTGAATTATCAATACTTCCCGGACATAAAATGCTTTCAGATGGAAAGGGGCATGAGGCGGTAATGCTAACAAATTATGGAAGTCTATGCGCTGTTTTTTTAATAATAATCTTAGTTTTACCACTAATATTTGTCATTTCAAGAACATACCCTCTTATAGAACGTACAATTCCTTTTCTCCTGATTCTTGCCTCACTATTTCTTATCTTTACCGAAAAAAACAAAATTTATTCCCTGTTTAGTTTTATGATTGTAGGGATATTTGGTTGGGGAGTTCTCAATTTAGATATGAAAGAGCCGCTTCTACCATTACTTACCGGACTTTTCGGAGCTTCAACATTAATTTTAAGCCTAAAAACTAAGTTCAAAATCCCTAAACAAACAACACAAGTTAACATACAAAAAAAGGAAATTGTAAAGCCTTTATTTGGAAGTATAATTGCAACCCCACTATGCGGCTTTCTTCCCGGATTGGGAAGCGGACAGGCAGCAATAATGGGAAATGCCCTCGCTAAAACAGATAACAGAGGATTCTTAGTTTTAGTTGGAGCAACAAATACACTAGTTATGGGATTTTCTTTCGTAGCACTATACATAATTGGAAAAACAAGAACGGGATCTGCAGCCGCGATCAAAGAGCTATTGGGCAGTCTAAACTCGCAAACATTAATTCTAATCGTTTTTGCAATTTTAATCTCTGGTATAATCTCTTTTTTCCTAACAAGAAAAATTTCACTCTACTTTGTAAAAATAATAGAAAAAATAAATTATGCAAAAGTCTCAATTGCTGTCTTAGTAATTTTAACGGCCATAGTAATAATTTTCTCCGGAGTGATAGGACTTTTTGTATTCATTATTTCTACACTAACGGGAATTTATGTTATTTCATTAAATGTAAGAAGAACGATAATGATGTCTTGCATATTATTGCCGACAATTATTTTGTACTTCTCTTAATAACCTGCTATTGAGAAATTTATATCTTATTGACTAGTCCATTAAAAGGATGTTCCCCACCAATACAATAAGTACACAACTCTTGTTTCTTAAAGCCAAGGCTTTCGTAAACTTCATACAACCCCTTCAAAGATAAATACTTTAAGGTAACACCCAATTCCTTTCCTATCTGCTCCTCTTCTTTCCCCCTGGCAACAAAATTGTCATCGGGCGACATATCAACCCCAAAACTACATCCCCTATCCACACCATCTCTCCCCATTATTCCTATCATAGGGGTATAAGACAAAAGAATAATTTCACTTACTTTAGCACGATTATAAAGCAGATCAATTGCCCTCTTAGAATTATTCCCCCTTACAATACTATCATCCATTAAGATTATCTTCTTTCCCATTATACTGCCCTCTAAAACTTCCGGCACTAAACCAAGATTATCATTTATTGATTCTCTCCTCATCTCCTCAGTGCTCCCTAAGAAAGACCTCTCTTTTCTCATTTTATAAAAAACAGGCTTAAATGGGAGTCCAACAACGTCTGCATAAGCCCTTGCCGCAACAACTGGACATCTTGGTATAAAAGTAACAAGATCTACACCCTCAAACTCGGCCTCATCAGAAAGCTTTTTTCCTAACCGCTCTCGAATATTTCTAACCCTCTCCCCATTTAGACTTGAGTTAACATCTAAGAGGTAGTTACCTTCAAAAAAACACGGTCTAGGAACGGGGGAGATAACACTTTTTCGTTTATAACTTCCATCAGGATATAAATAATAAATACTTCCCGGAACTAAATCCTCTATAAATTGGGCGCCATTTTCCACAAATGCAATTTCCTCTGAAGCGACAACATATCTACCATCCTTCTGCCCTAAAACCCCCGGTCTAATTCCAGTTCTATCTTTCATCACTAAAACCGCTCTCCGCCCTTTTTCAGCAACCGCTAAAGTATACGCCCCAGGAATATTGTGTAAAACTCCCTCGGCTCCAAATCTTTCAAGAAAATGTAAAAGTGCTTCGGAATCACTTCCAGTCTTTAGCTCATCAAAATTTATTCCTTTCATATAATCCAAACTTACTTGCCCATTATGACAGCAAACAGCATCACAATCAAGTATATGGAGATGATTTCCCACTCTAAATTCTTTACCACCTAAAGTTATTGGTTGAGAATCTTCCAATATCTTATCTTTTCTGCCCCTAGTGGCATATCTATCATGCGCCATGAAAGTATGATAGCTTTTATTGAAGATATTTGGTAAATCCCCCATATCAAAATTGTCTGTTGAGCCAGACCATCTTAAAACATCAATCCTATCGTTAGAAATAGCTGCAATACCTGCGGCCTCTCTTCCCCTATGTTGTAAAGATTTTATAAAACTATAAGCGTCATGTAGACTATGGGTAACACACAAACCGCAATTGTGACTTAAACCCTCACCCATAAAGTTGATTTGGAAACTGACTTTTTAAAATATACTGTATAAAAAGATATAATGGTTAAAATTATTCTAAAATAATCATTGAAAACTAAAACCACCTCTGCAAGGCTTCCTGCTTTTCAGTCTCTCTGCCAAAAACACTTTCAATATACCTCTTAGTAAGTTCAAGGCTTTGTTTTATATAGGGAGAAAGATCATATTTCTCGGCTAGACTTAGTGCTGGTTCCAAATACTTCACAATTCCCCCTTCCGAAATTGTAAATATAATTTTTCCTCCACATTTTGAGCATTTCCCCGCTAAGGGGGGCCTTCTAAATTTCTCGTTACAAGTAACGCATCTAAATTGCTGCTGAGAAAATTTTTTAAGATTACCTTTTATGTCTCTTATAAAATGCTGTTCAATTATAAGTCTTGCAACATCATCCGTATCAACAGCTCTAAGCCTCTCAACTAAATGCATCTGATGCTCAACTTTCTCCTGCATTGTGGCCAGATTTTTATAGGCAGAACATAAAACACCACCGTTAATATTGGTAGTATTATGGGTAAAACCTATATTCAGGAAGGGATTTTTACCTTCTCGCAAAGCACTTTTCACGGTTGGTATAGAAGTTACAACAGAAGAGTGTTCTTTTTTTTCAGCCTTCTGATATAACTCTAAAGGATAATTTCCATTTCCAACCATTTCAAAATCCAATATCTGATCATCAACTTCTCCCGCATCTATCTTAGCATTCAAAACTAAAGGGGCGTCTTGAGTTCCTCCACGATGACTCGGTAAAAACTCCCTTGAAAAGTTTAACAAAACATCAAGTAATAACATAATGGCTGCCTCATCGCCGTCACAATCCCTCCTCATGGCGGCATGAAGATACGGAGAGGCCATCAGCCCTTGACTCTGGCTAAACCCTATAATCCTGCAAACAACGCCCGCACAATTATGTGGTGCCATTGAAACGCATAACTGACCGACAAGATCTTCCCTATTTTTTATTTTGTAAAACGCTTCCATCTTATAAAACCTAACTAAAAGATCGTCTATAAAACTAGCAACCCTTATAAAAACGTCATCAGCCCTTTCGTCCGAAGAATCGGGGCAGCAGGGCAATAAAATATCGTGGGGTTTAATCTCAATAATCTGATTTTCATTTTCCAATGCATTTCCATAAATATCTTTATCATACCCCAAATCCCTTAATTTATTAACTTCAACAAAAACTTCTTTTGCGCTGAAATGTGTAACGGGAGTTTCAGTAGCATCATATCTTATTGTACCATCTTTATTTACTTGCAGGCCATAAATTGCCCTCAAAACCCCCTTTGTTAAATGCTCGTTAATATGATTTCCCGAACTTGTGCCTCTAACCCCTTTGATTAAAACCGGTGCTTCTCTTGAAGACAAATTAAGCTGCTTCAAACTTGCTTCAAGATATCTTTTGATATTTATTGGACGGGTATAAAATGGTTTGGCCTTGCCGTGTTCCTCGGGATTATTGCAAATAGTGGTGCCAAACTTTTTATCACAATTGTTGCAATAAAAAAGTTTTTTTATTTTGCCATTACAAATTTCACAGATAGGATATATGGTTTCAGAATTACATGCTTCACAAAAATAAAGGGGGAAAGTCGAATCAACACTGCCAAAATTACATGCCTCTAAAACACTCCTTAGCCTCCCACCTTCATCTCCAACAGGAAATAAGGCATTGGGACTTCCGGTTAATTTTCTTAATTTGGCCTTTTCCGGTCTTCCCATTCTGGCCCCAACAAATTCTCCAGCTTTATCCTTTATAATAAATAAGGAATTTTTGTTTATTATCTCTAAAATTGAATCGTCTTCATTAAAAACCAACTTATCTAGGTGGTCTTTAACCTCGCTGATTGAATCTATGATATTAATTTGCAGCGCGCCTTCTGTGCCTTCAACCCTCTCCAAAATATCTGGATTCAGTCCCAAATTAATTAGAAGAGCCTTGCTGTTCTCCTTAGAAAGCACAACATTCTCTATTGTAACGTCGTGTTCAAGACCTATGAGCTCTAAAGCTCTTTTTCCCTCTTCAAATTTTACTTGGTCAGACTTAGAGAAAGGCAGAATTATTTTTCCGTCGATTCGTGCATACTTAAACCAGTTAATAAAGGCTAAGAATTGTTCTTTTGAAATTTGTGTCCAGTAAAATATAAACTTTGGATGTAATGGAACATTATAGATTTGACTTAGCCCAAAAGCTTTTTCAAAATTTAAATTAAATGGGTTCAATTCTTCACTAAACCCTTTAGATTTCAGATCTAAGCTCCACCATTCTTCTACATACCCCGGCTTTATCAATTCGTAATTCCTGTTTGCCAAATCGCTAAAAGGAAATAAGATATCTCCAAGGTAAATTATTTCTTCTATATCTGCGTAAACTAACTTTACCTCCTCTTTTGAGTTTAATTTCTTAACGCTTCCATTATATAACTTGACTATTGGTCCATCAATAGAATCGCATACTGTAACTATACACCCTTTAGTTGGCTTTTCTATTTTTAATTGAGTACCAATTGCTATAAAATCGCCGGTAACTGCCATTGTGGCGGGGTGGATACTTGCTGCCGAAAACCCGGCAACTCTGGATCTACCATACCTAAATCTAAATCCACCCGATCTCGAAGGGTGACTAAATACTGGCCTGCCAGCAACCAAATCTTTTATATAAGTTGGAGAAGAATCAGTCTTCCCTTTCTCTCTTTTTTCATGTAATTTCAAATAATCCTCAAGGAAATCCCACCCTGTAGACTTTATTCCATTTTTCTTTGCCCCATTTAATAGGCGAAGTCCTTTAGCAGCTTTTTGTGCCAACCCCTCGGAAAAAATTAAACACATTCCCCCCCGAATATTATCTGTTTCAACACGTGGGAGGTTTTTATAATTTGAGACTTCTCTTTTCTCGGTTGGATCTCCCGAAATTTGTATTGGAAGATTAGTGGCTAAAAACTCTATTTCCTCTTCTGTAGGAAGATACTGTAAATTTGTAACACGCTCATGATAGTCATAATTTTCAGTAGCATATCTCTTTATTTCTTCTTCAGTGGGATCGTATTTCGCGTATCCAAAAAGCTCCCTTAAATAATCGATGAGTATCAGAACCATACAGCTGGCTGTGGTTCCTGCACTCCTTATTGGCCCAGAGAAAGAGGCAACAAAATATTCTTTCCCTTCTTTAGTTTTTCCCAGCTTTATTCCAGTATATCCTTCTATAGGTGAAGAGACAACACCAAGAGTAATATATGCGAAACCCAGCCTTATTCCAGCATCAATTGCTTCCATTAAACTAGAAAATTTACAGAATTTTTGCTTGGCAATTTCCTCCGCAATTTTAAATGCAACAGTTGTATCCAACTTGCCATATTCTTTTTCTAAAGTAAGGATACGACTCACTATTTTTTCGTCTTGTAATTGGGGGTAAATAGTGGACACGAGTCCAACAACTTTCTCCGCAAGACTTCTTGCAAGAGGAATTTCAACCTTATCAACTGGATCTAGACCTATTGCCCTAGCTCCATTAGCGATTAAATAGAGTTTTTTTACCTCTTTTTCAAATTTTTTAAAATATTCGTCCAAATTTTCACTCCGATCCATTAAAAGAGTATTTTTCTCTACCATCATTCAAAATCTAAGATTTTTATTGCTCGTGTTTTAAGATTGAACATTGGAACCTTGCAATAATCTGGCTCATTGCCTAATTTTTCCTGATAAGGGGTTTTAGTTTCCCAACTCGAGCTGGAAATTACTAGAATATTGTTATAGTAAGAAACCCCACTTTTATGCGTATGACCCGAGAAAAAAACATCGGGGGCTTGTTTAATTACGAGGGGGTCTTCTTCTGAAGGGCAATAAACGCTAGATGTGTGCGTCGGAGCCAAATGCCTATTCTTAAGCAAGTAAGCCATAACTTTATCTGGGAATCTCCTCGAAGCCTTAATCTCCCGTAAACTAGAAATTGCCTCAGCATAATAGTGATAAGAAAAACCATGATACATTAAAACATCAAACCCTTTGAAATTTTCAGAAGAGGCAATATTGATTACCGAGGGATTTGTTGCTAAAGTAATATTTTTCATTTCGTATAATGGCCAGGCGTATCTCTCATCCAATGTTGGTTGCGGTTCCATCAACCTAACAGCATCGTGGTTTCCTGGAATTATAATTATATGAATATCACTTCTTATTTTCCCTAGAAGTTCTGCAGCTTTCTCATACTGACCTTCAACATCTCCAATTGCCAAATCTCTCTCCTGTCCAGGATATTCACCAACTCCCGCAATTAAATCCCCTATTAAAAATAAATATTTTATTTTATGCGTATCTTTAGAGTTTGGAATCTTGCCGTTTATATAGTCTATAAACTTGAGGAAATTTTTTTCCATAAACCTGTCGCTGCCTATGTGCATATCTCCGGTAAATAAAGCATACTCTTCAACAAGTGCCTTCTTTCTGAGTTGAAGTGAGGTATCTGGAAATATTATATCGTTTGCAAAAGCTATTTCTCTTGTACCGGAACATTTTATTGCAATCACCGAGTCTAAAGTAACGTCATCGGCCTTACTATAAACCTCTGGTCGATTTTGATTAACAATCACATTAATTTTCCCCGTTAGGTCTTCTAATTCCAACAAAATATTCTTATTTTTTGTTGTTCTCTTATTTGAGACCATCCCTATGATAGAAATACCCTGCCTGTTTCCTGAGATTTTGTCTATAGAAACTAAGTTTGTTAATTCTGGGCGTTCTTGCAACATTTTTTGCATCTCAGAATAACGCCCCCTAAAATGGGTAACAAAATCTCTGACCTCTAATTTCTTACTCTGAATATTAAAGGTAGAAATAACTTTAACATTGCTTTGGATCTCGTTAAGTTGGGGGGTACTTTCGGATTTTTTAAAATTCTTTACAGCACTCACCTCTTCAATCTCTTCTTTCACATTCCGACTATTGGAATTAATACTAATGGGCTCTTTTATCATCTCTCTTGAGATTTCTATACTTAATCCAAGCCGTATTTTCAGCGTTTCGGTTAATTTTTGTTTTTCGTTAGGTAGAGTAGATAAAATTTCACTTACCCTCTCTTTGTTTTGCATAAACAAACTCTTTGTGATAATCCTCTCGAATCCCTTATTACTCAGAGTATCAATAAGTGCTTTAACAGTATCTATATCTCCTACTTCATTGAGAATTTTAAATAACTCGTTATCAATAAGAAAGCCCTTCGCTAAACAATACTTTAAAATTTCGTTCGAATCCATGAATATTTTCTATTGATGAGTTAATTGTACTTTAGGGAATTCAAGATAATATCTTTGGCCTTTTCAACCACCCTTTTAGGGATAAGTAATTTAATTTCTCTCATTCTCCCTTTTCTACCTTTAGAGATTACGCTTGCATTTATGAGTCCAAGCATATCAAACTCTTGCAGAATATCTCCAACCCTTCTTTGAGTCAAAAAGTCCATCTTAAATTCCTTGCACAGATCTTGATATTTATTATAAACATCCCCCGTAAAAAAACTCCCTTCATTTTTCTCCGTTAAAGATATTATGGAAAATAAAACAGACTGAAACTGCTTGGGATGTGTTTGTATTATATCTAAGACTTTATCCCTTTCTATCTTTTCATTAGCCATATCGATATGCTTAAAAGCAATCTTCTTGCTGTTCTCTCTCTCACAAAGTTCCCCCGCTACCCTTAGTAAGTCTAGAGCTCTTCTCGCATCACCATGCTCCCTAGCGGCAAACGCAGCACACTTAGAGACAACACCTTCATCTAATACCCCTTTTTGAAATGCCTTCTCAGCTCTATGTTTTAAAATATTTTGGAGTTCCACCGCATTATAAGGTGGAAAAATAAGTTCTTCTTCGGATAAAGAGCTTTTAACTCTTGGGTCTAGTCCTTCTAAAAAAGTTAGATCGTTGCTTATACCTATCAGACATATTTGCGCATTTTTCAAATCAGAGTTTAACCTAGTCAGAGTATATAAGAAATTGTCTGAGATTTTTTTAACCGCCTGATCAATTTCATCAAATATCAAGATCATTACCTGCTTTTCTTTTTCTACAAGTTCAACAAACCGAGTATAAACCGCTTCGGTTGGCAAACCAGTCATGGGCACTTCCCCCCCAAGTTGTTTTATTAACTCGGCCAAAATCCTATATTCGGTATCAGATACTTTCCTTAGCTTGCAATTCAGGTACTCAATTCTTAGTTTAACCTTATTTTCCCCCTTGCCCAAGTTCATAATCATCGCCCTTTTCAACAATTCGGAACGCACATATTGGATGGATAGAGTCTTTCCTGTCCCAGTATTGCCATAAAGAAAAAGATTACTGGTTCTTTCCCCCCTCAAAACCGGCGCCAAAATTGAGGCAATCTGGTTTATCTGATCCTCGCGATGTAAAATTGTTTCGGGACTATAATTTGTCTGAAGTACGTTTTTATCTTTGAAGATAGTATTCTCTTTAATAGAATCAAAAATCTTGTCTAATTTTAGGCTCATCTCATTTTTAAATTATTTAGTACCTACACCCCCATTTCCTGTAGAAAAAAGAGGTTATAAAAAAGGTATTCCATGAAGAGGGGTGAATGTTATAAACCCTTCTAACTACTGTAAAAGAAAAACACCTCAATTTCCTATGGAAAACACTTAATTATTTAGTAGTAAATTGAAAAATAAATAATAATCTCTTAAAAATTTAAAGTCAATTCATTAATTAAATTAAATAAAGAATCCCAATCACAGCAAGCTGTGGGGTATTCTTTAAGCCTCCAATTGGGAACGATGAAGAAGAATCGTAGCAAGCTATGGGGTATTAAACCCAATCGGAGCAATAAAAGAATAATCTAAAAACCAAGGGTTAAAGTAATAAACTTATAAGGTATAATCTGATCAAACATTATATAATCTATTATATATTATATTATATATTATATACTATATAATATAAATATTTTTAAATCAAATAAAAAATAAAAAAACTTAATTTTTTCCTTATAAATCTTTCCATAAGAAATAGGGGGGAGGGGGTATATTTTCTCCCCCTAAGAAGTTCAAAAACTTCTAGGATCTCGTTCATCTTAGCAATGATTTCTAGTTTATACTATATATACTTCTTTTTATAGATAAATTTATAAATTACACGAATCTAAACTACTCATGTCGGATAATAAAAAACCTTTTTCAGCGGTTATTGGTAAGCTGATTGTAACAAAAGAGGGAAAAAGGCTGGGTGTTGTTAAAGATATTACTTTTGAAACAAAGTCTGGTGAGTTAATTCATGTGGTCTTAAGAGAGCCTACACCCTACACTCGAAATCTAACTTTAGAAAAAACTAATGCCGATGAGTTACTTGTTCCTTATAACTCTATAATTGCAATAGGCGATTTTGTCGTGGTTTCTGAAGAAGATCTGATTTAAACTTTCTTTTATAAAATGAGGGTAATAGGTTTTAATTTTAATAAAATAAGCGCCGAAAAGAAGAGCGACGATATGGGTAATCTGGGAGTTAATTCAAATATTCATATAGATTCTATAGAACAGGTAAAAAACGAAATCTTAAAGGAAGGGGAAGCGTTAACAGTCAAGTTTGATTACTCAATCGACTATTCTCCAAACGTGGGTAAAATCTCCTTTGAAGGCTCAATTCTCTTTTTAGTTGGAAAGAAAGAAGCAGAAGAGATAGTCTCTCAATGGGATGATGACAAGATTATAAACGAAGAATTAAGACCGATTTTATTCAATTTTATTTTTGGAAGATCCAATATTAAAGCCCTAGAGCTGGAACAAGAACTAAATTTACCATTCCATATACCCATGCCCCAAATTACCAAGGATTCACTCTCTCCAGATAAAGACGCCAAGAAAAAGAAATAACCCCATACAATATTTTTTAAATTATCTTTCTTCATCTATTATTATGAAAATTTCTGATGTAAAAAGGGAAAAGATCTCTGAACAAATTCTCGCCTTCTTATTTAGTAAGTCTCCCCAGGCAGTTTTTACCTCCCATATTGCAAGGGAAATTGCTAGGGATGAGGAATATGTCAAGAATATCTTAGTCTACTTAAAATCAAAGAAGCTTGTTATCTCTATAGATAGAAACCCTAAAGGAGAAGTTTACCGTAAGAGGTTGCGATGGAAATTAAGTGATATTGCCTATAACATCTATCGAAATAAACAATAATCAAAAACACAATAGTTATCATCGAAAGGTATAAATAATCTCTCTAGGGTCTTATAATCTATCTTTTAAAATGTTTAAACAAAATAAGATCCCAACACATAATCTATTTAAAGAAGATGTAAGGTTTCTCAAAAACGAACTGAGAAATGTCAGTTTTATTCTTCAGAACCTTAGTGATGAAATAGAGACCATAAGATATAATCAGTCTCAAATAACACAGTTTCTTAATGAAATTAAGAAAACTTCATCAAAATCCATAGCAGATACTCTCTCGACAGATAACTCTAAAATCTCGACAGACCAACAAACGATCTCGACACATCTTTCTATCTCGACAGATAATTTAGCCTTTAAAGGCTTAAAAGGACAAAAAGAGCATAGTTCCACTGGAAATGAAGGGGTTTCGACAGACAGACAGACAGACCGACAGACAGACAAAACCCCCATTTTTCCACTTAAAGAGTCTGTTGAAAGGGCTGCTGAAATTATTGATTCTCTTGGTCATTTAAGAGGGGAAATTCAGTCAAAATTTAGGCAATTAACCCCTCAAGAATTTTTGGTTTTCTCGACGATATATCAATTAGATCAAAGACAATCCCCCAATAATTATGTAGATTACCCACTACTAGCTCAGAAGTTAGGTATTACCGAAAGTTCTATTCGTGATCATGTCCGGCGTGTTATAGGTAAGGGGGTTCCTATAGAGAAAATAAAGCTAAAAAACAAGAAAATAACCCTCTCAATACCACCCAATTTTAAGAAACTAGCCCCCCTTAACACCCTCATAGATCTAAGAGAGTCTTAACTAATTATTCTCTTCACCGAATAACAGATTCTTTCTTTCATTTCCCCCTATTTCATCCCCTTTAGGCACTACTTACTTTTTTGCTTTTTAGTCTTTTTTATCCTCACTTATACTCTATTTGTTCTTTTCACGTCGAGATTTTCCTCACTTTATTCTCTCGGTTAACAGGCCCCCCTATTTCTCTCTCACTTTTGTCTATTTCCACTGATTTCTTGCTTAATTTAACTCTCACTTTTTGCCGTTTTAACCCTCTATTCCTACCATTTTACCCCTTTTCCTCGTTTTCTCTTATTTTCTGGTTATTTTTAACTCTCACTTTCCCCCTTTTTAGCATCTTTTCTCTTATTTCTTCAGGGATATATACCCTCTTTTTACCACTTCTTTCAACACTCTCTTCAATGAGATCCTCACTCTTTTGCTTTATGCTATTTATCTGCCCCCTTATTGTGGTTTTTTCCTTTCCAGTCATAGCTGCTATATCTTCATAGCTTAGTTTCATGTCGCTATTTAATAGTAACCATATAATGGCTTTTTCACTTATTGAAAATTGGCTTAAATTTGGTGTTTGAACGGCTGTTTGAACGGCTGTTTGAACAGGTACAACAGCTGTTTGTTTATTAAACACCTGTTTGGCTGTTTTAAACGACTGTTTAAAACCACCACTTCCAATCAAAGAAATCATATTTTTTAGCCCTTCAATCTCAATTTCTATCGACGATAAATTCTCTTTAATCTCAGAAATCTCGTTTTTGTGTGATTTATTCTTATCGTCAAGGTGTTTAATCCATTTGGAGATGTTTAAAATATCTTCTCTTACCTTATCGAAACCCTGTTTAGTCTCTCGCTCAACCCGTTCAAACTCTTTTTTATTACCAAATAACCATTCAAACATGTTTACTTAAAATAATTTTCATTTAAAAACCTTTCTACCAACGTAAATAATCAGATATTCCACTTATTTTTATAAAAATAAACTTATTTTATTGCTTCTTTTCATTGAATCTATACTAAAAAATAAGGGTATAAACGGCCTTTAAACGGGGATAAACACCCGTTTAAACATAAATAAACACCCCTAAACACCTTTAAACACCCATCCAACTACCAATCTAAACGTCCAAAGACTTTCTACCCCCAATCTGAGCCACCCTATACTAAGCCAACCTAAGTGCATAACCTTTGGGTTAAACAAAAATCACGAAAAACTAGCCGCCAAAAACCTTAAAAATCAAGTTAGCCTCTATTTACAATGGTATCACTAATACTAACAATATCGGGAGTATTAGCCGTACTTTTAGGTATATTGGTCTTAGCAGTTCCAAAATTCCTTAGATTTGCGGTGGGTATATATTTGATAGTTACTGGCGTAGTTCAGTTACTCAACCTCAACGGGTTGATTTAAGTCCAGACTATTGTAATTATCTCAGATATTTAATTTATAAAAAAGGAGGTGTAAAATGGCGAAGTTAACAGCGTGGTTAGTAACTTTAATAGGTGTTGTATGGCTACTACCTTTACTTAATGTAGATGTATTAGCAGGGTACAGCGATTGGATAATTGGTTTGTCCTTCCTTGCAATAGGTATAGGCAAATTGATGAGAAATTACTCTAAGAAGAAAAGACGATAAATAGTCATTTTTATTTTTATTTTGTTAATTTATATTAAGGGGACCTAAGTATATAGTTACCCTGAAGTGTTGAATCTAATAAAACTTTAATATGATTCTAATTCAAAATGGCAGAAGAAACAGGAAAAATAAAGATAGAAAAGAAAAAGTTAAGGCAAATACTGGCTGAAAGAACAAAATCTTCTGCGTCAGCATTAAGACAGGAGACTAGAAAACATGTAGTAACAGCTGTAATTGCTGCTTTTGGTTTCATAATTGCCTTAGTCTGGAAGGATGTCATAACAAGTTATGTGGGCATCATAGTCGAAAAACTAACTTTATCAGGGCCTGAACATTTAATTCTCTTATATTCTGCTCTTATAACAACAATAATAGCCGTAATAGGGATTGTTATAATAAACAAATGGGGAAATAAGCCAGTAGAAGAGGCAAAATAATACAAACAAGATAGGATAACTTAGCTTCCCCAAGTACACAAAATTCCCATTAAAGGATAGAAAAATATAGAAATTATTAAAAATATAGGGGTATTAATTCTGGGATGTCGAGCAGATTACATGATAAAGATATGATGGAAGTAACAATCCTTCAAGCCTATAGCGAGCTAGTTAAAGTTAATCCTGAGCATGAGCTTTTAGGTCTTATAGAGGTAAAAGATGGACAGATTCGGTATAAACCAACATTTAATGGAAGGTATAGGGAAATACATTCTGAAAGAATGAAGAGGTTTGAATATGCAGTAGATTTGAGAAGAGCCCTTTCACCAAGGCGACCTAATTTAACAGATGGGATGAGTGAAGACAATCCAAACATACTAGGACATCTTTTAGGAGAAGAATATAGATCTGGGGGAATGCTTGGTAAACACCCATCTGAAATTAGACTCTCTGGAAGAGTTTATGGCCCCTTTCCATTAACTCCAAGAGATAAACCAGAAGAATACTCTTCAGAAGTCGGGAAACTTCCAAAAACTCCTCTTTGTTTAGATTCTATAGATGGTTTTGTAAGAGGGGAGCTAGATATTGGCCCTTGATTATTTATAAATTTATACAAAGCTTACCTAAGTACACAAAATTCCCATTAAGGGAGAGAAAAGTATAGAAATTCTTAAAAAGATAGGATTTTGATTAATTTTTATGGAAACGCAAGAAAGACCAAGAACACCCTTTGATGAATATAGCGATCTTTTTTCTAAAAGATTATTTACCGATTCTAATGATCCTATTAGTTCAAATGGGTATATAAGATCTGTTTATTGGATTAGGGGGAAGTTTTCTTTTCTCAAGGATAACGCACTTTTAGCATATGATCTTAGATTAGGTAAACAGGTTGAAATAAGACCTGGCCAGCTTCTTAATCTTATTCCAATACAACCTAGAGATCTAACTCCAAACGAAGCCCATGCTTTAGCTCGTTATGAAAGAATAACAGGCATAGAAGTAAAGGTTGCACAAAGTCAACCTAAGTTAAAACCTATAGATAAGAATGAATTTTATAGAGACCCCTCCAAAGAAGAATTAATTGCTTATGAGGCTCATAAAAGAGTGATTAAAGAGTTAGATATCTCATTCCCCCCCTAATTTTCTTCAAAAAAGCCCAAAAACACCAAAAAGCTTCGCACAAGATGTATTGTCGGTACCTTTTTGGGAGGCTGACTTTTAAGAGAGATCAAAAGTTTTTATCTTTAATGGTCTTGACCAAGATTCATTAGACCTACCTGCCAACCTCTTCTTTTTCAAAGAGATCAACTTTCTGTCTTCCCTTGTCTTTAGTTGATGACAGTTTGCACACAAAGCTTGCATATTTGAAGGAATATTCTTACCCCCTAAACCTAAAGAGACTATATGATCAAAATGGCTCATTATATTAACCGGCATTTTTGTTCCATTATGTAATTTTTTACACTCCTTACCCGCACATAGACTTTTTTGCCTTCGAAGTATCTTACCTTTATCAGAAGTATATACTGTTCCCCTTTTACTTTTAGAGTTTTGAGAATTACTATACATTCCACGCATTTCACGAGCAAGAATTTTTTCTTCATCTGTTTTCATTCTTAGTACAATCAAAATCAATTTTTAATCTTTTCTGTTTCTTTATACTTTCCCACCTAAGTATATAAATCCAAAAAGAGGTGTTTTATTTATAGATTTCTATATCCAAATTAACGTTTCCTTAAAAGAATCTTTCTTATCTCTTTTTCAGTTACCTTCTTTTCTCCAGATAACTTACTTTCTATTTTCTTTATAGATCCAAAGAAATGACTTAAAGTTGCTTTGGAAACATTACCAACTTTAACATTAATAGGTTTTCCTTTCTCTCTTTTAAATTTGATTGTAAAATCAATATACGTTTCCTCTTCTTTCATAAAAACCTAAACTTTTAAAGTATATTTATAGATTTCTATACTTTCTCACACCACTCACATCCTTTCTCAGGACAATCTCCGTTTAGTAGCTTAATTGCTTTCTT
>Ga0209542_10008615_pt1 | contig 18988 bp, 19 predicted proteins | sample RifCSPhighO2_01_FD_184028 | JGI IMG/M metagenome (GOLD analysis project Ga0209542, IMG submission 184028) | Soil microbial communities from Rifle, Colorado - Rifle CSP2_plank highO2_0.1 (SPAdes) (version 2) | ecosystem: Environmental > Terrestrial > Deep subsurface > Rock core/Sediment ...
CGGAAATAAAAATTTTGGATATTACAAAAGACGATTGTCCCACTGGCTGGAGCGTGTTGGATATCGGGCCGGAAACCCGCCGGGAGTTTTCCGAGATTATTGAAAAATCTGGCACGGTCTTTCTAGGAGGGCCGATGGGTAAATTTGAGGACAAAGATTTCGCGACTGGCACCCAGGCCATCCTGGCCGCGATGCAGAATTTAACCCAGAATCTTTCCGGTAACACGATTATTGCCGGTGGAGACACGATTGATGCTGTTCGGAGATTTTCCGGACTGGAAAATTATTCCCACGTGTCCCTTGCCGGTGGCGCCACCCTCGATTTTCTCGCCGGCAACGAACTCCCGGCGCTCTTGCCGCTGATTATTGACGAGGACTAGGTAATATGAGTAACGAAAAGCCGTTTACTTAAATTATTGCCATAGCTAGATTTTAGGTAAATTATGTTCTATACTTACCAATATGAATTTAGGTGATAAAATTTTAGAAATTCTTTTAGAACCAAAGTTGCGATACAAAGGTATGCCCGTTAGTTTGCTTGGATTGCCTGCTCGCAACTATAAAAAACGCACACTCTATAATTCTCTCTCTAATTTAAAAAAAGAAGGGTATATTCTGACCGCCAACGACAGAACCGTGATCTCTAAAGCTGGCCGGAAATACCTAGAACGGAAAATGAATACTATGAGGCAATTTCCGGTATGTTTTCCGAAAGATGCACCCAAGAATTTAATTGTTATGTATGACATACCCCAAGCCAAAAGGGCAGAACGGGAGTGGTTTCGGTTTCAGCTTATAAAGTTCGGCTACGAAATGATTCAAAAGAGCGTCTGGGTCGGACCCTCGCCTCTGCCAAAAGACTTTGTGGATTACTTGAAACGGACGCATTTAGAAAAATATATAAGAATCTTAAGACTTGCGAAGTCTTACCGCACCGGTTCTTTCAGTTTGTGAACTGATTTACTTTAAAATATGCTATAGCATAAATTTAGGTAAATTCGGTGGAGAACCCCTATTGGGGGAGATATTTTGGCGTTACATTTTTGCGGTTGACAAACGGGTTCGGGGGGGGGTATCATTGGAGTATTAAAATTAACCAAAGAAATTTTATGCCAAGCGAGAAATATGAGCCTAGTTATGAAGAAATAGAGAAAGGCCAAGAGAGTATGACAGATACTCAAGCTGGATTATCAGAAAGACGGCTGGAAAGTTCCCGCTATCTAAAAGGTATGGGGGTAGAAGGTTATCTAGAGTGGGATAGGGATGTGGGCGATGTTGTGACAGGTATAATCAATGGGCACAAAATTAGGCTTGAGGCTAAAAGGTCAGTGTGGCAAGGGATGATCGATGACGTATACAAATTGGAACCACCGGAAGCTAGTCGTTTTATGGACAAATACAATACAATAGCTGGACCGATTGCCAACTATAGCCGTGGTGAGGTTGAACGCGCACAGAAAATCGATATAAAAACCATACTCGAGGAGATTGGTCTGTAAACTAATTTATATTGCTGAGATAATTTTTTCCGCTAGAGCTGGAGCGTCTTCCTTTTTGAATTCTTTGATGGGGAACTGCGGATGGTTGTCGTCTAGGAATCGTGGGATAAGATGCACGTGGAAGTGCGGGATGTCTTTGCCCACCACGGAAACCATTACATAGTCGCAGCCCACGGCTTTTTTCAGCGCTGTCATTAATTTTTTGGCGAGTTTAAAAATTCCGGCGACCGTTGCATCGTCGGCGTTTTGCATCCAGACAATATGCCCCTTGGGAATTATCAGCAAATGGCCGTCCGCTACTGGCTGAATGTCCAGAAATGCCAAAAAGTCGCCACTCTCGTAGACTTTAATGGCGGGAATCTCGCCACTTGCGATTTTACAAAAAATGCATTCGTGTTCCATAATCTAATTATATGCTAAAATTCTTCATATGCAAAAATACGGCGAGCTCTTGCGCGCGCTTTTGGAAAAGAGGGGTATCGCGGACGAAACCCAGGCGGAAATTTTTTTAAATCCGGATTACGAGCGGGACCTGTTTAACCCGTTTATGATGCGGGATATGGAACAGGCCTGTGTGCGGCTGTTTGAGGCGATTGAAAATAAAGAAAAAATAATCGTCTACGCGGATTACGACTGCGACGGCATGCCCGGCGCGGTCATTTTGACGGATTTATTTAAACTGTTGGGTATATCAGTTACGAAGTTTACCCCCACACTAAAAGATTTTAGTGTGGGGGTTTACATACCGGAACGAAACTCGGAAGGGTATGGCTTGAATCTAGACGCAATCAGGCAGTTTAAGGAATCGGGAGCGAAACTTATTATTACTATTGACTTGGGTATCACGGCGGTTGAAGAAGTGGCGCAGGCGGAAGTGGACGGTCTGGATGTGATTATTACCGACCACCATATTCCGCACGAAATTCTGCCGCGCGCCTATGCGATTTTAAATCCGAAAGTGGACGATTATCCGGAAAAAATGTTGTGTGGAGCCGGAGTGGCTTTTAAATTGGCGCAAGGTTTTATAAAAAAATACGGAGAATATTTCAAAATTAAAAAAGGCGCGGAAAAATGGATGCTGGATATGGCAGGTCTAGCTACGCTTTCCGACATGGTTCCGCTGACGGGCGAAAACCGGGCCATCGCTTATTTTGGAATGAAAGTTTTGCGGAAATCCCGAAGGCCGGGTTTGCAAAAACTTTTAGCCAAAATGAATATTCTCCAGCGTTATTTATCGGAAGACGATGTGGTTTTTATGATTGCGCCTCGTCTGAATGCGGCTTCGCGGATGGACAATCCGATGCGCGCCTATGAACTGCTTTCAACCGCCGATGAAGTTCAGGCCGGAGTTTTGGCTGACCATTTATCTAAAATTAACGACGAAAGAAAAAACATTGTTACTGGAATTATGCGCGAGGTGCATAAAAAATTAGAAACCAAAGAAATGCGGGAAGTGATAGTGCTGGGAAATCCCGAATGGCGGGTTGGTATTCTTGGATTGGTCGCGGGGAAAATTCTGGACGAGCGCCAAAGACCGGTTTTCGTTTGGGGAAAAGACGAGAATGACTGCATCAAGGGTTCTTGTCGGAGCGACGGGTCGGTCTCGGTCGTGGAACTAATGACGGAAACTCGCGAATCCTTTTTAGATTTTGGCGGACACGAGTTGGCCGGTGGTTTTACCGTTCATCACGAGAAAATTCATTTTTTGGAGGAAGCGCTTTCCGTTTCTTACGCGAAGGTAAAACGTGAAAAAATAAATCATGATTTTAATCATGATTTAAATACTGATTTAAGCGTAGTGAATATGAAAAACTGGCGCGAGGTTGAAAAACTGGCGCCCTTCGGATTGGGCAACCACAAGCCCGTGTTTAGGTTTGAAGGCGTCAAGATAGAAAAAATAAAAAAATTCGGCAAAAATGGTTCCGGAGAACATTTGGAAATTATTTTTTCGGACGCGAGTGAAACCAAAGTTCCAGCCATATCTTTTTTCTCAGGACAGGATTCTTTTGATGTGCCGTTGACAGAAGGAAAAGCGGTAAATCTTCTCGCTACTTTTGATCTATCCCGCTTCCGCGGCCGCGAGGAGCTAAGATTGCGAATAGTTGATATACTGGAAGGATGAAAAAAGAGGTTATCAAAATCTATACCGACGGGGCGGCGCGGGGAAACCCGGGACCTGCCGGCTGGGGGGCTGTTTTTATTTTTCACAACAAAGTTTTTGAATTAGGCGGGCGGAATAACCACGCGACCAATAATCAAATGGAATTAACCGCGCCGATTGAGGCCCTGAAACTTTTAAAAAAGAAAAAAATAATCGGCTCAATAGAAATTTTTTCGGACTCAAAGTATGTGATTCTGGGAATTACTGAATGGATTTTTAATTGGCAGAAGAAAGGGTGGCGCAACGCCGCTAAAAAGCCGGTATTGAACCGCGAGCTTTGGGAGGAACTTTTGGAATTGGCAAAAAGGTTTAAGCTTAAATGGCACTATGTCGCCGGACACGGCACAAATAAATGGAACAATCGCGCGGATGCCATTGCCACCAGTTTTGCCGATGACGAACCGGTGAAACTTAAAAATATTAATTTTTAAATGCAGGATAAAATTTTTTATCTGGCGTGTTTCGGGTTTTTGTTTGGAGTTTTCTTGCGGTCTTTTGTTTTGGTGAATTTTTATTTTGTGGTTTTTTTGACGGTAATTTCTCTTGCGACATTTCTGCTATTTTTCATTTTTAAAAATAACTGGGGTATTATCGCCACTATTTTTGTTTTGACTTTCAGTTTTGGAATTTTTCGGTTTAATACTGCCGACAAACCCGCTCCTCTAGTATTTGAATCAAAGGTAGGAGAAAAAATAATTTTATCCGGGATACTTTCGGACGAACCGAGTATTCGCGAGAACAACCAGCATCTCGTAGTTAAACTTCCGGAAATAAAACTTCTCTTAATTTCTGGTCTGGAGGAGGACTATAAGTACGGGGACGAAATAAAATTTGCGGGAGTTTTGAAAAAACCCGAAAATTTCGACACCGAGCAGGGTAAAATTTTCGATTACGTAAACTATCTCCGGAAAGATGGCGTTCGGTATATGATGATATTTCCCGAGATTGAAATTATTTCCAGTGGGCACGGTAATCCGGTCAAGCGCGGATTATTCTTCGCAAAGAATAAATTTTTGGAAAAAATAAATTTTACGATTGCCGCGCCGGAGAGCTTGCTAATGAGTGGACTGATTTTAGGCGAGCGCGCGACTTTCAGCGAGAAACTCCGGCAGAATTTCATAACTACGGGAACGATTCATATTGTGGCGCTTTCCGGCTACAATGTGACCATCGTCGCGGAGTGGTTTATGAAATTGCTCGCGTTCCTGCCGAAAAGCTTCGGTTTTGGCGCGGGTATTTTTTCCATTTTTCTTTTCGTGCTGATGACCGGCGCCAATGCAACCGCCGTGCGGGCGGGCTTGATGGCCGCCTTGGCGCTGGTGGCCCGCGCGACCGGGCGAAATTACGACGTCGCGCGGGCCTTGCTTTTGGCGGCGGTCGGGATGGTTTTTTTCAACCCTTTTATCCTAGTTTACGATGTTTCCTTCCAGCTTTCGATGCTGGCCACAGTCGCGGTTATTTTCCTGGCGCCCAGATTTGAAAGATACTTTTTCTGGGTGACGAAAAATTTCGGTTTGCGGGACATTTTCTCCGTCACGACCGCCGCCTACCTTTTTGTTTTTCCGTTCATTCTTTATCAGATGGGTAATTTTTCGCTGGTGGCTCTGCCAGCCAATATTCTGATTTTGCCTTTCATTCCCGCTACGATGGCGGTGGGCTTTCTAACCGGCTTGGCAGGGCTTTTATGGTCTGGGTTGGCTGTGCCTTTAGGTTTCATTGCCTATTTGTTTCTGCGTTATGAATTGGGTGTCATCGGTTTCCTCGCCGATTTTCCATTTGCCTCTTTTTCTTTCCCGAATTTCCCGCTTACTTTAACGCTTGCCTTTTACGCTTATTTTATTTATCTTCTTTTTTTGAGGAATATAAAGAACTTTTTCACGACCAATGAATAAAACTTACAAAAAATACGGCCTGCTAATAATTTTTTTCCTGTTACTGGTTATGGATATTTTTCTGTTGCGGTTGGATTGGCAGCACTCGCAGAAAGTTCTAACTTTCGCGATGCTGGATGTGGGCCAAGGTGACGCGCTTTTTATTGAATCACCCGCCGGCGCGCAGTTGCTTTTTGACGCCGGTCCGACGCGTAAAATTTTAGGCCCGTTGGCGCGGGTTATGCCGCCGCTGGATCGGACCATTGACGCGATCGTCATTACCAATCCAGACGCGGACCACATCGGTGGCTTTCTGGATATTTTGAAAAATTATAAAGTAGATTTAGTTTTAGAACCGGGTACGCAAAACAGTTCCAAAACCTTTCAAAATTTAAAAATGGAAGTTAAAGACAAAAAAATTACCCGTGTCCTCGCCCGACGGGGTATGCGCTTGAATCTGGGTGGCGGTGCCGTCATTGATATTTTGTTTCCAGACCGGGATGTTTCGTCTTGGAGCACGAATGACGGCTCGGTGGTCGCGCGGCTCTCTTACGGGGGAACTTCGGTGCTGCTGATGGGCGACGCGACCGCCAAAACGGAAAAAATAATTTTGGAAAAAAATTCCTCCACGTACCTCCGGAACGATGTTTTAAAAGTCGGACACCACGGTTCGCGTTCCTCCACTTATTCCGCGCTGGTGCAGTCAGTCGCGCCCGCCTACGCGCTCATTTCCAGCGGAGCCAGCAATTCTTACGGCCACCCACACCAAGAAGTTTTAAAGACACTGGTTGATGCCGGGGCGCAAATTTTCCGCACCGATTTATTGGGCACCATCATCCTGAAATCGGATGGCCGAAGAGAGAATTTTTCTTTTTATAAATAGTGTTATACTGGAAATATGAAAGACAAAAAAATTGAAAAGCTTATCAAGGCCGAAGAGAAAAGGCAGGCGGAAGGCTTGGAACTTATTCCTTCTGAGAATTATGTATCCGAGGATGTTTTGAAAACCAACGGCTCGGTTTTTACCAACAAATACTCCGAGGGTTATCCGGGTCGGCGCTACTACGGCGGGCAGGATTTTACTGATGCGGTGGAACGTCTCGCCATTGAAAGAATCTGCAAGCTTTTCAAATGTAAATTTGCCAATGTCCAGCCGCACTCCGGCGCGCCGGCCAATTTGGCGGTTTATGCCGCTTTATTAAAGCCCGGTGACACAGTGCTCGGGATGGATCTCTCTCACGGCGGACATTTAACCCACGGCCATCCGATGACTCTACCGGCCAAGATTTACAAATTCGTTACTTATAAGATGAAAGATCCTGATACAGGCGAAATTGACTATGAAGATATGCGAAAAGTTGCTTTGACCCATAAGCCAAAATTAATTATTGCCGGATTCTCTGCGTATCCTCGTACTTTAGATTATAAAAAATTCGTGGATATAGCTCATGAAGTTGGGGCAATAACCATGGCGGACATGGCGCACATTGCCGGCATGATTACGGCGGGAGTATTACGCAATCCTTTTGATGATGGTTTTGATATTATCACTTCCACTACCCACAAAACTCTCCGTGGCCCCCGGGGCGGAATAATTTTAACCCGCGAAAACGAAGAAATTGCCAAAAAAATTGATAAATCTATTTTTCCGGGCATTCAAGGCGGTCCACATATGCATACCATTGCCGCTAAGGCGGTGGCTTTTGGTGAGGCGATGACTCCGGCTTTTAAAAAATACGCTAAGCAGATTTTGAAAAACGCTAAAGCCATGGCCGAGGTTTTCCGCAAGCATAAAATTCGCATGATTGGCGGAGGAACGGACAATCACCTGATTTTAGCGGATGTATATGGTTCACTAGGAGTCACTGGCAAAGAAGCACAGACAGTTTTGGACGAAGTAGGCATAACTCTTAATATGAATTCTATTGCCGAAGACACGCGCAAGCCTCTAGACCCTTCCGGTATTCGTTTCGGCACGCCGGCGATAACTACCAGGAGATTCAAGGAAAAAGAATGCAAACATGTAGCGGAATTAATGATTGAAGTTTTAAAAAACAAAGACAATAAAAAAATAAAAGAATCCGCGCATAAAGAGATTAAAAAATTAGCCAAAAAATTTCCAATACCAAGAAAATTTGTTTAACAACTTATATAATTAATTTCTCTCTTATAAATCTTTCTATTTCGTGATCGTTTGTATCAAAAGGATAACTCATTGCCTGTTTTTTAGTTATAGTGCTACCACCCAAATCATGCATAAGAACAAAATTTTTATCCCCGTACTTTTCTTTGAGTGTCTTACCAAAATCGCGAATCTTGTCAATAATAGATAAATCACCAGCAATGGCCAAATCATACGCGTCGTTTATTATTTTTTTTATTTCAGCTCTTTTTTCTTCTAAACTTGTTCCTGGTATTTCCTCCATATTTTGATTATACTAGCTAATAGATTATTATTCAATTTTAATTTTCTGTATGTCAAAAAAAGGCAAACTCATCGTAATAGACGGCACGGACGGGAGCGGGAAGGCGACCCAAACGAATCTGCTGGTTAAACACCTAAAAAAAGATGGCCGTAAGGTTAAAGTGATTGATTTTCCGGGATACTATTCCAATTTTTTCGGAAAATTTATCGGACACTGTCTTTCCGAACAATATTATAATTTTGTGAAAGTGCACCCCAAAATTATTTCCGTGCTTTACGCAGCGGACCGTTTTGAATCTAAAGATAAAATTAAACAATGGCTCAAACGAGGTTATGTAGTTGTTGCCGATCGTTACGCTAGCGCCAATCAAATTCACCAAGGCGGAAAAATTACTAACACCCAAAAAAGAGAAAATTTTTTGAAATGGCTGGCGGAAATGGAATACAAAGTTTTTCAAATTTCCAAACCGGACGTCGTGTTTTATTTAAGCGTGCCTATTCCGGTCGTGCTAAAATTAATTAAAGACAGGAACAAGAAAGGTGCAAGAAATTATTTAGGCAAAAAAAAAGACGCGCACGAGAAAGATGTAAACTTTTTAAAAAATTCCCGCAAAAGCGCGTTATGGCTCGCTAAGACTCAACCCGGCTGGGCTAAAATAGATTGCATGAAAGGTAGTGTATTAATGTCTCGTCCCGAAATCCACCAGAAAATTTATGAAAAGGTTAAAAAAATTCTAAAATGAAAATCAAGGTTAAAAAACTAAAGGAGAGTGCAAAATTGCCGACACATGGGCATCCTGGGGATGCGGGCGTGGATTTATATTGTGTTGAAGATGTCAGGTTTCCTCCGGGCAAGCAGGAACGAGTTCATACTGGCGTGGCCATAGAAATTCCCGAAGGATACGTCGGACTCATTTGGGATAAATCAAGTATCTCTTTCAATCTAGGGCTGAAGATAATGGGCGGAGTGATAGATGCCGGGTATAGAGGAGAAATAATCATGAATCTTCTGAATGTTTCAAACAAAGAAGTACTGCTTACCAAAGATCATAAAGTCGCGCAGATGATAATTCAGAAATTTGAACATTGCGATATAATAGAAGTGAATGAATTGACTGAAACCGTGCGCGGGACGGGACGCGAAGGCAGCACCGGACATAAATAAATGCAAACTGAAATAAAAAAATTAATAAAGGATGCGTTGAAAAATCTTAGTATAGAAGTTAGCGATTTTGTCTTAGAACATCCGGAGGATTTGAAAAATGGAGATTATTCCACTAATGTGGCCCTGGCGATTGCCCAGAGTATTGAAAAAAATCCCAAGGAGTTGGCCGAGAAAATAATTATTGAAATTTTAAGATTAAATGTTGATAAAAACATAGAAAAAGTGGAAATTGCCGGCGCCGGGTTTATAAATTTTTATCTTTCCAGGAAATTTTTTGCCAAAAGTGTGGAAAAAATAGTAAACCAAGGTGAAACCGTAGGCCAAAACAACATACTGACGGGAAAAGAGATAATGGTGGAATATACCGACCCAAATCCCTTCAAACCGATTCACATAGGGCACTTGATGACCAATGCTATTGGCGAATCAATCGCGCGGATTTTAGAACATTCCGGCGCGCAAGTTTTTCGCGCGAATTATCAAGGTGATGTGGGATTACATGTAGCCAAAGCAATATTTGGTTTGCTCAAGCATGAAAAATTGCAGGATAAATCCGGCACTTATACTCTTCAGGCCGGCAATATTGGCCGAGCCTACGCGCTGGGCGCCGAAGCTTACGAAAAAGACGAACAAGCTAAAAAAGAGATAGATGAAATTAACAAAAAAATCTACCAACGCAGTGATGAAAAAATAAATGAAATATACGGTTGGGGTTTTGAAGTTACCATGCAGGCATTTGAAGATTTGTATAAAATTCTAGGCACTAAATTTGATTTTTATTTTCTAGAGAGCGTCATGGCTGAAGTTGGCGAGGAAATTGTTCTCAACAATAAGGGTAAGAACCTGCCTGCCGGTAGGCAGGTTTTTGAGGAATCCGATGGCGCTGTCGTGTTTCGGGCGGAAAAGCACAACCCTAAACTTCACACGCGAGTTTTCCTTACTTCGGCCGGCCTGCCGACCTACGAAACTAAAGAGTTGGGACTTGCGGAAGAAAAATTCAAAACCAAACCGGATATGAATTTGTCTATGACCGTTACTGCCAACGAACAAGCAGAGTATATGCGGGTGGTAATGCAGGCAATTGCGCTTTTAAACAATGAACATGCAAGAAAAATGAAACATATAACGCATGGCATGATGCGCCTCGCCCGTAGGGCTACGGCCAAGGGCTTCGCTTCCGGCAAGATGGGTTCGCGCAAGGGCAATGTTATTACCGGCGAAACGCTGTTGAGTGACGCGCGATTGGCCATTGAACAAAAAATGTCCGCCAAAGGCGGATCCGCCCCTGGAGGACAAGAAGAATTTTCGGAAGAAGAGCGCGAGCAGGTAGTAACGGATGTCAGCGTGTCCGCGATAAAATACGCGATTCTCAAACAAGCCATCGGTAGCGACATTATTTTTGATTTTGAAAAATCTATTTCTTTTGAAGGAGATTCCGGGCCGTATCTTTGCTATTCTTACGCGCGAGCTAATTCCGTGCTGGAAAAAGCGCAAAAAGAAAATATTTTGCCCGATCCGCACGCTTTTCCGGCGGAAATTTTTGAAGTGGAAAAATTATTGTATCAATTTCCGGAGATTGTCCAGCGTTCTGCTTCCGAATACGAACCGCATTACCTTACTCATTACTTGATTGAAGTCGCGCGTGCGTATAATAGTTTTTATGGCAATACGCAGATAGTTAAAAAAGAAGACAAGATCTCTGCTTACAAAATCACCCTGACCTACGCTTTCTCTTTTGTAATGAAAACCGGCTTGCGCTTACTTGGCATCCAAGCGCCGAAGAAAATGTAAGTAATCGATTACGTAATTAATTACGTAAATTATTTTCTCGCACTTTTTTTATAGCCAAAATATGCTATATTTTCTTATACATGCAAGATGAAAGTAATCCTCAAAATAAATCAGAAATAGCCAAGCGTCCCGCCGGCGCAAAATCTGCTATGGCGGGCAGGGAAGAACGCATTTTAGAATTTTGGCAGGAAAACAAAATTTTCAACAAAACTCTCAAGCAAACGGAGGGTAAAAAAGAATTCATTTTCTACGAAGGTCCGCCGACGGCAAACGGCAAGCCAGGAATTCATCACTTGGAAGCGCGCGCATTTAAAGACGCAATTCCAAGATATAAAACTATGCGTGGCTACCATGTTCGTCGTAAGGGTGGCTGGGATACTCACGGTTTGCCGGTGGAGCTTCAGGTAGAAAAGAAGCTCAATTTAGAATCTAAAAAAGCGATTGAAGAGTACGGCATTGCTAAATTTAACCAGCAATGCAAAGAAAGCGTCTGGGAATATCTAGATATTTGGAATAAATTTACCACTCGCATAGGTTTTTGGGTTGACCAGGAAAATCCTTATGTCACTTATCATAATGAATACATCGAGTCGGTCTGGAATATCGTTAAAAAAATAAATGAACAAGGCCTGCTTTATAAGGACTATAAAGTTGTGCCTTGGTGCCCACGTTGTGGCACCGCGTTGTCTAGTCACGAGCTAGCTTTGGGTTACGAGAATGTGAAGGATTTGTCGGTCTACGTGAAGTTCCCCGTCAAAGACGGGTCCGTCGCTGGCGGAAAGGTCTCCGATACTTACATCCTGGCCTGGACCACTACGCCCTGGACCTTGCCGGGCAATGTGGCGCTGGCGGTCGGAGCAAATGTTGATTATGTAAAAATAAAAATCGGCGCGGAAATTTTTATCTTGGCGAAGGAGCGCCTCTCCATTATTTCTGAACCGTATGAAATTTTAGAAGAGATAAAAGGCGCGGGGCTGGTGGGTTTGGAATATGAGTCGCTTTTTCCGTTTCTGATAAGTAATATTTCGGAGAGCGAAAGGCCGAAATTGGAAAAAGCCTACCGGGTGCATCAGGCGAATTTTGTGACAACTGCCGATGGCACCGGTGTGGTTCACACCGCAGTGATGTACGGCCAGGACGACTTCATGCTCGGCGCGGAAGTCGGACTTCCGCGGCATCACCTTATCAGTCTCGACGGCAAATTTATGGCTGGCACCGGTTTTTTGGAAAACAGATTCGTAAAAGATGAAGGAGTGGCGGTGGACATCATCAAGGACTTGGCGTATCGCGGCCTACTTTATAAAAAAGAAAAATACGAGCATTCCTATCCGCACTGCTGGCGCTGTCAAACCCCGCTTATCTACTACGCGCGGGACTCCTGGTATATCGAGATGTCGAATCCAAGAATTAAGACCGCACTCATCGCGGAGAACAAAGACATCAATTGGGAACCGGCGCATATCCGCGATGGTCGCTTCGGGGAATGGCTACGTGAAATCAAGGACTGGGCAATTTCGCGCGAGCGCTACTGGGGAACTCCCTTGCCGGTTTGGGTCTGCGATAACTGTAAGCAAATCGAAGTTGTCGGCAGTATTGCGGAGTTGGAGGAAAAAAGTGGAGGGATTTTACCCAAGAATGAAAAAGGTGAGCTGGATTTGCACCGGCCGTATATTGATGAAGTTTCACTTGCTTGCTCCCGTTCGACAAGCTCAGGGCAAGCCTGTGGCGGAAAATTAACGCGGACCAAGGAAGTTATGGATGTCTGGTTTGATTCCGGGGCGATGCCGTTCGCGCAAGACCATTACCCATTCGAGAATCAGCAATGGGTGGACGGGGCCGGCTATCCGGCGGATTTTATTGCCGAAGCGATTGATCAAACGCGCGGCTGGTTTTATACCCTGCACGCCGTAGGCGCGCTACTGGGGCGAGGCAAGGCCTTTAAAAATGTCATTTGCTTAGGACACCTGATGGATGCGCAGGGCAAAAAAATGTCCAAGTCCCTGGGCAATGTTGTGGACCCGTTTGCAATGATGGAAAAATACGGCGCGGACACCCTGCGTCTCTGGATGTATTCAGTGAATCAACCCGGAGAATCTAAAAATTTTGACGAAAAGACGGTGGCTTTGTTGCACCAGCAGGTTTTCGGATTGCTTTATAATGTGCTCGCGTTTTATGAATTATACAGGGATAAAAATTTGGAGTATAGCGATAAACCGAAATCAAAAAACATTTTAGACAAATGGATTCTGGTTCGATTAGATGAACTGATCAGGCTCACGACAGAAAATTTAGACGACTATCGGCTAATCGAACCCGTGCGGGGAATGAAAGATTTTATCAACGATTTATCTACTTGGTATTTGCGTCGTTCGCGGGAAAGAATAAAAGAAGATGATATGGCAGCGAAGCAGACCCTATATTTTGTATTAAAAACTTCGGCAAAACTGCTGGCGCCGTTCGCGCCCTTCGCCGCAGAAGACATCTGGCAGAAATTAAAAAATGGGCAGGATAAAGAAAGCGTGCATTTAGAAGAATGGCCGAAGGCAAAAATGTTTAGATTTGGAAACGCAAAAATTCTGAATGAAATGAAATCAACCCGGGAAATTGTTTCTGCTTTGCTGAAAGAAAGGCAATTGGCAAACATTCCAGTTAGACAACCCTTGGCTAGCGCAATCGGACCCTCGGTTTCGGAACCCTATGTTGAAATTATCAAGGGCGAAGTGAATATTGAGGATTATGCAGAAGCAAACTCATTTGGTCTTAATCTAAACATCACCCCGGAACTAAAACAGGAAGGAAATTATCGCGAACTAGTGCGAGCCCTGCAGGACATGCGCAAGACGCAGGGCCTTACCCCCAACGATATAATTTCGCTTGTTTTTGAAACCAATGAGATTGGTAAGAATTTAATTCAAAAATTTGAAACTGATATGAAAAAAACTGCTCTCGTATCCACGATAGAATTCAAAAATAATGACGGGAAAGAAATAAAAATAGGCGAGCTGGTATTTAAGGCGAAAATTAAAAAATAAATTATGAAATTAATCATTTTTGATTTTGACGGAGTGTTGGTTCATACCCACATAATGTGTTATGAAATCCATAAAGAATTGAATCCCGATTTAAAATACAACTTTTTCCAAAGTCTTTCTCACGGCAATTTTCCGGAATTATATACCAAGGCGGAAAATGAAAATAAAATAATCGGCAATCCCAATTTCCGCTCTATTTACAAAGACCGTATTTCTAGTTTGGAGATGCCGGTGGAGTTAAAAAAAATTATAATAAAACTTTCCGAAAAATATCCTCTTTTTATCATATCTTCCACGGCTTCAAACATGATCCTTCCTTTTCTGGAGAAAGAACGAATTGTAGATAAATTCAAAATGATTTTTGGTAGCGATATTCATGTCAGTAAAACTGAAAAAATAAAAAATTTACTGACCGACTATAAACTTTCCCCGAAAGATGTAATTTTTATTACCGACACTACCGGAGACATAATTGAAGCGCGGGAATGCGGAGTGCAGTCCATTGGCGTAACTTGGGGGCTCCACGACCCGGAAAATCTCTCGCGAGAAAAACCCTTCGCTCTGGTAAATACCCCCGAAGAACTTGAAGAAAAAATCGAAGAATTTTTTAGATATTAAAAATAGCATGCACCATATTTATCATACTGAAGGCATAATTTTGGGAAGTAAAAATTTTGGCGAAGCCGACAGATATTATTCTGTTTTTACACGCGACCTAGGCATGATTCACGCTTCAGCGCAAGGAGTGCGGAAAATGTCTTCTAAGCTCCGTTTTATCCTACAGGATTTCTCTTATGTGAAAGTGGATTTGGTGCAGGGTAAAAATTTTTGGCGGGTGACCAGCGCTTCCAAGGCCGGCCGGCTAGAGCGCCTGATGAAAAATCCGGCCAAACTTGCCATCTTTGCCGAAGTCGCCCGCCTCTTAGCAAGATTATTGCCCGCCACAGAGCGCAATGACGCGCTGTTTGTCGAACTTCTAGACGGTTTGACCCTGTTGGAACGGACAGAAACGAAAGAAAACTTACCGAATATCGAGGCCGTTATAGTTTTGCGCGCGCTGGCCGTTCTGGGATACATTGGCGAGAATGCGGCGCTGGACAATCTACTAAAGCTACCGTTTCAAGATGAACTTTTAGCTCAAGTTTCTGCTCGCCGCCCGCTCGTCTTGCGCCACATCAATCAAGCTCTGCGGGAGTCCCATCTCTGATGAACTCTTGCTCTAGAATTTTATAAATCGGAGATTAAATGATACAATGCAGGATATATGGCGGAAAATGACAGTCACAAACTGCACAAGCTGGAGGATTTAAAGAACAAACTTTTCAGTAAAAACTACAAGCCCAAAGTGGAATACCGGGATGGATTTTCCCCGCGGCCCGCGCCGGAAGTGTCCGATGCCTGGGGGTCCGGGAATGGTCGCTTGGCCGGCAATCAATTTTTCACGCAAACTTCCGTGTTTAAGAAAATTTTTATAGCGGCGGCGACCTTTTTTATTCTGAGTTTGGGTTATGCGGTTTTTATGCTACTGGCTGGTGGCAACCTCGTTTCCAATGAGAATATAGAAATTTCCGTGGCGGGCAATAATTTTACTGGCGGTGGGGAAGAGCTGGAGCTGATAATTAGCATCACCAATAAAAACGCCGCCTCGCTCGATTTGGTGGATTTAGTGATTGAATATCCCGAGGGCGCGGCGGAGAACACTGACCAAGAGCGCCGGCGAATCTCGCTCGGCACGATTCCCGCCGGCGCGGTGCGGAACGAAAGTTTAAAACTGGTGCTTTTCGGCGAGCAGGGCAGCGTTCGGCCTATCAGGCTGTCGATTGAATACCGAGTTGCCGGCTCCAACGCTATTTTTGTCAAAGAAAAAATTTACAATGTAAACATCAACTCCACTCCGATTAATCTGTCGGTGGAAGGACCCTTAAGCGTCAGTCCCAACCAGGAAGTAAACTTAAATATCCGAACCAGCTTGAACGCGACCCGGCCGACGGAGGACGTGCTGGTGAAACTTGACTATCCACTTGGATTCCAGTTCCGGCAGGCGGTGCCGAGTCCCGCCTTCGGCAACAATGTCTGGTTTTTAGGCGACCTGGCTCCGGGCGCGGAGCACGGCATTGTTATCTCCGGGAAAATGATTGACGTTTTTGACGGCGAAGAAAAAACTTTTAACATCACCAGCGGTTCTCAATCACTAGCCGACAAATCCGCGATTGACGTCGTTTTTAATTCTATCCGACACACAATCGAAATCAAAAGAGCGTTTATTGAAGCCAGCATTGCCATTAACGGCGTGTCTCGGCGAGAATATGCCGTCGATTCTGGAACGCCGCTGAATGTGGAAATTATCTACGCCAACAATTTAAGCACCAAGGTGGATAATCTAGTGATTGAAGCCAAAATTTCCGGCAACGCCTGGAACCGCTCGACCGTTCGGGCGTCGCAAGGGCATTATGATTCCGCCCGCAGCAGCATTCTCTGGGACAGAAGTTTCGTTCAAGCTCTGGGCGAAATAAATCCCGGGGATTCCGACTCAGTCAGTTTTTCCATTGAGCCGCTTCCGCTTCTTTCCGCTTCGGGGGGCTTGCTTCCGGATCCGTCCATCAATATCGAAGTGAATATCTTAGGCCGGCAGTCCGTGCAGGATGCTTCCGTTGGAGAACTCCAGAATTCTGCCGCCGCCGTTTTACGAGTGATTTCCGACGTGGGTTTTTCTGCCAAGGCACTTTATTACTCCGGCGCTTTCCCCAATATCGGTTCGATACCTCCAAAAGCTGAAGAAACCACGACCTATACCATTGTTTGGACTTTATCCAATACCGCGAACAATATTTCCCGCGCGCAGCTGACGGCTACTCTGCCGGCTTGGGTGAATTTCTTGGGTCCGGTTTCGCCGGCCAGCGAAGGTTTGACTTATAATGCTTTAAATCGGACGGTGGTCTGGAATATCAGCCGCATCCCCAAAGGCACAGGGATTACGACCGCCGCCCGCTCCGTGTCCTTTCAGGTTTCATTTAAACCATCGCTTTCGCAGGTGGGCTCAACTCCGGTCCTGATGAGCGAATCGCTTTTGACCGGCTACGATGATTTTGCTAAGGTGGAGGTGACGGTCAGCCGGAGCGAACTTAACACTCGACTTTTGGACGACCCCCTTTTCCCGGGCAACGGCGGAGTTGTAGCTCCTTAGAAAAAATGAAAAACGCGAACCCAGAAAAAAATAATTTAATGGAAAAAATTGTCTCGCTCTGCAAGCGGCGGGGTTTTGTGTTTCAGGGTTCGGAAATTTACGGTGGCCTGGCGGGCACTTGGGACTGGGGGCATTTCGGAGTGGCGTTAAAAAATAATCTCAAACAAAGCTGGTGGAAAAAATTCGTGGATGGTCGGCGCGACATGTATGGCTTGGACGCGGCCATACTTATGAAAGATAAAGTTTGGGAGGCATCCGGTCATGTGGCGGGATTTTCCGATCCGACTGAAGATGGCAAACAGTTTAATGTGATGTTCAAAACCCAGATTGGCGCGGGGGAAGAAGCAGCTGTGTCGTATCTCCGCCCGGAAACAGCGCAAGGAATGTTCGTGAATTTTAAAAATACAATTGACGCTTTTCATCCGAAACTTCCTTTCGGTATGGCGCAAATCGGCAAAGCATTTCGCAACGAAATAGCCCCGCGGGATTTTATCTTTCGCCAGCGCGAATTTGAACAAATGGAAATAGAGTATTTCATTCAGCCGACCGATTGGGAAAAATATTTTGAATATTGGCGTGGGGAAATGCTGGAGTGGATGGAGGAAGTGGGTTTGGCTATGGATAAAGTCCACGAACTGGAAGTGCCGGACAACGAACGAGCCCACTACTCCAAGCGTACTATTGATTTTGAATTTGATTATCCGTTTGGGCGGCTGGAACTTTTCGGTTTAGCGTACCGTACCGATTTTGATTTAAAAAATCACGGGTTGGAATATTTGGACGAAGAAACCAGCGAAAAAATAGTGCCGCATGTGATTGAGCCGTCTTTCGGCGTGGACCGCGCGGTCTTGGCGCTGATTCTCTCTGCTTACGCGGAAGACGAAAAAAACGGAGAAGTTCGCTCCTACTTGAAATTTGCTCCGAGCATCGCTCCGGTCATTTGCGCCGTGTCTCCACTTCTTAAAAACAAGCCGGAATTGGTGGAATATGCCAATACGAAAGTTTTTGCTCCGCTTAAAACAGAATTCGGGCGAGTTATCTGGGACGATAACGGCAATATCGGCAAGCGCTATCGCCGGCAGGACGAAATCGGCACGCCCTTTTGCATTGTGGTTGATTTTGACACACTGACTGACGATACGGTCACCGTTCGCGATCGTGATACTGGCGAGCAGGAACGTGTAAAAGTTGCTGATCTGAAAAATTATATAAAAGAAAGAATAAGTTAATTGACACTCTGTAGCACATTGTGCTACACTCAATATATGAGAACAACCTTAAACATATCAATGCCGGCTTCGCTTAAGAAAAATGTGGATTTGGCGGTTAAAGAGGGGAATTATGCTTCTATTAGTGAGTTTTTTCGTGATGCCATAAGAGCATGGGAGGATGAACAATTATACCAATCCGTTATGAGAAGCAGGAAAGATCTTTCTCAGGGTAAATTTAAAAAACTACGATCCCTTAAGGATTTGATGTAATATGGACATTGTCTATACTGCTGAATTTATTCGTCTTTTTAAGAAATTACCTCTTGAAGTGAAAAAAGAAGCCGTAAAGAAAGAGATTCTTTTTAAGAAAAACCCTTTTAATCCTAAATTAAAAATCCATAAGTTGGGAGGAAAGCTAAAGGGGTGTTGGTCGTTTTCAATTTCTTACTCACACCGAATCATTTGTGAGTTTGATTCTAATAAAATAGTTTATTTTCATTCAATCGGCAAGCATGATACCTATAAATAATTTAAATTTATGAAATTCTCAAAAAAAGTTTTAAAAAACGGCTTGCGGGTTATTACCGTGCCGATGGAAGATAATCCAACGGCAACGGTTTTGGTTTTAGTGGCCGCCGGTTCTAAATAC
>Ga0209542_10008617_pt1 | contig 18986 bp, 18 predicted proteins | sample RifCSPhighO2_01_FD_184028 | JGI IMG/M metagenome (GOLD analysis project Ga0209542, IMG submission 184028) | Soil microbial communities from Rifle, Colorado - Rifle CSP2_plank highO2_0.1 (SPAdes) (version 2) | ecosystem: Environmental > Terrestrial > Deep subsurface > Rock core/Sediment ...
GAAGACGAACATTATTAACGAACATATGATCGATATTGATATCGGAGACAGTATTCAGGTCATGCGTCTGTTCATTTCATACCCAACAGAGACGAGTTGTGAACTACCCCAAAACGGCTACATAGATTACTCAATTGACGAAAAGCATTGGCATCGCGCGATAAATGACTTTATCACATCCCCGGTTTCATGGTTTAGTGCAAACCCCGAGCCGGGCATGTTACAGGTGCTTTTTGCTGCGGAACCGGTTCGATTTATACGCATCATGGTACTGGATAACAATTCATGTCTTTTGCAGGAGTCCATTAAGGCATCGGTGAAGTATTTATGAAAAGGATATATACCACTGCAGCGTTCGTGTTGATTGGGGTATATTTTGTGGTAAGCATAGCAACGCTCTCTCACTACGGGGTTAATTGGGATGAAACTGCGCACGCAACACGGGGGCAGGCGTATCTGTATTATTTCCTTACGGGTAAAAAACAGTACGACCAAGCGTTATTTGGGCAAGGCGGTAAAAGCAGTTTTTATCAGATGGAGAATTTAGCGTTTGGGTATCAGATGAAAAGAGACGGCGATCACCCCGTATTTTCAGATATAGCGTCGTCTCTGTTCAATTTCGTTTTCTATCAAAGGTTGGGCATTCTGGGTGACTTTGAATCCTATCACTTGTATGGTGTTGCATTAGTTACCGCTTTCCTTTTGTTTTTGTATTGGTGGGTTGCCAGAACCTATGGTACGTTTGCAGCGCTTGTAAGCGTGATTTCTTTGACGCTTTATCCACTTTTTTACGGCGAATCTCATTATAATGTACAAAAAGACATTCCTGAAGCCGTGTATGTTACGGTGACGGCCCTGGTGTTTTACGAGGCGTGGCTTCGTCGGTCAACGCGATGGATGATCGCGTCTGGCATAGTTGCAGGAGCCGCTTTGGGCACAAAGCTCAATATTATATTTTTGTCTGTTCCGATTGGTCTGTGGCTTTTTGCTCTGGGTGCAAAGAGGGTGCTGCACCATTTCGTTCTTAGTTCAAGGCCGTTTCGTTTCGCTTTTTTCTTGGCTCCAATCATCGCATTTGGTATATTCTTTGGAAGCTGGCCTTGGGTTTGGCAAAATCCTGTCAAAAACATTGCTCAAAGTCTGGGGTACTATCGTCAGATAGGGTTAACGACTGCGCCTATGATGCTGGGCAACTATTATGTTTGGGGATTTAATACGTACGCGGCCCAGTGGATATATTTTACCACCCCGATCGTCACGTTGATTCTGGCTGTAGTCGGCATTGCTGGCACTGTTTGGTTCGGCCTCAAAGAGAAGTACAAAACGAGTTTGTATGTTTTATTCTTGTTTCTCATTCCTATCCTTCGCGTCAGTCTCCCCATGACCTCGATCTACGGCGGCGTCCGGCAGATTATGGAGTATATCCCACCCATGGCCATGCTCGCGGGGGTAGGAGCAGGATTTTTGATAAAAATATATAAAAATTATACTCGTTATAAACACTATAAAGATTATAGTTTTTTACTTCAGGTCCTCATTCTTCTTTCATTTATTCCCATCACCCTCAAAATGATCTCCATGCACCCCAACGAGAGCGTGTACTTTAACCCCATTATCGGAGGACTCGCCGGAGCCAGAGAGCGAAACATACCAGGCTGGGGCAACTCCTTGGGTTCTACATATCGCCAAGGAGTACGTTGGATAAATGCACATGCGGAAGAGGGAGCAAAAGTAGCCATGGCGTTCGAACTGTTGAGCAGTATTCCCAAAAGCGACTTTCGTCCGGATATAAAATACAGTAATCTGTATAGAAGCGGGCAAAAACGAGAAGGCGAATATATCATCGGCATCACCCATCAAGGCGACTCCGCTCGATACTTAAATTATCGATACGTACAGAATTTTCTTGTCCCTCTGTATCAGGTTGTCGTTGATGGCGTTCCCCTTTTAAAAGTATGGAAAAATGACATTGAACATACCATTCCAAGTATCATCCAGGATACGCATGCTATTACCGGTATCGAGGTAAAAAGGATCGGTGATAAAATAATCGTGGAATTTCCCCACGTTGTTCGACTTACGAAATTAAGTCTCTTCTTTAATGAACGAGATGATTGTACGCTTCCGGAAGAAGGACAACTTTTTATGTCAGTTGACGGCCAAAGTTGGTCACAATCTGCCGCTGGGAATTTGCTTGAGAGCGCCTCGTATGTGTGGTTTAAACATCACAGCGAAAAAGGGAAGCTTATGTATTTGTTTGCTGCAGATTATCTACGGTATCTAAAGTTTACCGGTATTTATGAGGCAACGTGTTTACATAAGTATCCAGTACGCGTTGAGGCGGAAGGGATTTGACCTTATAGGTAATTTTTATGCGCGTGCTTTTTATAACGTCAACATTTTCAGTTCACAGAGGCGATGCACAGGTTCCGTGGCTCCTCGCGTATGTAAAGAGGTTGCAAGCTCGCGGCGTCGATGTAGACGTTTTTGCGCCGGCCTCCAGAGGAACTTCTTCTCATAGTATTGAGGGCGTATCCGTCTATCGATTCCGGTATGCTCCCGCATCCTGGGAAATACTTACGCATGATGAAGGGGCTCTGTTTAAGTTGCGTACGAATAAATTGCTCTTTTTCTTACCACTTTTCTATTTTATCTGCGGAAGCATAGCAATACTTATACACTGCGCACGTCACCGCTATGATGTTATACACGTTCATTGGCCTTTTCCGCAGGCTATATTTGGTATGCTCGCCCAGGGCCTGACGGGAGGGAAATTAGTATACTCGGTATACGGAGCTGAATTTGCCCTGGTTGCACGTCTGCCTTTTGGTCGGTGGCTTTTTCGGTTCTTTCTTGGGCGCGCCGATGCGGTGATCGGCATTTCTGATTTCACCAAAAAGCGAATAGTTGCCGTATCACCCGTTGCCGTGAGCGTTATCCCGTTTACGACATCGATGACACGGAGCCCGAGTGCCCGAGCAAAGTATGCCCATAGCCAGGGCACACGTATTCTTTTCGTTGGGCGACTCATTGAACGAAAAGGCGTTTCATATCTTATTGAGGCAATGCGTCTTATAATGAAAAAAATTCCCAGCGCACAACTTGACATTGTGGGCGGCGGCCCGTTATTGTCTCCGCTACAACAACAGGTGAGAACATTGGGATTAACTTCGCGAGTGGCACTTCATGGAAGAGTGAACATGGAAGATCTTGTGAAGTTATATGATCTATGTGATGTTTTTGTGCTTCCTGCTATCGTTGACAAATGGGGTGACACAGAAGGATTAGGCGTAGTAATTCTGGAAGCCATGAGTTTTGCCAAACCAGTTGTAGCATCGAGGATTGGGGGTATTACCGATATTGTGACGGATGGAGTCAATGGGCTTTTGGTTCCCCAAAAAGATGTGCGAGCTCTAAGTCAAGCAATTGTCGATGTGCTCACGAGTAGCAGATTGCGACGGAAATTAACTACAGAGGCACACCATACCTACCGTGATGTTTTTAGTTGGGATTCTATTATCAAAAGAACCATTAAGCTTTATAGAGTATGAAAATTTGCGTCTTTACCCATACGTTTCCCAAGCATCGTCAAGATACCACCGCGGCATTTATGCATCCGCTTGTCCTTGGACTTATCAGAGCTGGTAATGATGTCGTTGTTCTGGCGCCGTATCACAAAGACTTTATTCCCAAAGATTTTCCCTATAGAATCATTACCTATCGCTATATTTGGCCTATGTTTTTACACAAACTCGGTTTTTCCCAAACGCTTAAAGATGGCATGAAACTTGGGTGGGAAGTGTACCTCCTCGCCCCGTTTTTGTATTTTTTCGGAACTCTGGCGCTGTGGCGGGTCGTGAGAAGGGAGCACTTTGACGTCATTTCGAGTCATTGGATTTTACCAAATGGTTTTATGGCATGTGTCGCGACGCTGGGAACTACGACGCCGTATGTCGTTTCACTGCCCGGGTCGGATGTTTACGTTGCACAAAAAAATTGGCTGTTTGCAAAGATGGCTTACTACGCCGCGTTTTTTTCAGAAAGAGTATGCGCTGATAGTCCCCAGTACGTTGCTCAACTGCGAAACGTATGTCCCGTCACTGTTCCGACCGATATAATTGCGTATCCGGTAAATACGGACGTCATAAAGCCGCTAAAAAAGGGCGTATCAGACCTTCGAAGAAAACTGGGAGCGACAAAAAAAACCATGCTCATATTAGGAGTTGGTCGCATGGTATACAAAAAGGGGTTTAATTACCTGATAGAGGCAGTAGCTGTCGCCTATAGATCGTATACCTCTCTACGACTGATTTTGATCGGAGAAGGAGATCAAATGACCGAGTGGCACGTATTGGCGAAACGCTTGGGGATCGGGGACATTGTCCATTTTGCGGGATCGGTAACGAGAAACGAAATCAATCATTACTATAATGCGTGTGACATTTTCGTCATGCCTTCCGTTGTCGATCAGTTCGGCAATATCGATGATAGGCCGGTGGCGCTTTTGGAGGCGATGGCGTGCGGGGTATCAGTCATTGCTACAAATTTTCCTGGAAACGCCCTTACAATAGAGAATGGAGTATCTGGAATTTTAGTTCCTGAAAAAAATGTAGATGCTATCGCAACCGCTGTCGCTGCGCTTCTTCGTTCAGCAACACTGCGAAATCGTCTCGGAAGAGAGGCTCGCCGTCGTGTTTACCAAATGTTTCGCCACACAGTGATAGGAAAGAGGTACGATACTCTATTTCGTGATATACTCCGACATCGAAATGTCTAGTTTATCCAAGCAGTGGAATCATCGCGCAAAACTTTTGGGAGATTCTTTTTCCTCAGTAATGGAACAGTCTTTTCCTCTGGCTGTTACTCGCGTCATTCATAAAGTTCATCTCGCGGAAATATTAGACGCTATACCTTCTCGGGCTAAACGCGTTTTGGACGTTGGTTGCGGTTGGGGGAGAATTGCAAAAGAGATTGTTAAACGTCGTCAAATAGAAATAGAAGGTATTGATTTATCTAGGCATTTCGTAAATTTATATAACAACCAGATGAAAGGGAAGGGCCGCGCAACAGTAGCAGATATGCGAAAAATTCCGTTTGCCACAAATAGTTTTGATTTTGTCTATTGTATAGTTTCACTGATGTACCTTTCAACATTGGGCGATCAAAAGAAGGGAATTTCAGAGATGCTTCGCGTTATTAAACCGGATGGAAGACTCCTTTTTATCGAACCAAACTTCTGGGGAGTTCAAATAGTCAGACTCGGTGGACTTATAACTTTTGTCTATCGTTCCCTTATGGGGAGACCCAAAGTAGAAACAGGCGGTATAGCCTTTCGAATAGGAGTCCTGCGACGAATTATTGAAAAAAGCGGCGGTCGTATAATCCGAACCAAGGGATATCCATTTCTTACGCTTGTTCTCCTTCCAGCAGTCGCCATAGGCAAGATCTCACCAAGCACTGCGCGAATTATCCTCGAATGCGCTTCATTTTTTGATCGACTCTTCCCCATGGCTTTTCTATCCTATTTCGTAACATGGGAAATTATAAAAAAATAGGCCTGCGAAAATCTTATCTTATCTTCGGTGCGCCCGATGTAGGCGAACGTGAAATTGCTGAGGTAGTCGATAGCCTAAAGTCTGGCTGGCTTTCTACTGGAAAAAAAGTTGCCATATTTGAGTCAATGGTGAGCAAGCGGTTAGGAGTCAAATATGCTAAAGCGCTCAATTCATGTACAGCGGGTTTACATCTGTCGCTTATTGCTGCCGGTATAAAGCGGGGCGATGAAGTCATAACGACACCGCTAACATTTGCTGCGACTGCAAATGTTATCGTCCATGTTGGTGCAAAACCAGTATTTGTTGATGTTGACCGGATCACCGGAAACATTGATCCGAGGCTTGCTGAACACGCTATCACTAAAAAAACGCGCGCCATAATCCCAGTTCATTTATATGGAAGGCCATGTGAAATGGATGAAATAATTGATATTGGACGTACATTTAAACTCAAAATAATTGAGGATGCAGCGCACGCTTTTGGCGCCACATATAAGGGAAAGCCCATTGGAAGTATCGGAGACTTTACCTGTTTTTCATTCTATGTGACTAAAAATTTGGTAACTGGAGAGGGTGGTATGGTTACTACAAACAACAAGAAGGCGGCTAGCTTAATCGAGCAGTATGGGCTACATGGAATGAGCAGGGGTGCATGGAAGCGATACTCAGATCACGGGTTTAAACATTATACTATCGAAGTTCCGGGCTATAAGTACAATATGATGGATATTCAGGCGGGAATGGGCATCGTACAGCTCGGGAGATTTAATCAAATGCAAAAACGTCGTAGCGCCATTTGGAAGCGATACCTCAAGGAGCTTTCTAATTTGCCAATTATCCTTCCGCCGAGCGTACCAGATTACATGACTCATGCACTTCATCTGTTTACGATACTAGTCAAAAGTGAGCGAGATAAAATTGTCCATGCTCTGCACAACGAAGGAATCGGGACAGGCATTCACTTTTTGTCTCTTCACATTCATCCCTACTATAGAAAAACTTTTGGATATAAACGCAAAGATTTTCCTAACGCCTTATATATCTCTGACAGAACAATTTCTCTCCCGCTCTCCTCAAAGCTGACAGACCGTGATGTCTCCGATGTCGTTGCGGCAGTTCGAAAAGTAATAGCGTATTATTCGTAATCGTGAGGCTTATGAGAATTGGTGATGATAAGCTCGGCGATAAGTCCCGTCGAAATAAGTTGCAACCCAACCACGATAAATAATATGCCGGCCAAAAGCAATGGCGTATGGCGTTGAATCGTACCAGTCGTAATTTTGAGATACGTAACATATCCATCAAATAAAAAGCCGATGCAGAAGAGAAAGAAACCGATGAGGCTAAAAAAGTGAGCTGGTTTCCCCTCATACTGCGTAAGAAACAGTACTGTCAAAAGATCAATCATTCCCCGCCATCCCCGTTCTAAACCGAATTTAGATATACCGTATCGCCGTCTTCTGTGGTGAACCGGAAGTTCTGTAACGCGGTATTTTAATTTCGCAACGAGAACAGGAATAAACCGATGAAGTTCACCGTGGAGGTCTAAGCGCTTCGCAATATCTGTACGGATCACTTTTAAGCCGCAATTGTAATCATGGAGGGGTACGGCTGAAAGAAGTCGTGTACCGGTGTTGAATAGATACGTGGAGACAAGTTTTTTCCAGTCGTCATGCCTTGTCTTTCTCCATCCGACGACTAGATCGTACCCAAGGCGCAATTTTTGTAGCATGGCCGGGATATCTACTGGGTTGTCTTGGAGATCGGCATCCATGGTGACGATCGTACTCCCTTGTGCTTGTCCGAATCCGAATGCCAGAGCTGCTGATTTTCCAAAATTAGCTCGAAAATGAAATACTCGGGTTTTTTTATTCCTTTTCGTTAGGCTTGTGAGAATTTCTTTTGTTCTGTCGGTGGAACCGTCATTAATAAATATAATTTCATAGGGCGTTTTTAATTTTGCGAGAACGCCTGTTAGCTCATGATAGAGGATTAGAAGCGACGCGGCTTCGTTTTTTATTGGTATGACAAAACTTATCATGATTAGAGGCTGAGTATAGAGAAATGGGTACTATAAGTCAAAAATTCATTTATCTGTTACAATTGAACAGATGGACAATCAGCACGTTTCGCTCGTTACCGGTGGGGCCGGATTTATCGGGTCACATTTTTGCAAAAGTCTCTTGGAGGCGGGATTATCTGTCGTTTGTGTCGATTCACTCGTTACTGGAAGACGAGTAAATATTGAACCCCTTTTAACTGAGCAGGGATTTTCTTTTATCCAGGGAGACGTACGGGACGAAAACATACTTGGGCAATTGTCACCACTTCCTATAGTGGAGATATATAATTTAGCAAGTCCTGCCAGCGTTGATTTCATCACCGATAATCCCATATATGCGGCAACAACCAATAGTGTTGGAGTAAATAATCTTTTAGAACTCGCCGTAGAGAAAAAAGCAAAATTTCTCTTTGCCTCGAGCAGTGAGGTTTACGGCGATCCTAAAGATCACCCGCAGAAAGAGACATATTGGGGTAACGTCAATCCCGTTGGCGTTCGAAGCGGCTATGACGAAGGAAAAAGATTCGGGGAGGCCCTGGTGATGGCGTATCATAGAAAAATTGGATTGGAGACGAGGATTGCTCGAATATTTAATACGTATGGCCCGAATTCTTCTCCTAGTGATGGCCGTGTTATTCCCCGTTTTATTACGCAGGCCATCGCGGGACAACCGATTCCTGTTCATGGTGATGGCACACAAACCCGTTCGTTTTGTTATGTGACAGACATGGTGTTGGGACTCATTGCTCTTATGGAAAGTGACATAGCTACACCAGTTAACTTTGGAAATCCTGTGGAAGTAAAGATTGTAGATGTTGCAAAAAAAATTATCGCGCTCACCAAGTCTTCTAGTCAAATTCAATTTACAGATCGTCCGAGCGACGATCCTTTTCGTCGAAAACCTGATATTACGCTCGCAAAACAGGCGTTAGGCTGGGAACCTATCGTTAGTTTTGATGAAGGACTTCAAAAAACAATAGACTATTTAAAACACGTATGAATTTTCCTACACTCTCTGAAAAAATCAAAAACAAAAACGCTCGAGTCGGTATTATAGGGATGGGATATGTGGGATTACCTCTTGCAATACTGGCGGCTTCCAAAGGTTATGCTGTGACTGGATTAGTCAGAACTACTACAAAAGCCCAACAGTTACAAAAAGGGTCTAGTTCAGTTGATACTATAGACAAGAGTGAGCTTTTAGAGGTTCTCTCAAATAAGAAACTCATACCAACAGTTCTGTCTTCGAAAGAGTTAAAAAACCAGGATATCATTATTATTTGCGTACCCACCCCGATAACACACGCAAAAAAACCAGACCTCACTTCCATGAAGTCAGTCGCAAAAGAATTGGGAAAAGCTAATCTTACGGACTGCCTAGTCATCAATGAATCCAGCGTAGCTCCGGGGACAACCCGGGAGTTATTTGACAATATTAGTACATTCCTTGCATGTTCGCCGGAACGGGTTGATCCCGGTAATCACGATAAAAATGTTGCCAATATCGCCAAAATAGTCGGCGGTATAGACAGTCAGAGCTTGGTACTCGCTCAGCGTTTTTATAAGCAAATTCTGTCTGCCAATATTGTTGGCGTATCAAATCTTGAAACCGCTGAGATGGCAAAAATGCTCGAGAACACCTACCGGGCCGTCAACATCTCACTCATTAATGAAATAGCACTTCTTTGCGAGCGCATTGGTATCGATGTACTGGAAGTGATACGCGCAGCTTCTACGAAGTGGAGTTTTCAAGCTCACTATCCCGGAATCGGGGTGGGGGGACACTGTATACCAGTCGATCCATATTACTTGCTCGAATTGGCAAAAATAAATAATACCCCCATGACGGTTACGAGAGCTGCACTTGAAAGGAACAACGACATGCCACAGTCACTCTATGAAAAATTACGGCGCGTGTATAAAAAGGGAATGTCTATTGTTGTCTACGGCATAACATATAAAAAAGATATTGCAGATTTAAGAGAGAGTCCTGTACTTGAGTTTTGTTCGATTCTCGAGCACAATTCGATTCCATTCGATGTGTACGATCCACTCCTTTCTAAATCGCAGATAAGCACGCTGGGGCTAAGAGTAGCCAAATATGCGCACGTAGACATATTTGTCGTAGGAACTGATCATTCGCAACTGGATAACGATCAAAAATTTTTTATATCCAAAAGTACTATCGTAATTGATGGGAGAAATGCATTTATAAAAAAGGTCGGGCTCCGTGTTATCGGCGTCGGAAGAATGCGCTCATGAAGAAGCCTCTCGTTTCTGTTATCATTCCCACATTTAACTCGGTTTCAACAATCGCGGCTTGTTTAGAAAGTATCAAGAAGCAAACATATACTCCAATTGAGATACTGGTTGTTGATAATAATTCAAGAGATGCAACGGTCAAAATCGCCAAAAAATATACGAGGCACGTCTACAGGGCTGGTCCGGAGAGAGCAGCACAGGTTAATTTCGGGGCTTCGAGAGCAAAAGGAAAATACCTTTATCGAGTAGATAGTGATTTTATACTCGAGCCGGACGTTGTCACCCAGTGTGTTAGCATTTGTGAGTCCAAACAACTTGATGGTGTTGCAGTGCATAATACATCGGCTGAAGGTCTTGGATTTTGGGCTGATATTAGGAAGCTCGAGAGAGATAGTTATAAAGATGACAACCTAATTGTTGGAGTACGTTTTTTTACTAAAGATTCTTGGGAAGAACTTGGGGGATTTGATGAGACTCTTTATGGCCCGGAAGATTACGATTTTCATAATAGATTTATTAAGAAAGGATTTTTCTGGGGAAGAATTAAGGCAATAGAAAGACACATGGGTGAACCTAAGAACTTACTGGATATTTTTAAAAAACATTATTGGTACGGTAAACAGATGCTTTTTTATTTCAAAAAACATCCGATGATAGCCACGCAACAGTTCAACCCCATAAGAATAAGTTATTTTAGGCATTACAAGTCATTTCTAAATAGTCCAATGTTGCTATTGGGATTAGTTATTATGAATTTCGTTAAATTTCTGGCAGGGGGTTTGGGTTTTTTTGTAGCTTTTGTCACACAATACAAAGCTGGTGCACTAAAGACGACTACAATCTAATATAACATTAGAGAAAGGCCTCCCCGCTTCCGCAGGAATAATTTTGCAGTGAAATCCTAATTTGTCTAAAAACTTTTTCCAGTCTTTTGATCTTCTAAAAAATGCAGGAGCCCAGAGCTTTTTCTCAAAGACCCATGGCACGATAAAAAAATCAAAAAACCAACAAATCCAATACTTCAAGCTTGGTTTTATTTCTACTTCGACTATTAATAATTTTCCCCCTTTTCCAAGCGCCTTGTAACATTTTCGCAGAACAATTTCTTGTTCTTTGTACGAATTAAAGTGATGGAGAACATGGAAAAAGATTATGACATCACAAGAAGGAATGGTTGACTTTGTTGCATCACCGTATCTAAACTGCGTATTTGAGACCTTCCTGTTTGCAACCGATAATCTTTCGCGGTTTATATCAAATCCTAGAATTCTTCTGTCACGAGATCCAAGTGCTAAAAAATTATCTAAAATTCCCTCTCCGCAGCCAACGTCTACTATTTTAGCATTTTTGGGGACCAGTTCTTCGAGTTCCTCATAAGGCTCTTCCCAAAATTTCCACTTTGCAAACAAATGTATCCATCCGGTCCCCGAATAGATATCTAGGGTTTTTTTTATTGCATTTTCTTTCATTGTTGACTCTATTGTATACTACAAAAGACTTTATTAATCTATATGTCAAGCTTAAAGTGTCTTTCGATTTTAATTCCTGCATACAACGAAGAAGAAAATATTAAAAGAGTAATAAGGCAGGCCCTTGAGGATGCAAAGAGACTTACAAATGATTTTGAGATTGTTATTGTTGATGACGGCTCTTCCGACAATACCGGAAAAATAGCTGATTTAATTGCAAGGAAAGATAAATATGTCAGGATTATTCATCATAAAACTAATCAGGGTTTGGGACAAGCCCTGCAAACAGGAGTAAAGGAATGTAAAAATGATTTTATTATCTACATTGAAGGAGATGGGCAATCGTTATTAAAAGACCAGGGAAAATTGTTTGAAAAAATAAACGAATCTGAGATAGTTTTAGGGTATCGTCATTCAAGAAAAGATTACACTTTATTCAGAAAAATTCTTTCATACGGATATTTATTGCTTCTACGAATTTTATTTAACCTTACGTTTAGAGACGTTAACTGGTCTGCCGCTTTTCAACGAAAAATATTTGATTCTATTGAAGTCAAATCGTCTACTCCCTTCTTTTTAGCAGAGACAGTTATTAAATCATTAAGATACGGATTTCGTGTGTGTGAAGCACCGACGCTCTATCACCCACGCATTGCTGGTCATACCAGCCTAGGCAATGTCCGAACTGCCTATCATATGTTTATAGAAATGATAAAATTTAGATTTGGTTTGGACTAAGAATAGTCATGAGAATAAACAAACAGTTAAGCCTTTCTATTGTTATTCCGGCCTATAACGAAGAAGAGAGCTTGGGTTTTGTCCTTAAAAACACTGCTGATGATTTACCCAAAATAGTCCGCGACTGGGAGATAATCATTGTTGATGATGGTTCAACCGATAAAACGTTGCAAATTGCTAGCCTCTTTGTTAAAAAGCATAAACGAGCTCGTGTAATCTCCCAGTCAAACAGCGGGTTCAATAAGGCAATGCTTACAGGCATTCGCGCCGCAAAAAAGGATTATGTTGCCTACATGCACGCGGGTGGACAAGAACTAATTCGTGACATGGTCAATTGCATAAAAATCATGCATAAATTTGACCTTGTAATTGGGATTCGAGGAAAAAGAATCGACTACAATTTATATCGCGTACTGCTTTCGTATGGATGCTCAATCGCATACAGGATCCTCTTTGGGATAACGTACGAAGACGTGCACTGGGTATATATATGGAAGACCAGAGAGATTAAAAAGCTACGACTCGATCCAAAAGGAGGAATATTCTTATTCGTTGAAAGCTTGATTAAATTTAGACTAAAGGATCTTAAAGTCGGTCAAGCACCAGCTCCATATAGACCGCGGTATGGTGGAGACAATAAAAACACCAGTCCATATGTTGCTTGGTTAACCATAATCAGTATGGTGCGGCTATGGTGGCAAATTGGAACGAGACATGCAAGTCGTCTTTGGAATAAATGATCGTTATTGTATAATACCCTCCAAATGGCTAGACTACTTGTCACCGGCGGCGCCGGATTTATTGGGGCAAACTTCATTGATTACTGGTTATCAAAGTACCCTAAAGACGAAATTGTTAATTTAGATAAACTTACATATGCCGGAAGACTTAAGAATCTTCTAAAGTGGCAAAGTCACCCCCAATACTCATTCATCAAAGGTGACATTACGAGTAAAGCAGATATAAACTTGGCTATCAAGAATGTAGATATTATTGTGCATTTTGCAGCGGAGAGCCACGTTGACAGATCGATTGATGATCCGATGCCATTTGTTAAAACCAATGTTGCCGGAACAGGAGTACTTCTCGATGCAGCACTGCGACATGGAAGAAAACGATTTCATCACATTTCCACTGACGAAGTCTATGGAGAACTAGGATTAAAAGACCCACCGTTTAATGAAAAATCAAGGATGAATCCCAGAAGCCCATACGCTGCCTCTAAAGGCGCCTCAGACATGCTTGTCAAATCATATTACACAACCTTTGGTCTTCCGGTAACGATTACTAACTGTGCTAATAATTATGGACCATATCAAGATACCGAAAAGTTGATTCCCCGCTTTATTACCAAGCTTCTCAGTAATGAAAAAGTACCATTGATGAGCGAAGGAGAAAATATAAGAAGCTGGTTGGCTGTCGTAGATCACTGCCAGGCAATTGATATAGTCATAAAAAGAGGGCAAGTCGGAGAAAGCTACTGTGTTGGTGGAGAAGAAAAAACAAACCTGGAAATAACGTTAAACTTGCTAAAAATTCTCAAAAAAGATAGATCATGGATAGATTTTGTTTGGAACCGCGCTGTGAATGACTTTAGATACGCGATAGATGATAAGAAAATAAGAAAATTAGGTTGGAAGCCAAAATACAGTTTTAAACATGGGCTTGAAAATACTATAGATTGGTATAAAAATAACGAGTGGTGGTGGAAGAGAACAGGAATTAAAGAGGCCTTAAATAAAATATGGCAATTCAAGTAACTCGTCCAAAAACTGAATTTATAGACGACCGAGGAGCAATGAAGCTTGTGGTAGGTCAAAGTGATTTTCCAATTAAATCAGTGTTGAGAATTACAAGCAAAGCGGGAACGGTGAGAGGTAATCATTACCATAAAAATGGATTTCATTATTATTATGTAGAAAGTGGAAAATGTGAGTATTGGGAAAAACCGGTAAACAAACCAACTGCAAAAATAGAAGCGGTTATTTTAGGGCCAGGGGATCTAATTATTGTACGCCCCATGGTGATTAATGCAACAAAATTTTTGGAAGATAGCGTTATTTATCATTTTGACACAGAAAGAAGAGAACAGAGTCAATATGAAAGTAATACAGTAAGGGTAAAGTTAATGTAACGAACGAACTCATGAAAAAGATAAAAAAAGTTAACTATTGCCGCTTGTGTAAAAGTAGAAAATTAGTAAAGGTACTGGATTTCGGAAGAACTCCACCAGCAAATTCATTTTTAACAAGGAGTCAACTCAGAAAAAAAGAAGATTTTTTTCCTCTTGTTGTAAGTTTTTGCTCCAATTGTGGTTTCTTGACTTTAGGACATATAGTTGATCCAAAAATCCTTTATAGCAATTACGTATACGTCTCTTCAACGTCTCCCATTTTTATCAAACACTTTGAGGACCTAGCGAACTCTGTTTATTCTCGTTTTAAACTGGGAAAAGAATCCTTGGTGATTGATATTGGTAGTAATGATGGCATCTTACTCAAACCATTTAAGAAACTTGGCGCCAAAATTCTAGGTATCGAGCCAGCTACGAATATTTCAAAGTTGGCAAGAAAAAATGGTATACCGACAGTCTCAGCATTTTTCAAAGAGAAAGTCGCAAAGAGGATTGTCGTCCAGAAGGGAAAGGCAAAAATTGTAACCGCTACCAACTTATTTACTCATATAGATGATCTAGATGAAGTGGTAAGGGGAGTGAAGAAATTGCTTACAGATGATGGCGTTTTCATTATTGAAGTATATTATCTGGTGGATTTGTTGGAGAAGCGATACTTTGATTTGATATATCATGAACATCTTTCATACTTATCTATCTTACCACTGGATAAATTTTTTAAAACTCATGGAATGAAGATCTTTGATGTTACTAGAATTCCAGTTCATGGCGGATCGATCAGAATATTCGTTAAACCTATTACCGGTCCATACCATACGCATAAATCTGTAACAGTATTTATAAATCTCGAAAAGGAAAAAAAGCTTTTTGATGTTGCTACGTATAAACGGTTTGCAGATAATGTAAAAGCAAATAAATTAGAGCTTATAAAGCTTCTGAAGAAACTAAAAAGACAAAATAAGAGCATCGCAGGATACGGAGCACCGGCTAAATCAACGACACTGCTTCACTATTTTGGTATTGGTAAAGAAGTTCTCGATTTTATCGCAGATGACAGTCCATATAAGCAGGGGTTGTTTACTCCCGGTACGCATATTCCCGTCGTGTCCCCTGTACAGATTTATAAGAAAAAACCTGATTACTTGTTTCTCTTGGCCTGGAATTTTGCAGACTCCATCGTGAAGATGCAGCGCGCATTCGCTGCTGACGGAGGCAGATTTATTATCCCTGTTCCAAAACCACGTTTATTTTAAAATTTCTTTTCTTATACAAGAACATTCCATATCATAGAGTAATCTAATTATATGTTTCGCTGTGGGTTCAGCCTCTTTACATCTGGGATATGACGGATTTACGGTACAAAATACTATATTCTCTCTCTCTCCTAGTTGTTCAGTATAAAAAGCAGTTTCATACGGGCCAAAGATAGGGGTCGGACCCATAATAACCAATGATCCTAAGGGAAACTCATCAAAATTAGATACGATATACTTATATAAATTTTTAGTCGGCGCAGCGTATCGTTGCAGATCGTTGAAGTATTGCGAGAAAAGAGAAGCATTCACAAGAAAAAATCCCATGAGAATGATGTAAATAACAACTTTATTCTTTGGAAACACAGTGGTCAATAGCATCGACCAGAAAAATGATAGCAGAAATGAGGGATAGTAATAGTATCTATTCAAACCAGCAGCGTTACGAACGTCAAATCGTGCCAAGTAGATATTTACTATATAACTTATGAGAAGTCCTGAAATAACGGTTAATAGAAGAACTCTATAACTTTTTCTCTTAACCCAGATAATAACAGTTCCAACAATATACGCAAGAATAATAGGAACAACGAATTTATATGTTGAAATTGGATCCACATGGGAGAATGGACTTGATCCGGACCTAATAGCCTGGATTACACTCGGATACTGCGACATATACACCAGCTGACGAATTGTTCCCTCTATATAATGATACCTTTCGGGATGTGTTAAAAAAAACAAGAAACTTATCTTTGGCTCCATAGTTTCGCCAAACATTTTTTGAATCTGCCAGAAAAACATAGCTATAACCAGGTATGGAAGACTGATGATTAGTCCTCGAAACAATGATCGTATCCGAAACGAAACGACAATATGCCAAAAAATAGGATAGAGAAATATCGCAAAAGAAAATAAAACACCAAAATGAGCAAGAAAGATCGAAATGAAATACAAAAATACAGATGAGATATAAAGCTTGTATTTTTTCTCCTCAAGAAATCGGTGTAACAGAAGGAAACTTATCAAAAGAAGAGGGACATTTAAAATTATTCGCTGAAGAAACGTTGCATAGTAATTGGGAGCAAAAAATTCCGTGCCAAAGAAATAGACACTAAATAGTATGGCCGTGACGAAAGCCGCAGTAGGATTTTTTGTAATCGTTTTGGTAAGAAAGTAAAGACATATATTTATGCTTAGAATTGAAACAATTTCTACCCAAAAATACAACGGTATATTAAGTCCGACGAGCTTGGATAGTATCGATCCGGTAAACATCGATTGAACATCAAAATTTGCAAATGAACGCCACGTATCTGTATATAATGGTAGATAGAAATGTTTTATTAAATATGTATATGATTCCCATTGCAAAACGAGATTAGTCAAAGGATACCAAATGTAAATGGTAACGATGGACAAAATCAAAAGATAAAAATAGTCGCCGGTACGTTTATTTTGGAATATCATTGGAGTACAGAGAACATTTTTGCACGATACATGTTCGTTGACGCAACTATATATTTAAATAAAGTCAAAAGAGTTTCTAGGCCATACTTTAGAGATCGGGCAAAATTAATTTGAGAAGCCTCAGGAAAATAACGCGTAGGAACTGGAATTTCTCCGATGCGAAACCCCGCATAAACTGCGGAGATGAGAATTTCTTGGTCAAAGACAAAGTCATCAGAAAATTTGTGAAATGGTAGTTTGATCAGAACTTTGCGATGGTAGGCCCGAAAGCCGGTATGGTATTCCGAATGATTTTGACCTAAGATTATGTTTTCTATAGTAGTCAAAAATCGGTTGGCAACATATTTGTAGAGTGGCATGCCTCCAGCAAGCGCTTCTTGTCGAGTTCGAATTCTTGAGCCAAGCATGATATCAAAACGTTTTTTTAGGATAGGCCGGATGATCTCTTCTGTTAACGTGCTGTCGTATTGATAGTCAGGATGAATCATAACGACAACTTGAGCGCCCTCGTTGAGAGCTAACGTATAGCAAGTTTTTTGATTGCCGCCGTATCCTCGATTTTGCGGATGGACAAATGTTTTAATGCCCAACTTTCTGGCTATATTTACCGTTTTATCATGACTCCCATCATCAACGAGAATAACTTTATCGACTAACCGTTTTGGGATGTCAGCATAGGTTTTACGCAGGGTTTTCTGCGCATTATATGCGGGCATAACAACTACTACTTTTGTCTTTTTTTTCTGCTGTGACATACTTACTTAACGATCTTTTGATGGACGCAGTGGCATTTCTTTTCGTAGTTGAGATATATGAGATGTCCAGCAGATGATGCTAATGGAGGCCAATCTGAATATCCCACGTCTTCAGTTTTAAATGTGATATTTTTATCTCTTCCGATGTGATACGTAAAAAAATTCGCTTCGTACGGCCCAAAGTCAGAGGAGGGACCGACAATAATGAGTGATTTTTGGGGAAATCTCGTAATGTTTTGTGAAATGTAATAGATAATCGCTTGAGTCCTTCCGGTACTTTTTAGTACTTCCATAAAATGTTGTCTAAACGTGATTTCGTTGACTACAAAAAACACGAGAGTGATCGCAATTGTAACAATATATTTTTTTGCAAAAACTGTTGTTAACACGAGTGCCCAAAATACGGAAACGAGTATTGATGGGACAAAAAAATATCTGTTTGATCCAGCGTCTTCTAATACATTAAGTCTCGTTGCGATAAACGTATTTAAAAAAAACATGGCAAGGGTAGCACAGAGAATTGTAAACAGAAGAGCTCTGTGGCGTTCATTTTTTACATATACAAACATAAAGCCTGCAGTATAAACGATTAAGGTTGGGAGTATTAATGAAGTCAGTTCATGCGGAGTATTGAATGCAAGTGGGGGAGAACCGGATAGCAACGCTTTGATAACAATCGGGAATTGCGATATGCTAACAAGTTGTCTGACTATCGCTTCCGGATAACGATTGATTTTTGGGGTGGAGAGGAATTCGAACAGGCCTATTTTAGGCACGGGCGATGAGTTATCGATAAAGAGAAAAAATAGTACTATGAGAATGTATGGTAGAGCCGTCCACATTCCAGAAAACGAACTTTTAAATTTAAGTGATCTCTGCAGGCGGAAAAAAAAAGGATACAAAAAGAATGGAAAAGCAAAGAAGATGCTAAAATGAGTGATAAAGATTGAGAAAAGGTATAAAACAATTGAAAATACATAAAAATGAAGTTTATTTCGCTCCAAATACTTATGTAAAAGCATAAAGCTTGTAAACAGAAGTGGGATGTTTATGGGTAAGCGTTCCAGAAATACTCCACTATAGAGATTTGGTTGATGAATATCGGCGAGGGCAAAGTAGTTTGAAGCAAATATGATTGTTGCCAAAAAAGCGGAAAAAGAATTTTTTAGTAATATCTTAACAAGGTAAAAGAAGGCGATATTCGTGATTAGAATAGATCCAATCTCAAAAGCAAAATAGTATTCCATTTGGGTTCCGAACACGCTCGTCATTAAAGCTCCCAGGATCA
>Ga0209542_10008620_pt1 | contig 18981 bp, 14 predicted proteins | sample RifCSPhighO2_01_FD_184028 | JGI IMG/M metagenome (GOLD analysis project Ga0209542, IMG submission 184028) | Soil microbial communities from Rifle, Colorado - Rifle CSP2_plank highO2_0.1 (SPAdes) (version 2) | ecosystem: Environmental > Terrestrial > Deep subsurface > Rock core/Sediment ...
GGCTGCCAATAATATAGGTATTGCGCCGAGCCAGATACCCAGTAATCTATAGATTACAAAACACAAACCCGCCCCACCTGCTAAATAAACGAACTCTTTGAAAGTGAACGGACCGAAAATTTTGTCTTCTATTTCTAAAAATTGTGGAACTTTGAACTGCATAATTTTTTATTTTTTGGCAAGTTTTACTCTATTGTTAATTTATTCCTCCGGCGATAAACGATATGGGTCTTTGCCTTTTGTGTAAGAGGGGGGAATTGATGGCGGATTTGTCCCGCCTGCATCAGCTGTGCTGGAAGCACTCCGGACAGGTTTAGAGATATTATTCAAAGAATGTTCCGTGTTTACTGTTGGATTTTGCAAAGGACCGGTAAGTTTTTGCGCCAATATTGGGTGTACTTTGTCTGGTACTACCCGGGGAGTTGGAACTTTTTTGGCAATAAATTCGTCTGATTTTTTAACATTGATTGGCATATCTGTCTTTTTGGAAAACACCTTTTTCCGCTCCGCGTTTTTAATTAATTCTTCCCTTATTTTTTTGAAAACCATATCATTCATAAGATTTACCAACTCACTTACTTCTCTCCCAGGAATTTTCATTTGCTTTTCCAGTTCTTTTGGATAATTTTTAGGGGTAATCAGTCCGCACAATAACAATTCTGTTGCCAGTTCCATATCGCCTAATTGCTCAAAGGTGTAGCCTTTTTTCTCCCGTAGTGTCAGTATTGCCGCTTTCCAGTCAACAGCAGAAATAGCATTGACGGCATCTTCCGACATTTTAGCTTTTGCCTGTTCAATCTTTATTTGTAATGGATCTATGATATTTGCCATGTTATTTTACTTGTCCCGTAGTGAGCTTTGCTCTACTACTAGGATTATTATATTACAAATTTGCTTTTTATGTCTGCTATTTTGGCAGGGCTGACAGGTACGTTGGATTTTGTATTGGCTTGTATGTCGGCCAGAGTCGGAGGCTTTACGGACGTTATTGGTGTTTTATTTGTTTCCGGACTTGCTTTATATTCTCCGTCCCCTCCTCTGTCTATAAAAGCGGAATAATCTCCGCCAGAAATGACGAAGTTCAAATTCTGCTCCCAGGTTGGATTTTTACCTTTTAGATTTTTTTTAATATTTTCCGTAAAAATGTTATTTATCGGTATAAATATTTTTTGATTTACCTCTTCAATAATTGCTTTTGCTTCATCTCTTGTTATCTCTGCATTAATTATGATATTTGTGTCATATAGATTCGGATATTCCAAACCTGTTAAAATTAGTAAAGTTTCTAGTTGAAAACTGGCTATCTCGTCTTCTTCAAGTGAAAATTTCTTGCCAATTTCTTCTGTAATTTTTACCCACTCACAAGAATTTATGGCATCCCGTGTTTCTTTTTGCAATTTTTCTATCTCTTCTTTAATTATCTGTTTTAATTTTTCTGTCATATCGCATTAATTAATGTTCTGATTGTGTTTTTTGTTCCCCTTTAAATCCTCTACGAAGCATATTCGCAGCTTCTCTTTGCCCTTGACCCATTCCGGCATTCATGAAGTCCAAAGTTTGGAATGCGTCATTTTCAACTGTAAGGGCATAAGCTTCTCTCCTCCTGTTGTCTTCTCTTGTTTGTGCGTTTTTAGCCATTGTTACTTCATTTTTTGCTATAACTACGGGAATTTCCAGTAGTCTCAAATTTCCTTTTATACCTCCATGTCCATGTTCCCCTTGAACCACCGCTCGTGCTGCGTTTCGGGCATTGAGTTGGGTATCTCTTATTTCTGTAGCCTCCTCTACGGCCTGTTCAGCTGTATGTACAGCATTTATATTTCCTGTACCATTGGCGTATGCTGCCTCAGCTGCTCTTAATCTATTAGTTTCATCTCTTAAGACTCTTTCAGCACCATCAAAAGCATTTTGAGTATCTCCAAGATTTCTCTCTGCCTGTCCCAGCAATTCACTATTTTGATACATTAAGGCATTTTGTCTGTTTAACATCACAGCATTTCTCATTGCCTCTGGAAGATTATTAATAGCATTTATTGCTCCAGGGACCTCTCTATATATCTGGTTTCCGTCTATGTCTACACCTTCTTCTAATACCTGAATAGCATTTCCCGCAGCGTCTTGAACACGATGAGCGACTCTGTTTGCATCAATAGTGATAGCATATCCTGCCGCATCAGTTCTGGCGACATCTTCTGTTTCAACATGATGAAGATGAATTTCTTGTTGTCTAACAGCTTGTGTCAGCTCTTCATCTTCTCCGACTTCCAAACTCTTCATTATCTCTTGCCGTTTTGCCACTTTTCTCTTTCTGTCTTCTTCAAAGCCTCCGCCTTCTCCTAATAATGCTTTAGACTCATGTCCCAAGTCTATCCCAGCCACCTTTTCCGTAAGTTTCAATACCCCGCTCAATGCTCCTCTTCTGGCGTCAAAAGTACTGCTAGCGCCATATCTGGAAATTTTTCCTAATGCTGCGCCGCCAAATCTACCTTCTGTTTCCCTTCTTTTTGCCCAAGCAGAGTTGGCGACTCGACTACTAATTTGTCCGAGGCTTCCCCGCAGGCCGAAGGCCGCTAGGCCGAAACCTGTTCCGATTGCGGTTCCCATAGCTATTTCCGCGCCTTTTATCATCATTTCTCCTAGTTTACCTGATCCCTTTTTCGCAAAGTCTGCTGCTTTTAGAAGAAGTATTAAAATTATAAGTACCGGTATGCCTATCATCACTATTGCTTCAAGCATACCCTGTTCTTCATAGGGTCTATTCGCAAAAGTTTGGATTGGATTTAATTGCACAAATTTAAATATCAAATACAGAAAGAATGTAAAAATCGGAGCCATAAATGCCACGGTCATCAGGCGTTTTATCCAGGCGTCCCATCCTATATAGTCAATTTTATCTAAAAGTGGTATGGATGAAGACATAAAAGCCCATGGTGAAAAGATAATCAGTACCCAGAGCTCAATCAGCCTGCCGACAAAACTGATACTCACTATAAAAAATGCATAAGTAGCAAAGAGCATTATCGCTCCGGCAACCAGAATAATTCCCATCAATATTCCTGCTGGGACTTTTGCGCCCGGAGCTGAAGGCCACCAATAGGCCACTACTTTTGATAATTGCAAACCAAGATAGGATCCGGCAATTGCTCCTGCTCCCGGTATGGGTATTGGTATTAAATTTCCAAGAAGGCCTCCGGCAGCAACAAAACCGGCGGTATTTGTCAGACTCATACTTGCCTCAGCTACACTTTTGGCCGGGACTGCTTGACTTCTGTCTTTGATTTTTTTAAAAAAATCTTCGCCTAATAATTTTGCAGGATTAAAAGAAGCTACCATAGCCCCTGAAAGATCTTTTTCTTCTATTCCCGTTTTCAGGGAACTTATTATCGGCAGATAAAAATGTTCTTTCGGCTGACCGTTTTTATCCAGGGTTTCAATTCTTATTTTATCGTAGAAAATTAAAGCCAAGACATTGGAAGTGTCAATAATTATTTTAGTGAAAAGCATTGAGAAGTTTATAAGCAAAGCCATGATGATGACCTGGGCTATCATTTTCTTTACCTCGGAGCCTCCCAGTCCCAGGATTATTTTAATGCCAACGTATAAGAGAATAAGTATAAAGAAAATATTGGAAAGGTCCCGTACTACTATCCAAGCTTGAGATATAAAGTCGGCATTGAATAAATAACTGCTCAAGGTGAGAGCGATGACAGCATTAAAAAGCATTCCTGTGATAGAAAGCAAAAAAGCTGGGAAAACATAAAATATATAATAAGCTCCCTTTACCAGACAATCTTCTAAGTTAACTCCTTTTGGCCCGAATATTTCACCGCATCCTAAATTTTCCTCCAGAGCTGTTTTTTCCGTTGCTGCTTTTTCTGCCTCTGCTGCTGTTACTCTTTCTACCGTCCCTGGCGCGAGCCCTCCCGCTGAATTTGGAGTTGCTGGTCCCGGCACTGCCCCACCTGTTGGTATCCATTTATGTGGCCTACGGTCTGTTACTGTTCCAGTATTTAACCCACATTGTCTTTCGGTAAGATCTGTAGGATTATTGTTTGGGTCATAACATGTTCCAGTTCCATCCGGGCTTTGCGCTTGCGCATCTTTTGTCGCCGGACTAAAAATTCCGATCAATGTGAACACCACAATTAGTATCAAGCAGTACGGGATTAATTTTTGCAATTTATTTTTCATTTGATTTAGTAAAATCATGCTGGGCATATTTTAATTGCATGGGAAAGCAGAAGGCAATCTATATGAATCATCCGGATTATTTTCTAGGAAACCGGCGATTTCGTCGTCAGTCGCGCAGACACCGGGAGGGTTCGCGTAGTTTGGATGCGGGGGTGTTCCATTTTCTCCTCCTCCGCCTTCGTCTTCACCTCCTCCTCCCTCTTCTTCACCCGGCTCATCAGGTAATGGAATGTAAGGCTCTGTGAGATTTGTAGTTCCGGGTATATTGCCTTTATAGTCCAGAATATTAGCTTTGTAGATAATATTGCAGTTCATATTTATATCCGCAGTATAATTACCGAAGATTCCGCCCCAACGAGCCCACTTCAATACATCTTTGGCATTTACATATGGCACTTCCGGATGGGTTACCCCTTTTCCATTTCCATTATCATTGGCGTGCCTGAAAGATTCATGGTCATATCCTCCTTGAATTGGGAAATCACAGAATAGATTTTGTTCTGTTCCTTGGTCACGATATGAGCTACCCTGTCCGCTTAAACTAGGACTAGTCCAACCTTTAGCTTTTCTTTCCGCCAAGCACCCTGGTGATGGATCATTTAATGGATTATTTAGAAGCGCATTTAGTTTGTTTAATTTATCTTGAGCGACAGCCAATTCATTTCTTGTGTCTTCTATGGTAGCGGTGTTGGAAATTGCATCTCTGGTAGCATTGTATTGTTTCTTTAATGATATCAGAACTTTTTCAGTATTAGAACCGGGAACTGGCTGGGTTGAAAACCTGTCCGTATCACTTAAAGCTGTTTGAATGGCTTTCAGTCTTGCCAGGGCTTGAGTTTTTAGCCGTTTTTTGTCAGTTAACTCTTCTGATTGCTGAGAGAGATCTTTTATTTCATCAACAGCATCTAGGTAAATGATTGAATTTGGGAGTTCAGTCATCATTTTATTTTTTATCCAATCTTTAAAGAAATTTACGGCAAATTTTAGTTCCCTGAAAGCCAAATCAGCTTGGGCTGATTTTTTTCCATCATCATCATTTAGTTTTCCCTGAAGTTCTTTGCTGTTTCTGCTCATTTCTTCTGCCAGCCTCTCTTGCCAACCCATATTGGGCCCCGGTATGCAAATATCCAGCTCTCTTGCTTTTGGCCAGATTTGACTTATTAATTGCGCAATCTCGTTCATTAAATCAATTTCCGTATTTGTATTGTTTATTCCGTCTTCCACAGTTTGTTTGAAGTCGTTTAATATAACCACTTCATCTGGCCCTGCATCCCAAGCCGTGTTACTGCCGTCTACAGGGCTACCGAGGGTTTGGCCATAATAGCTCCAGTCGTCTTTTGGAGGCAGTTGATTTACTTTGCTTGCCAAAGCATTTAAACCTTTTTGTGTAAATTTATTTAATAAAGCATCCACCAGAGCTGAAATACTATTACCCATAGTTGCTCCGAGTTCGGTCAGGCGCTGACCGGAGGCCAATGCGCTCATGACTGTGTTTCCAACCACAGAGCCGGGAGTGGTAGAGACTAAATTTTTACAAGTATTATTTCTTGTCCATGCAGCTTGGTCTGCTGCACGAAACTCTTCATATTTTTGGTCATAGGCAGCTTTTTGTCGTTCATATTCTTCTGCATCATTACCCGTATTGCTGACTGTCGGTTCAAACTTATATATTACTGTAGATTTATAACTCGGTCGCTTGAATTGATTTGTTAGACTTCTATTATATTCATTAGCGCCGCCATTATCCGCGCAGGTTTGCGGAGACAAAAAGCCCATTCCCTGGTCCAGGGCTTTGTTTACTTTTTCTATATTATTTTGAGCTATACCATTGAGACGGTCCGCGAGTGCCTCGGTTGCCAGCATTTGAAAACCAAAATAGTTATTTTGTGGATATTGCGTATTTGTCATAAAGCCGTACCATCCGCCGACATTAAAGTCATTTATATAATTTCTTTGTAAAATAGGATCGGTAAAAAGTTGATTCAAACTATATTGCGCGTTATCGGACAGTTTTCTTTTATAGGAATAGATAGCATTTAAAGCGAAATCTTTACCGAAAGGGTATAAGCGGCTGTCATAGCCGAATATATCCACCAAAATTTTAATTTCATATTTAGCTATGTCTTTAAAAAAAGATTTTGGGTTTTCCACAAAGAGAGGATTACCCCAATAGCCTGTGTTTATCCAGTTTAAGGTGCTTTTAGTCATATCCTGCAAGAGTTTCGCGGCTATATGCATAAGAATTTGCTTGCCAATTTCTTTTGCGAAATCTTTAATTTGAAGACCTAGGCTTGCCGTGTTGACACCTGTACCTGCTGTTGTTGATACTGCCGTGGTGGTAGTACCCACATCTGTCAGCCAAGTGGCAAACCAGAAAGCTTCCGCTTTTTGGGGTTTAGCAAACAATACAGCGGGCATTAATATTGAAATTACCAGAAGCACTGAGATAAATTTAATTGTCATATTTCCAGTTTTCATTTTGTCTTTATATTATATGATTTTTCATCTAATTATTCAATTTCTGCCTGATTGTGTTTGCGAGATTATTGTTGGCTATCGCAAGTGTTTCAATATTCTTTTCATATTTACTTATCCCGCTTAATGCGACAATCACATCGCTATCGTAAAGTTTTATATCGGTCAAATTTTCTGTTGAATTCTGTAATCCATTTACGAATTCTAAATGCAAAGACGCGAAAGATTGCGGCACTTCCATTTTTACCATAGCGTCTATTATTTTTTTTGTTTGCTCTATGATTGGATCAAGTTCTAAGAGCGCACTGCTGTCAACATTGTCTTGGTCAACTATAAATCTTTGCAAGACGTTCATAACGTTTTCTTTAACCGGGTATTTTTTATAGATATTGTTTAGTGTGTTGTCGTAATTTTTAATGGCTTGCAGGCTATTGTCATTTTTGATTTTCATATCGGCAAGCACAAACACTTTTCGTGGCGGGGAATTTTGTATATGTTCGGCGAGTGAACTGCTCAATTTTTCTATTGTTTCTTGGTCCATAGCTCCGTTTTGGTTCAGGGTGGCAATAGTTGCAAAAAATTCCCTGGAAAATTTATCCGTTTCCGTTAGGTTTTCAGTATCTCCCGGCGGGAGCTTTGAGCTTTTACCTTGTTCTGTTTTAGGTTTTAATTTTGCTATTGCATTACCATCAGGAATTCCCGGTGTAGTTTCTTTTTTTGTCGGGTCGGTTCCCCACAAGCTCTCCTCCCAGTCCAGTACTCCATCCAGATCAGTATCTTTATTTACTAAATTTTCCAATACTTCATTTTTATAAGTTAAGCCTTCTTGTTCGGATGCTTTTTCATTTTGATTAGTGAATGTGTCTTTATTTTTGAAAAGAAAAAGAGCGACGACAAAGGCAGTCGCCAAAGCAATCCAAAGCGTCCTTTTGTGTTTTAACCAATCTAATTTAATTATGGCTTTATTGTATCATATTTTAGTAAGCGCAATCCAGTCAGCAAGCGATAAATCTTCCGCTCTTTTGTCTCCCAAGCCCAAGCTTCGCAAGGATTGTCCTTGGGGGGCTGAAAATATGCTTTTTAAGTTGTTTCCGAGCCTCTTTCGTTTATGGGCAAAGCCCGTTTTGACTATTGTCCAAAACCTTTTTTCATTAAAAGTTGGTTGACCTGCCAGGTTGACCAATTTCTTGTGAGAAATGTTTTTTATGGTTATTATCGCCGAATCCACCTTGGGCGCAGGTGAGAAATATCTCGCGTCCACTTTCATAATCATCTTTATTTCCCCATATGCTTTAACTGAAATTGAAAGAATGCTTTCTTTGCCATCACGGGCGAGTATCCTTTTGGCGACCTCATGCTGGACCATGAGTACCATGTTCTGTGGCTGTTCTCCGGCTGTCAGGAATTTCTTGAGAATTGCTCCTGTTATATTGTAAGGAATGTTGGCGATAATCTTATATTTTTTTTTACCGATATTAAAATTTAATATATCCTCGCATGCTAGTATGAGAGTATTTGCTTTTATTTCTTTTTCAAACTTAATTTTTAGAAACTCAAAAAGCTCGCGGTCTTTCTCTACAGCTATTACGAGCTTGGCACGTTCCAACAATTTTTCTGTGAGCTTCCCCTTCCCTGGGCCAATTTCCAGAATCACATCATTTTCTTTTATTTCTCCGGCTTCAATAATCTTCCGGAGCGCTAATTCGGATTTCAAGAAATTTTGCCCGAAACTTTTTTTCGGCACAAACTTTTTCTGGGTAACGAGTTTCATATATAGATTGTTTTTATTCTGGCATTTTCCCCTTCTTTTTCTAATAAATCTTTAGGGATATCGGAAATAAATTCTGAAGGAGTGTTTATAATACGTGCTCCGAAGATAGTACGGAAATTTGCGAATGATAAAAATAATTTTTCTCTGGCGCGGGTCACTGCCACATAGAAAAGTCTGCGCTCTTCTTCATTATCCTCCGGTGTTTTTATTTCACCATGTCCTTGATGAGGGAAAAGTCCGTCTTCAAGTCCGGTGATAAAAATATATTTAAACTCAAGTCCTTTTGAGGCATGCACAGTCATTAACTTTACAGAGTTTCTTTGTTCTTTTTTTTCTTGATTTATTATTATACTGTCTTGATCACTCGCGAGCGCCGCATCCTCTAAAAGCCTTTCAATACCTAGTCCGTTTGATAAATTATCGTATTTTAAAGCCAGAGTAGCGAGCTCTTTTATATTTTCCAGTCTTTCTATATCTTCTTCTGTTCCTTCCCCCAACTCTCTTTCAATACCGGAATGTTTTACTACAAATTTAATTACCGTGCTTACTTTTTCTTTATTGATTTTTTCTTTTATTTCTTCCAATATCTTGTAAAAATTATTTATTTTGATTTTCATTTTTATCGGTAGATTTTCTATATCACTTGCCCCGCCATGGCGGGGTGAAGCAAAAATTTTAACTAAAGTGACTTTTCCGATGCCTCGTGCCGGGAAATTTATTATTCGTTTTATATCTGATAAACTATCCGGATTTAATGCGGCGCGTAAATATGCTAAGGTGTCTTTAATTTCTTTTCTTTCAAAAAATTTAACACCCAAGACCTGATATGGGATATTGTATCGCAGCATCGCTTCTTCCAGCGCTCGCGACTGGAAATTTGCGCGGTAAAGTACGGCAATTTCTGACAATTTCTCGGGTGCTGCCCCGGCAGGGTCGCTGTCTCCGTCTACTGACGGAGCGCCGCCTCTCGGCCCGTCGGCCTGCGAGACACCCTGCCGAGGTACACCCGCTTCATTGTCTAGAATTTCTAAAATTTTCGTCGCGATGAAGTCAGCTTCGTCATTTTCATCCAGCGCTTCATAGAGGCCGATTTTCTCACCAACCGCATTTTCGGTGAAAAGATTTTTATCCGGTCGGTATTTATTTTTTTTAATGATTACATTTGCCGCTTCCAGGATATTTTTACTTGATCTGTAATTTTCTTCAAGCAGAACTATTTTAGTATCCGGATAATCCTTCTCAAAACTTAAAATATTTTTTAAATTTGCTCCGCGCCAAGAGTAGATATTTTGGTCGGCATCCCCGACCACGGTTATATTCTTATTGTCATTCGTCAGCAATTTTGACATCAGATACTGCACTTCATTTGTATCCTGATATTCGTCAATGTGGATATATTCCCACTTTTCCTGATAGATTTTTCTGATTTCAATATTATCTTGCAAGAGTTTTGTTGCCTTGAGGAGTAAATCATCAAAATCCAATGCTTGTTCTTTTGTTTTCTTTTTTTCATACAAAACCCAGACTTGCGCTACTATTTTACCCAGAGTATTGATGCTATTTCTTTCCATATAATCCTCCAAATGCGTGAATTTTCCTTTTTCCCTAGATATTATATTTTTTATTTTTTTCGGCTCATATTGTTTTAGGTCTATGCCTAATTCTTTTTGTGCTTCTTTGATGAGCGCAGTAGAGTCTGATTCGTCCAAAATAGTAAAATATCTGGTCAATCCCAATAATTTCGCATTTTCTTTTATTATGTAAACTCCCAGAGAATGAAAAGTGCTGACAAAAGGTACGGAGTCGGGAATGCTTTTTCGGATGGTCTGGCCGGGGTAGGGACCCGGGGTTGGAATCTGCCCAGAGACAGATTCCAAAAGGACCTCCGAAAAAGGATTACCGACGAAGTTATCTTTTATTGCCAAACTAATGCGCTCCCGCATTTCCTTGGCCGCTTTATTGGTGAAAGTGACAGCCAAAATTCTCTCCGGGGGAACTCCCTCTTTTATTAAATTCACGATCCGGTGCGTAATTGTCTTGGTTTTTCCGGCTCCGGCTCCGGCTACGATAAGGAGCGGGCCCTTCATATGAAGGGCCGCTTCTTTTTGCTGTTGGTTTAGTCCTTTTAAATGTTGCACCCATCCAATATAGCACAACTTTTATTCCCTTTTAGCTCTAAATAGTTTTCCACAGCCCTCCGGTCCCTGATTGACTTTCGGTCTATTTTTAGGTACCCTACTAAGGTACCTTTTGGAGGCTGTTATTGGAGGAAATGGTTGAAATTCAGAGGCGATGGTACTATCATGAGAACTTTATCTAAAATATTCAGCTCTATTCTAGTTTTTTCCTTGTTGTTGATGGGGGTTTTTGCGCCTGTGCGAGTGCAAGCCGGCTTTTTTTCTTCCATTTTAGGCGACGAAGCTTACGCGGACACAACGGATGTTGACACAACTCAATCCGGCCAAAATTCGCAAACGATGCCCCTTCTTCAGGCCAATGTTTCTTCCGCTCCTATTTTTAAAGACAAAAAAACCGAAAAAGACGCTAAAAAAAAGGAAGTTTTGGATTTTAACGATAACGGCAATGTAAATATCGCGTCTGACAATGCTCTTGTTCCTGCCGCGAGCTTTTTTGAAGCTACGGGTATTTCTCCGGATACGGAATTTGCTGTTAACCAAATGAGCGTTTATGTGGTAAGAAAAGGTGATTCCATTTCTCAAATAGCCGATATGTTTGATGTTTCGGTTAATACTATTCTTTTAGCTAATGATTTAAAGAAAGGCCAAAAGCTCGCCCCGGGAGACGTACTTTTCATTTTGCCTATTTCCGGAGCCGAGCATACTGTCGTCAAAGGACAGACATTAAAGAGTATTGCAAAGTTTTATAAAGTGGAGGCGGATGATATCGCTCTTTATAACGGAGTAGCGATGGATGCCCAGCTTGCTATTGGTGACAAGCTCATGATACCGGGCGGTGACGATATGTCCGACGAGGGAGGAGATAAACCAGCGCCAAATTTAAATAGTTCAATAGCAAAAGATCAGAATTATTACAAACTTCATCCTATTCAAAATCTTTTTGGTTATTTCATAAATCCTGTGCCGACCGGACACAAGACTCAAGGGCTTCATGGTCCGGGACACCGGGGCATAGATATCGGCGCTCCGACAGGCACACCAATATATGCATCTGCAGCAGGCAGAGTGCTCGCTATCAAGACAGGCTGTAAGGTGGGGCAGAGACGTTGTGGTGGAGGATATGGCAATTTGGTCATTGTTGAACATCCGAATGGCACCAAGACACTTTCTGCCCATATGAGCAAATTGAGCACAAAGATGGGTGCTTCCGTAGCTCAAGGTGAAATCATCGGCTACGTCGGCAACACTGGTAAATCAACTGGTCCGCATATTCATTTTGAGGTATTCAATGCGAAAAATCCCGGGGTGGACTGGAGTTGGGCCAACAATCAAATAGCTGGAAATTAATTTTACTCTAAATAAGTCAAGGCAAGCATTGCCAATATTCCCAGGATGACTGCCAGAAGTTGCAGGATTGAATATCTTGCTTCTTTTGTTTTTTGGAGCTCTGGTATCAAGTCTGCGACCGCGATATAAATAAATCCTCCGGCGGCAATAGGCAAGAGCCACAAGGTTATGGTTTGCTCTGTCTGGTTTAAAATAAAAACTATGGCTAGCCCCAGAAAAGCCAGTATGGAGGAGAGAAAATTTAGCCACAAGGCGCGGCTTTTTGTATAGCCGGCATGCAGGAGTACAGCGAAATCCCCTATTTCTTGGGGGATTTCATGTAATATTACTGCAATAGTGGTAGCTATGCCGACAGGAATACTGACAGTAAAACTTGCCCCGATGATGATGCCGTCAATCAAGTTATGCACGCCGTCTGAAAAGAGAACCAACTTGCCTACCGGGTGAATATGAGTTTCTTCTTTGTCTTCTCCGTGGTGGTGCCAGTGTAAAAATTTTTCCAAAATAAAGAAAATAAGAATACCCAGAATAATGAGCGCCCCCGCCCAATTTGTATTTGAAGAATTTTGTAGCGCTTCCGGTATGAGATGTATAAAAGCGTCTCCCAAAAGTGCGCCAACAGCAAGCGATATAAAAATAAAAATATATTTTTTTAAAATTTCTTCTCGTAGAGAGAGTGTAAAAACTCCAACTAGTGAAACTAGGCTCACTATGAGAACACTTATGAAAGCATAAATATATGTTGTGATCATAAATTATCTAAATAATTTGGGGGCGGGGTTGTCGAGATGTTGTCTTCGACTTCCCCACCCCCTTCCCGCCGTCGCTTACTGAACGAAGTAAAAGTAGGCGACAATGCCGAGCGCCAACAATAGTGGCGCTAACTTCAAAAATGTCTGCACGGGGTCCTCCTTTCTGCAGCATCAAAGAACGAGCTGCTACTTTAGATAGTATAACTATAAAAATTTTAGTCAAATAAAGGCGAAACCCAGGCCACAGCCTCACCTATTTCTTCCTTTTTTAGTCCGAGATAGATTTGCCACTTAACTTATTGATTGATATAATTGAATGCATGAAAAACTTTATCAAAGAGAAGCCAGAGGTGCTTTTGTGGACGGTTCTTTTATTCGTAATTTGTGCGGTAATTTTTTACCCTTATGTTTTCAGTGAGAACGGACAGACTAGTAATGTTTTTGCAACTTCACGTGGAAGCGGCAAACCTTCTTCATACACAACACCTGTTTATCCCACTCCCACTCCATACGATATGTATCAAGTGATATCTCCCAGTGGAGGAGAGCAATTAACTTTCGGCTCACTCTTTCCAGTAAAGTGGGACCCTACCTCAACATACACATCAGCGACAGATGTCATTGTCTATATCATCCCCCAGAATATCGATATATCAGTCTTCGCACCAGTCCGTTTTCTTACTAAGAGTACGCCCAACGATGGCTCGGAAGATTGGATGGTAAATTTACCACCAGGCAACTATCTAATGGGGGTAGTAAGTGCAAATGCGGGAGGTTTTTCTAGTTCTGGTGGCCAGTTCAGTGTAGTGGTGGGTGATACACCGCTTGGTCGCATAAATACAACTCTGCCGCTTAATCAATCTTTGTCTGTACTCCAGCCAAAAGGCGGAGAAATTTGGGCTAAACGCTCCACTCACAATATAGTCTGGACTGGTGGTAAGGATGATTGGCTTATCGATATTTATCTTATGTCTAAAAATGATGGACGAGTACATTCCGCCATCTTCAAAAAAACTTCTAATGATGGTATTGAAGCTTGGACTGTTCCTCAATATCTCTCCCCAGGTTCCTATTGGATTGGTGTCGGCTGCGCTAACTGTGCCCCAGATACCTTTGGATCAGAGGGGTATCCTATAGGTACCTTTGATATAAAATAGCTAACAATTACATGTTTAAATTGACTTAATAAGTCAATTTAATAGGGTTTTCCTGCCTAAAAATATTCTGGTGCGGGATGGGAGAATCGAACTCCCAACCTCAGTTTGGAAAACTGACGTTTTACCATTAAACTAATCCCGCCTTCGCTAAGGCTTCGGCGGGCAAACCCGCAATAACTGAAACCCTAACCATTCGGGCCGCTGGGAATTGAACCCAGTCTAAATGGTCCCAAACCACTTGTACTACCGGTATACTACGGCCCGCCTTCGCACGCTCCAATATATCATGGTTCAAAATTATTCACCATGACCCTGACCCTGTCGAACGGGTCACAAAATTATATCTTTAACCACTTTAACTTTCGCGTTTTTGCCTTTTAAGTCAAGAAATACAACCAGTAAATCCACCTGCCATTCTTTGTCTTCTAAATTTTTTGATGAAAGATAGGTTTGAATAGTGCGAGCCATCCTCTTTAATTTCCATGGATGCATATTATCTTCGGGGTTGTATTGGTCAAGTGTTTCTTGTGAAACCTTGTCAAGGTTCAACCTTGACACAGATTTAACCTCTATAAAATATAACTTATCATCTTTCTCGGCCACGATATCTATTTCTCCCCATTTTTTAGTATAATTACGATCTAATATTAAAAAATCTTGTTTCACAAGAAACTTTACTGCCACATTTTCACCAATTTCCCCCACTTTTTGTGTTTCTGATGTAAATACTTTAGGCATGTTTGTAATGTTTCACGAATAACACTATAATTTATGTTTCACGTGAAACTCTTATTTAATTTTATGTCTTTTATCAAAATATCTTTATTTACCAATATATTTTAATTAAAATACTTTTAAAAGACAGTCTAGCTAAATGTCCTTTATAAACATTATCAACATAGTTATCCACATTTTTTGACAAACTATCCTTAATTTACTTAAAATAACAATTTTTAATAAAGGACACGAAATTGTGCGGCTAGGGAGAATCGAACTCCCGTCTCATCCTTGGCAAGGACGTGTTCTACCACTAAACCATAACCGCTAATTATTTATTTTTTTATTTTCTTATTCTATTTTAATATTTTATTACAATTAACGCAACAGCAATATTACCATATAAAATAAGCATTATTTGCCAATATTTTTAAAATAGTGTAAAGTATGGATATTATTATAAAAATAACAATGCGCCCGTAGTTCAACGGATAGAACGCTTGTCTTCGGAACAAGCGATGTGGGTTCGATTCCTGCCGGGCGCACAAAGTGCGGGGCACTTTGTGCGAGGCGGAGGCACGAAGGTGCCGAGCCAGGGTCGTGCAAATTTTCAGCAGAAAATTATGCCTGACCACATAAAGTAATGGAAAACATAGCATCAAAAATACCAAAGGAGGTTTCACATGTAACAGACACACTTGAAAAAGCTGGTTTTGAAGCGTATTTAGTCGGTGGTTGTGTCCGGGATCTTATAATGGACAAAGAACCAAAAGACTGGGATGTTACAACTAATGCTAAACCAGAGCAAATTGTCGGTCTTTTTGATAAAAATGTCTATGAGAACACTTTTGGCACAGTAGGAGTATATGTTTCACGAATAACATCAGATTTAGATGTTTCGCGTGAAACACCTGAATATATGGTGATAGAGGTTACTCCTTTTAGAATTGAAGCGAAATATAGTGATTTTAGGCATCCAGATAAAGTAAAATTCAGTGATAAGCTTGAAGATGACCTTAAAAGACGTGATTTTTCTATAAATGCCATGGCCTATAGAAACAATATTATAACGGACATATTTAGTGGTTTAACGGACATAAAGGACAGAACTATCAGAACAGTCGGTAACCCGGATGATCGTTTTTCCGAGGATGCTATCCGGATGCTACGGGCAGTACGCTTTGCGGTGCAGTTAAATTTTTCTCTGGCGCAAGAAACAGCCGACAGTATTTTAAAAAATGCTGATTTAGTAAAAAAAATATCAGAAGAAAGAATTCGCGATGAATTAATAAAAATAATTATGTCGGGGAACCCGGGTACCGGTTTTGTGATGCTGGAAAAATTTGGATTGTTGAAAAACATTATTCCTGAATTGGGGGAGGGGATAGGTTGCGAACAATTAGGGGAGCATATTTATGATGTATGGAACCATCTACTTCATGCCCTGCAGCATGCGGCAGACAAAAACTGGCCAATGGAGGTAAGGCTGGTAGCGCTTTTTCACGATATTGGGAAGCCGAAAAGCAGACGAATAGCTATGCTTGCCCCGACTAAAAATTCTGGCGCCTTCGCCCTCGGAGACAAAAGGACAGGGGACCCACGACGCATAGAATTTTTGTCGGGGCAAGCTAAGAAGAAATATACTTTTTACGGCCATGAAATTATCGGGGCGCGGATGGCGAAGAAAATAATGGAAAGATTAAAATTTTCAAAAAAAGAAATTGATCTAGTAGAAAATTTGGTACGCAATCACATGTTTTTCTCCGACACCGAATTGATAACACTTTCTGCGGTGCGGAGAATTATTGCTAAAGTAGGTGTAGAAAATATTTGGCATTTAATGAGCGTACGCGAATGCGACAGGGTGGGGATGAAGAAAAAGGAAGCGCCATATCGCCTGCGAAAATATTTCGCCATGATAGAAGAAGCTTTGCGTGACCCGATTTCTGTAAAACAATTAAAGATTAATGGAGAATTTATGATGCGTGAGCTTAGTATTGCGCCCGGACCCAGAATGGGTTGGATTTTAAATGCTTTATTGGAAGAAGTATTGGACGCGCCGGAGAAAAATACGGTGGAACATCTCTCTGAACTAGTTAAATCCCTAAATATGCTCAGCGACGCCGAACTGCGAGCCTTGGGTGAGAGGGGAAAAGAAAAAAAGGAAGAATTGGAAGAAGAAGAGGTAGAAAAATTGCATACGAAGCACGGAGTGAGGAAATAATAAGTTTTTAAAATACAAACTTTTTCCGGTACGGATTTTTTGAAGCTTTAAAAATCCTGAAATTCTCGGCTCGACAGCCTCGAAACCCCTTCAAAAGTTTTATTTTAAAAACTTTACGAAACTTCTTGCTGGTAGCAAGTTTCACAATAAACTATCTCCGGGCGGTCGGGGGAGTAGGAGGTTTCAAATTTACTTGGACATCGGATGTCCAAGTGAAGAGGGTGATTAGTTTTGTCGCACATACAGGAGAGGGGCCAGAAATTTACTGGATTTCTAAGTTGAGATAATTCAAAATTTCTCGTATTTGGACATTTTCTAGGTAATGACATATTCCATTTCTTATACATAATCAATTCATTCGGGATAATTTTAAAAGCTTTCGTGCATTTGTGATTCTGAGCCGATTTTTTATCTAAATCCCATGCCTGGCACAAAATAATCTCAGAAAGAATCCCATCGTCGACTTTTTCTATAGTATCCGGTAAATCTTTCCAGCTTTTCGTTGGAACATAGCTTTTTTCTTCAATATTATCCCAGGAATACCCTAATTCAGCAGCTTTTTTCTCGTTAAGTGGCAGATATTCTTGCGCCAAAGTTTCATTATATTTATGAGGGCTTAATTCAAACGGGAAAAACTCACCATATTTATAAATTTTTCCTTTATTATCCACAAAAGGCACGTCTGACATTTGGGCTATTATTTTTGCCTTAATTTCTTTATATGTTTTTTCATTATATTGCTTATTTAAGATACAATATTCTTTTTTACGAACCGAAATACAACCAAATGAATTATTTAAATGGTCACAATCTATAAAGTAACTTGATTCCATATTATTCTCGCCATTTATGCCGACGACACATCGTGAGGAGAAGTCAATATTATTAGATTCATACACTAACTCACCTGCATTTATACCAAATACATCCATGCAGTCTTTTGGGTTCTTACTGCCACGTACCGCGTATTTTTCATTTTCGCCATCAATAATATACCAAGAGTCCCGAACATTTTTAGAATTATAAATAAAATCACCAGAAACATTATAGTTACGTTCCCCCGTCATGAATTTATGGAGAGCCTTTTCTTGTATAGCTTTTTGAAAATCAAGCAATGTTTTTCTGAAAGCTGCATACGAACCCAGCATTTCCTTCTTTATTTTTTGGAATTCTTCTTTAGATACCGGCTTGTTAAAAACATAATAGTTTTTGTTTCTTAAATTATAACTAAAGAGACAGTTTTGGCAGTTTCGGCAATCATATAAAAAAGCTGAGTCAATGCAGTTTGTGCAATTTTGACTAAAAAATAGTTGGTTGCATTGAGTACAATCTACTGAAGAAAAACATAATTCGCAATTTTTTATAAAAAGGCAATCCCAACAGTCTTTACACTCAAGAACTGTTTGACCATAACCGCAATTTTCGGAAAACCAACTGCCAAAAAGCAGGTAACTGCTTTTTAAGTGTGCAGTATAGTTGCAATACTCACTATTTACATTTTTGGTAGCATAAGATGATGGTCTTGGAACCACTTTTAGCAGCATTTTAAACTGCTCAAAAAAAGGAACATTAAAATCATAGTCGCGTCCATAATCAAGCGGATCCCATTTGTCGCTCCACCAGCAGTCGTGGCAGTACACCGGAAATATTGCATCAGCTTTGTACATAGAAATAATATTTTGTTTACACAAGTCACAAGTTCTTTTGTATAAAGAGCGTTCGTTTCTCCATATTAATTTTCGCGCGAGGCGGCATTGCGGGCAGAAAGTCGGTGAGGGAACATGAATTTTTTCATAAAACCCAAAATCGTCTGGCTCAATCGTAAAGCCTTTTTTACAATTCTGACAATTTTTTATCTCTTGTTTCATGTTTTTTCTATTTACCTATTCGTACGAATAAGATAATCAAGACACCTCCTGCTGATAGCAAGTTTCACAATAAACTATCTCCGGGCGGTCGGGGGAGTAGGAAGTTTCAAATTCACTTGGACATCGGATGTCCAAGTGAAGAGGGTGATTAGTTTTGTCGCACATACAGGAGAGGGGCCAAAGCTTGCGGGGGTTTCTCTTTTTCATCCTATCCTGGTGCCTGCATTCAAAATCCTTGTGGGGTAAGGGTATATTCATCCTCTTATAGAAATCAAATTCTCCTTTGGTGATGCGGAAATTTTTTTTACAGTCTTTACATACTAAAACTTCTTTTAAAATAT
>Ga0209542_10008622_pt1 | contig 18976 bp, 23 predicted proteins | sample RifCSPhighO2_01_FD_184028 | JGI IMG/M metagenome (GOLD analysis project Ga0209542, IMG submission 184028) | Soil microbial communities from Rifle, Colorado - Rifle CSP2_plank highO2_0.1 (SPAdes) (version 2) | ecosystem: Environmental > Terrestrial > Deep subsurface > Rock core/Sediment ...
GAAGTCCCCACGCGAAAATTCGGAAAGGCGGCAAAGCCGCACCGCTCAAAACCGCAAAAGAACCCGGAGAAAAACATCGGCTCGAACCATTTTTTAATTTTGTGGGAAGAAATTTTTTTAATCCTATGAAAAAGAAATCTATAATAATTTCCATATCGGCTTTGATAATCATTATTTCTGGTCTTATTTTTTATTTTTCCTCTTCCATTAAGTTGGTCCCGCCAATATTTATTACTGGTCAAGTCGCTACAGAAAACGGTATAGTTCTTGATAATATAAAATCTATTAAATCCTCTGACCAAGGTTTTTATCTCAAGGTCAAAAAAGAAGGGGGCATTTTGAGTGGGTCGGAAATAAAGATTATTTATCACACAACAGGAGAAAAGTGTGCTAATCCAATTCAAAGTGCTTTCTCGATCAAGGAGGGAGACAGGGTTGAGATACTTGGGGTAGCGGTTGCCGATGACACTATTTCTACTTGTCCCTCTGCTGGTTACTACATAAAAATCCTTGGCGTTGCTGACTCGCCACAACCACAAGGAGCAATAATTAGCACGGAACAAGAATGCAAATCTTTGCGTGGCCTGTGGAGATGGGATAATTGCGTGTTGCCTGCTTCTGATGTAGGAAAAGAATGTCGCAACGATAGCGAATGCCAAGCGGCTTGTATTGCAGACCTCACTCCAGAGGAGGAGAGACTTTTGGTTGATGAATACGGGAAACATACTTTTGAAAAAATTGGACATTGTAGTGAATTTGTTTTTGGGTGTTACGCTCGCGTAAATAGCGGGAAAGTTGACGGAATTTTGTGTGCTGATTAAATTTATTTTTGTTGCCGCCAAAGAAAAACTTGAAATTGTCAGCGGTGCGGCTCCGCCGCCTTTCCGAATTTTCGCGGGGGGAATTCCTCGCCGCCTGCGGCGGCGAAATGCGTTCGGACTAATTCAAGAATACTGCACCAGAAAGGAAAAGTCAAAGAGTTTTGGTTCGCCTCGCTTCGCTCGGCAACCAAATTGTAGGGAATTTTGGGTGAAAAAATCAGTTGGCGGTTTTGAATTAGTAAAAGAAAATTTTTTCATTTCGTTTGTTGCAGAAATTCTGATGAATTTCTGTTTTTGTTAATTTAACGATTTTTACTCCGCAGAGATTGACATAAACCAGTAACTATGCTAAGGTAAAGCGTTACCCGGTTTGTTCGGGAACCTCTGTCACGAGGGTTCGTGATAAATCGCTCTTTACAAACTAAAAGGAGGTGCTGCGATGAGCTGGCAATTTCTTGCGTGTCTTGCGTTCCTTTACCAGTATGGCCTCGTCCAGATCGCCATTAAGAAAATCGGGGCTGTCGAAGGATCGCGCACGCGGAAACTCGTGTGGCAGTACTTCTTCGCAGCTTCGCTCGCTTTCATCACGATGGCCATTGCTGGGCAACTTGACTTGAGCTGGTCATTCGTGATCGTTGCGGTTATCGGGGCTGCTAATGCCTTTGGCTGTTATTGCCACTGGCGTGCCTACGATATATCAATGTCGCGCACGGCCGTACTCAGTAATCTCGATGATCTACTTGCGATTGGACTCGGCTATGCTGTTCTCGGTGAGTTGCGTGTTCTGACACCGATCTTAACCGTCGGAATCGTCGTTTCAGTAACGAGCGCGATGGTCTTTGCAAAGATCAAGCACTCGAACGATGAATCGTCAAATCACCGTCTCATCGGCTGGGTGCTTGGCTACACCATTATCTGGGGCGTTGCCATGTTTTCCATGCGCTTCTTTTCCCTGCAGGGATTGAATATCTTCACCTACATTGCCGCATGGTATTTTGGCGCATGGCTTGGCGCCCTTTTCACGCGATTTGTGATAATGGGATGCGAGGAAGCGGGTCCGCCGCTCACTTACGCCCAACGGGCAAAAGTACTGTTGCTGGCAGTAGGCATCTGGACATCTCTGATGCTCGCCTACTTGATGCGCACGCTCGTTCCAATCACAGTCATTCAACCGATTCAGTTGGTAGCAGAATTGAGCATTCCAACCATCATCGGTCTAACGATCTTTGGTGAAGCGCGTAATATGTCGCGCCGAGAGATGGCCATAATCACGGCCGGCCTCATTGGGGTCTCACTGATCGCAGTAGGTTTCTAGTGGGAATCAGTACACCAGCGCCTTGTGGAATTCGTGAACAACGAATTAACCCGCAAGGCGCTTTTTTCTTTTCCGAAAGAATTTGCCGCCAAAGCAGTAAATTTTTCAAGCTCATTTTTTTCTTGAAAAATTTATTGTAATGAGTTATGATTAACTCACAGAAAAACTTGAAATTGTCAAAGAACGCGTCGAAGCCGCTCAAATTTTGGGGGGCTGGCCTTCGCCACCTTCGGCGGCGAAATGCGTTCGGACTAATTCAAGAATACTGCAAAATGACAAGATAGTTATTATATTATAAGATTAAGTAGTTATAGAACTCTAAGAAAAACAATCGGCTCGAACCATATTTTAGGAAAAGAAAATTTTTTCATTCAATTTTAAATATGAATAAATCTGATATTGTTTTGTATGCTATTCAGTCCCTTTTTGGTATAGGAGTATTGTTGGCGATTCTCGCTAATATTGTCCCAAACCTTAAAAAGCATCGCAATATTTTCAGGAAGATTTATACGCCTATTATTGTTACTCCCGTTGTTATGTTGTTTATTATCATGGGAGGTGTTGTTGGCTTTCAACTCCTCGGTATGATACTCTTGTTTGTTTTTGCCAAAAAAGCTGCTTACTCGGTAGAAGCGAAAAGTCGAATAATCTTTATAACTCTATCAGTGCTTTCGCTCCTATTAATTTTATTTGCCCAAGGACTTGGCGACTTTCTTTTCTATCGTGGTTTTACTGAGAACGTTTTCAACTCTGTTTTTCAATCATTATTTGGTAAATAGAATACAGCTCATTTGACGGCTGCCAAATAAAAGTGTTTTTACCAACCTTTCACGAATACAAATGATGTATCGCAGTTTTTGCTTGGCTTTGATCGCTTGTGATCGCGGTACCCCCAACTCTTATTTTGCTTGGAGTAATCTTTTCTCAAAAATTGTCGTACGCAGGAATTGTTTTATTTATTGAAGAACATTACTGGTACTTTTACATTCTTTACGCTCTATATATTCTTGGCCAAGTGCTTGGCATCCGATACGGAGTGAATGATGTTTTTCGTAAAAGTAAAATTGATGCAGAGATGGTATCAAAAATTGCTTTAGGGATTGCACTGTTATACGGAGTTTTTAATTTTTCAAGAATTTCTACGTTAGATTTCCAAACTGTGCTCATGCCCAGTTTCGCAATAGTTATTCCAGCCCTAGCTACTTGGTATTTTCTCAAGCAGAAGTTTTCTTAAAAGAATTTGCCGCCAAAGAAAAACTTGAAATTGACAGCGGTGCGGCGAAGCCGCATATTCTGGATTTTTTCGCGGGGGGTTTTCGCCGCCGCAGGCGGCGAAATGCGTTCGGACTAATTCAAGAATACTGCAAAAATCTACATATCTTGCGAATGTTTTTCGATGATGATGGAGGCGCGGTTGTTTTGTTGGGCTATCAAATAACCGAGGCCGAAGCTTAATGAAGATATAAGGAAAATAATCAGCGCAAAAATAATTTCTTGCCTGTGCTGATCTAAGAAATATTTGCGTTCTTTCCAAAAATACGCGACTCTTTCTTTAGTTGTTGACATCGCAATAGTTCTACCATAGAATGCTGGTGCCATGCAATGGCACAATATTTTCTTTTTTGCGGTATCGGGTTTTATTTTGGGCGCGGTTTCGGGCGGGCTCGGCCTTTCTTCAGCGGCGGCACTTATTTTTGTCATGGTAGCGCTTGGCGCTGTTTTTTTTCTACGGATGTACTTATGTACCAGTGGTACCGTGGTGTATCATACGGCAATCTCCATCATCGTTTTGTTCTTTTTGGCGGGGAATGTGTATTACAGCGTTGATGATTATATATATTATGCGAAGCGAACTGCGCTTGAAGGCGCTACCTATTTTGAGGGCATAGTGATTGATGAACCACAGCGGCGCAACGGGAACCAAACAGCGAAAATAAGAATTGCTTCATCACAAAATAATCAAATAGACAACGCTCGCGCGCTTTTGTATGTAAGCCCCTATCCGGAATTGTCGTATGGCGATGTGGTACAGATAACGGGGGATATTGCGCTGCCGCCCTCGGGTTCGTACGGCGACTATCTTGCCAAAGAGCGGATACATGCAACGATGTATTATCCGGCAATACGTGTTATGGGGAATAGCGCAAATCCGTTTTTTTCTACACTCTATAAAATTCGGCTCCACATGAACGATGTTATTAGCCGCCGTTTTACCCAGCGGCAGGCAACGCTTCTTTCGGGTATTTTGTTCGGCGACCGCGGCGAATTTTCTAAAGAATTTTTGGATAAGCTCTCCATAAGCGGCACGCTGCACGTCACAGCGCTTTCCGGTTTTAATATTGCCATTATTGTCTTTTTTGCTTTTGCTGTTTTTTCTGTTTTGTTTTTTGGGAAGCGGCTTGCGGTTTTTGGAGCAACGTTTTTGATGGTGACATTTTTTGTTGCCATGACCGGTTTTACGGTCTCGGCGCTCCGCGCGGCCATGATGGCGTGTATCGCGGGCCTTGCTGATCAAATGGGCAGGTTATATAATCCGCGCAATGCCATCGCTTTTGCGGCAGCTGCCATAACGTTCGCAAACCCCAAAGCCCCGGTTTTTGATTTGGGCTTTCAGCTTTCGTTTGCGGCGACGTTGTCTATTATTTATTTTGCGCCCGTACTTCGCCGACGCCCATTTTTTAAAGCCGCGTCATTCCTTTCGTGGCGCGACGCGCTCGCCATTACGATTGCTGCTCAGCTGGGGGTTGTGCCCATTACCATCACGAGCTTTCAAAATTTTTCTTTTTCCGCACTTCCCGCAAACATCGCGATTTTGGCTATTATGCCTTTGTTGATGGTCTTGGGCTTTACAACGGTCGCCGCCTCGTTTGTTTTTACGCCCCTTTCAATATTATTAAGCAAACCAACCGCATTTTTACTTGATTATTCTGCGGGTGTCGTGGAGGTGTTTTACCGATTACGCGTACCTTTTAACCCCGATGTCGGTGTTGTTGCGGCAATTGCGTACTACGCGCTTTTGATTTATTTCTGTGCGCGGCACTCGCCCCACGAGAAGTTTTTTATGAAATAAATATATGAACACAAGCGTTATGATAAGCAAAAAAACCATCCAGTTTGCCGTTGTTATGTTGGTCGGTTTTAACTTGTGGGTTTGGTATGTACTGCTTGGTGCCCAGAACACAGAGAACGCCGTTTATTTTTTGAATGTTGGGCAAGGAGATAGCCAGCTTATTACTTTATCTTCAGGTCGTGGAGCGCTACCAATAAAAATTCTCATTGATGGCGGGCGAGACAAAAAAGTATTAGATGCGCTCGATTCTGCGCTTGGAGTTGCCAATAGCAAATATATAGATATTGTTATGGTGAGCAATCCCGATCTTGATCACTTCGGCGGTTTTATTGATATTGCTCGGCGCTATGACATTGGGCTTTTTATATCAACGGGGTATCAATCGCAAACCGAAGCGTTTCGCGCCCTGCAAGAAGAAATTTCTATGCGCAACATTCCGATTTTGACGCTGCGCGAAGGCGATCGCATGCGTTATCGCAATACCAACTTTTTTGTTCTTTCTCCGAACCGCACGATCATGGAACACGAAGGGCTAAACGAGGCGAGCATGGTTGTTATGATGGAATCCGGGAAATCGCGCGCGCTTTTTACCGGGGATACCGGTTTTGTTGCGGAAAATATTTTGCTTGCAAAGAAGTATGACCTCAAAGCTGATATTTTGAAGGTTGGGCACCACGGTTCAAAATATTCTTCGGGCGAGAATTTTATTGCAACGGTCCAGCCCATCGTCAGCGTTGTCGGGGTTGGCCAGAACCGCTATGGTCACCCCGCACCCAGCGTGCTTGAGACGTTGCAACGCGCGGGGTCTCGCGTGTATCGTACGGACCGCGACGGCACCGTTAAAATTATTTTGGACAAATGAAAATTATTTTTATTATTACTGCGATAGTTTTATGCGGTATGATACTTGTTGGTTTTATGTTTGGTATACCAACAAACATATCGGGGTTTGCGGCGTCTCTTACCGAGATAATGACCGGTGGTTATAAGCAGCAAGGAATAACCACATTGTCATTATCACAGCTTCAAAGCGAGCCGAGAGATTTTCAGCTTATTCGCTACATAAATTGTTCTTTTCAATCAAACCATAGTCCACTCAAAAGCCCCATTATGATAAACGAGGTTGCGTGGATGGGCGCCGAAACTGGCGCTACACACGAGTGGATTGAGCTTCGTAATATTTCTGGCGACGCAGTTAACGTATCCGGTTGGCAACTAATAAATAAAAACGAAAGGATACATGTTATTTTTCCACAGCAGTCAATATTTGATAAGAAATACGCGGTGCTTGCGCGCGGCGCGGTGAACGACGCGCTCAAGCTCAATACGTACCTTACCTTTACGGGAGCTATTCGCAACAGCGACGAGGGCCTGCGGCTTTTTGACAATAATTGTCGGCTGATTGATGAAGTAATTGCGAATCCAAATTGGCCAGCAGGGGATAATCGCACAAAACAGACAATGGAGCGCACCAGTAATTTCGGGTGGGTTAATTCTCTTTCTGCCGGAGGAACGCCAGCGAGCGAAAACGCCCGCAAGTAGTATAATGAAAATATGCAGATTATTGCTGAAGTAAAAACAGAGTCGCCATTTGGATTTCGTTCTTCCAAATCGTGGGATGAGTTATTTGAAATCGCAGAACACATAGGGGACATCATTTCTGTTCATACAGATGCTCGGTGGGGCGGATCGTTTGCGTTGCTAGAACATGCTCGCGCTATGACCAAGAAGCCGATTTTGGCGAAGGGGCTTCACGAATCCGATGCGGAAGTACAAGCAGCGGTTGCGCTAGGAGCTGATTGGGTGTTGGTTGTTGGGCGTGTACCGGAGCACAATCTTGCACGCTGTATAATTGAGCCTTTTTATTTGGCTGATCTCTCAACGATTCCATCTTTGTGTAAAGTTGTTTGGAATTCGCGCGATTTGAAAACGGGAGAGCTCAAAAAAGAAACATTTCCAGAGGCGCGCAAGCAATGGAGTGGATGGCTGTGCCAAGCAAGCAATATTCATAGCATAAGAGATATTTATAAAACCGCTGACGCGGTGCTGATTGGAGAACACTTGCCGGAAATTGCCTCAGAGTTTTCTCTACTTACTGCCAAGTAGCTATCTCCTAGAATTTACTAAAGGCATGCATTATAATCAACTTTGTACGTAACAAATGCCGAGATAGCTCAGTTGGCAGAGCATTCCCATGGTAAGGGAAAGGTCCCGGGTTCAACTCCCGGTCTCGGCTTAGCGCTCTTCCTATTTTTTCTTTTTTTTGATATTATCGTTGTATGGCAAAAGGACAACCAAATCTTATTAAACTTCAGTGTACCGCGTGCAAGCGCGTTAACTACTGGAGCAGAAAAAACAAGAAGAAAGTAGAGCGCAAAATTGAGCTTGCGAAGTTTTGCAACTGGTGCCGCAAAAAGACAAAGCATAAGGAGACAAAGAAATAATTAGCACTAGGGAGCTTAGTTAAGTGGTATAACAGTGGTCTCCAAAACCACGGTCGGGGGTCCGATTCCCTCAGCTCCCGCTAATTTTGGTTCTGCGTATTAATTCTCACGCTCTGTCCGCGTAGCATTTTGTGATTTTATGAAACAACGATCTATTAAACTGAGACATTATTTTCTTAAAGATATAAATCCGGTTATTCGTCTTCTCATAATTTCGGACACGATTCTTATGGGCGCTGCCGGATTACTTGGACCAATCTTCGCGCTTTTTGTTGAGGATTTCATTCAAGGCGGAGATGCCGCCGTTGCTGGTCTGGCGGCAGGAATCTATCTTTTCACGAAAAGCGTCCTTCAAATCCCCATAGCTCATTTTATTGACAGAATACGGGGTGAAAAAGATGATTTTTGGATCATGTTAATTTTTACAATTCTGATTGCTTTTATTCCTCTTCTCTACCTTGTTATCAACACGCCCCTGCAACTCTATATTGTTCAGTTTGTTTTGGGATTTTTTACTGCTTTTACTTTCCCAACCTATATGGCAATATTCACGCGCCATATTGATAAAGAAAAAGAAGGGACAGAATGGGGCATCTATTTTACCCTCACCGACTTAACAAGCGCCGCACTCGCGGCCGTCGGCGGTTACATTGCTACTACTCAAGGTTTCCATGTTCTTATTATCGCTGTCGTTGCAGTTTCTTTTATTGGCGCCATGCTTCTTTGGCCAATCAGGCCATACATCAAAACTTTTTCATCAAGGGGCGTATAGCGTAGTTATCCACCGAGCTGAGCTAGGTTGTCCACAGTATTTTTCTTGTTTTGTTTTTTAAGAGCAGTATACTTACGAGAGGATATACGCGCCCCAAAAGGGGTATTTTTTATGAAACTTATCCGCGAGACATTTACGTTTGATGATGTGCTGTTGGTGCCGCGCAGATCTGCGGTCTTTTCGCGTAAAGACGTTACTGTGCGCGCGCAATTTTCTCGCAATATCACGCTCACTATTCCTCTTGTTTCGGCAAATATGGATACGGTTACCGAAGCGCGCATGGCGCGCTTTATGGCCGAGGCGGGAGGTATCGGCATTATTCATCGTTTTTTGCCGATTGATCAGCAAGCGGAAGAGGTACGCAAAGTTAAACGCGCAGAGAATGTTGTTATTGAGGATCCGTATGTTATTAATCCCGAGCAGGTTATTGCAGATGCGGAGCGTATCATGCGCGACCGCGGCGTCTCGGGGCTTCCCGTGGTTGACGAGGCAAAACGCGTTTTGGGGATTGTCACGCGGCGCGACGCATTGTTCACGCAAGACAAACAAACAAAAATTGCGCGCGCGATGACGAAACGCGTGATTACCGCGCCGCGGCGAATTTCACAAAAAGCGGCGCGGGACTTGTTGTTTGCACATCGCATCGAAAAACTCCCATTAGTTGACAGCAAAGGTAGATTGTGCGGACTCATTACTCTCAAAGATATGCTGCGTCAAGGAGCGTCTTCCACCGCTTCCAAGGATCGAAGAGGGCGTTTTTTGGTTGGGGCCGCGGTTGGTGTCAAAGCGGAAACCAAAGATCGCGCGAAAGCCCTAGTAGATGCCGGTGCGGATGTATTGGTTGTTGATATCGCGCACGGGCACAACACCAGAGCAATTGAGACCATAAAAAAACTCAAGCGCTCGTTTCCCGGCATCGAAATTGTAGGGGGCAACGTAGCAACTCCGGACGGAGCTCTTGATCTCATAAACTCGGGAGCGGATTCAGTGAAGGTTGGCGTAGGACCGGGAGCCGCATGTATTACACGGATTGTTACTGGTGTCGGTGTTCCGCAGCTCTCCGCGCTTTTAGATATTTTTGTAGTTGCACAAAAACACAAAATTCCTGTTATTGCCGATGGGGGCATTCGCAATTCGGGTGATTTCGCAAAAGCATTGGCGGCTGGCGGATCAACGGCGATGATCGGAAGTTTGCTCGCTGGAACCGATGAGGCACCCGGGGAATATATTTTGGAAGACGGCGCGGGGTACAAACTCTACCGCGGGATGGCGTCGCGCGATGCCGCGCTGAGCGCGGCTTTCATCCACGCTGAGCGTGAGATATACCGTGCGCCGGAAGGGAAGTCGGGAAAGGTATCATATCGTGGTCGCGCGCAACTGATTGTTGATGACCTCTTGTCGGGCCTCCGATCTTCCATGAGCTATCTTGGTGCAAAAAACATATCCGAGTTTCAAAAAAATGCCGAATTTGTTCGCATTTCTCCCGCCGCCCTCCGCGAATCGCACTCGCATGATATGAAGTAAATTTACTCTATTGTCAATGTTGTATTATTTTTTTTGATCATGTATCCTGTGAGTTAGAAAAACCTTGAAAAAGGAGTAGAGCAGTGAATAATCGGAATCATAAGAGCAACGAGCTTTGTTTACTCGCTATTTCGGGTATAAATTATCCCACCAAGCATCGGCGGTATTTACTCAATTTAGTACGCGAAGCTGCGGTGAGGCGCGAAGCGGTTATTGTTCTTATTGCCGGCAATACTGTTGATGGAAAGGCGCTCAAGAAAGAACTACACCAGCAGCTTAAGCATGAGGTTACGGAATTGAAGGAATATAATCGCGAGTTAATTCGGGAAGCAAAAGCGAAAGCAAAATTGGCGCAACAATTGTCCCAAAAAGCTGCAAAAACAGAACAATTGAAGGGGAAAAAGGCAAAAAGTTACGCGAAAAAGGCTCGCGAAGGAGTCAGACGGCTCCAAAAAGAAATGAAGAATTCCCGCATGGAGGCAGAATCTTTTGATGAGGAAAGGTTCCGCGAAAATTTTCATGATGAATTTGTGGAACGACATGCGCAGGAGCTTAATTCTTTGCTCCCCTCCATACCTCATGTCAATTATCATATTGCGATCGCGCAAGATGTTTTTGATCTCACTATCGGTGTAGAAATTCTAGAGCGTCTTCGCGAACTTCGCGACGATGTTCGCCTGATTGGTGCGCAAGAAGACGGGACATACGATCCAGAGCCGAAACTTCCACATCAATTGAAGGGGTTTGGAGAAATTCGTGTAATTTTACCGCGTAAACAGCCGTGGTTCTACAGAATTTTATCGAGTTCTATGCAGCGCCATATTAGTAGTTTTTTTTCTCGTACATTCTCGCCGCAACCAGATCTCGTTTTTGTTGGATGCACAGGAACCGCAATTTATTTGCCATGTTATGAGGGCGTTCCATCCATTTCTATTCCAACGCTGCATAAGTTAAATGAACAGCGATCAACAGAAAATATGGTCGGTTGTTCTATTGTTAGGATTGTTATGGAAAAAGACCGTAAGCGCATCATTTGTGGAACATATGATTTTCGCCCAGCGATTTTTAATGAACGAAATCTTGCGATTCCTGCTGATGTTACCACTATCGAACAATCTGTGCTTCGTGCATTGATCACATCGCCCGCAAGCATCAAAACGATTCTATTCCGCATTGCCGCGCAAGATGATCGCAAATCGGCTGAGAATATAACGCCGGAGCGTATACAGCAAACAATACGGGAGCTTGTCCAAAAAAAAGTTGTTGTGTATAACAGAAAGTCAAACCAGTACGCGATTAGCGAGCGGCGTTTACAAGAAACAAAAATTTCGCTGGAAGGACTCTTTAAGAATTCAACAAGCTTGCGAGAAACGGTATTGTCTTGTTATCATTGCGGGTGTTTAAAAACGCTGTATCACACCTGTTTTCATTATCTTCCCGAAAACGCGATAGATTCGGATATCTTAGTTGAAAACGGCGACGGAATTCAAGGCATCGCGCATGCGTATGAATACAACGGCGAGCTTTTGCCGTCTATGTTTGGTTATGATTCGCAAGAACGAAGTCTTGCGGCAATTAGACGCAGGAATATATTAGATATTTTTCGTCTTCGATTGGCAAAATATTCCGAAGAATTGCAAAAAACCGGAGCAAAACCCGAAGAAATGATTGGCCGATGCTTAATTGAATACCATTTCCAATGCGGCAATCATCCGGGCTGGAAATACTACACGAAACACAAACTAATCTTGGGAGAATTTGAGGATAAGCTTATAGCCGGTCTTATTGATGGCGTATTGGCGATATGTAATGAGAAAGAAATTGCTATAACGTATGAGCAAGTTAAAGCAATTGTTGAACGCAAGGTGTTGCGCGTTGGGGAGAGTTTTATGGTAAGTACTAAAGGGTTTACTATAGGCATTAAACATCCTTATAAGGGACGGACGCAGTCCAAAAGCCATCGTATTCAAGATGTTGTTGACTTTATTTGGCGGGAGTTTTTTGGATTTATCGAAAAAGTATTGCGAGACAAGAAAACAAAAGGTTTTGTTCTTACGAATGTGGCAAACTTCCACGAAGCGGCGGCTGTTCATGTTACTAAGTTTGGTCGCACCGCGTTTGGTTTGATGACCGGCGCGCAATTAAAAGACACACGATTTGAAAGTCATATGGACAAGGTAGTTGATCACGGAACTGCGAATGCGCTTGTAGTCAAAGATCCAGATGACCGCCTGTTATATAGCGAAGTAGAATTTGATGATCGCATCCATCCTGACGACGAAAAAATATGCTTTGCAGGTAAGATTATGACCTCTGATGTTTTAGAGCTTTGCAAAGTGCTCGATCTAGAATCGAAACTTCCTTGGCGGTATTAATATAGGCATTTTGAATGCCCCCAACTCCATGGGGGCTTTTTAATTTGCAAAAAAGCCCCTATCGGGGCTTAAGCAAAATACGGTTTCATGCGTTTGACGGTGTCTTGCCAAAGCATCTTGTCCAATTCCTGATTCATCGTACGCCAATTTGCTCTCTCGGGATAACCGAGAATATCAGCGGCCACTGTTCTGAAATATTGTGCCGGAACGTTTTTGGGGTCATGCAACATTTTTATAAATGAATTGTGGTTATCTTTCCAGAGTAAGTACGGCTTGGGTAGATTTGTAAATAGCTTTTGAAGTTGCGCGAATGTTCTCATGACCATAAAGGCGGTTTTAGGAAAATCATCGACAATTCTATGAGTAATATCAAGTTTTGCGGGAAGCAAATGTATCAGCGCTAACAGAGTTTGTCAAAAAAATGTTATAATAACAATCAATGTTACTTGCCGATGAGCTTATCAAAAAAGGCGTTTTGAAAAATCCTCGGTTGATTGAAGCGTTTCGCGCAGTAGATCGGAAGAAATTCGTGCCCGACGATCTTGAAGGATTTGCGTATCGCGATGAACCGTTGCCGATTGGGGAAGGGCAGACGATTTCGCAGCCATGGACAGTTGCGTTTATGCTCGAGCTACTGGACCCCCAACCCGGGGAAAACATTTTGGAAATTGGCTACGGTTCCGGATGGGTCACTGCTCTTATGGCGCACTGTGGCGCTAATGTTTATGCGATTGAGCGCATCCCGCAACTCTGCGAATTTGGCAAGGATAACGTTGAGAATTTTTTAGCAACACAAAGAAAGGAGTTTCGTGATTCAATAGTAAAATTCTACTGCCAAGATGGCGCCAAAGGATTGCCAGAAATTGCAAAGCGTGTGGGCGGGTTTGATAAAATTATCGCTGCAGCCGCGGCAACTATCTTGCCTCCTGCATGGAAAGACCAATTAAAAATCGGTGGAAAAATTATTGTACCTATCGAACACTCTATTTTCCTTTTTACCAAAAGAGGTCATAATCAATTTGATGAACGAGAATATTCCGGATTTGCCTTTGTCCCATTGGTGGAAGAAAACTAGTTTGCACATTGCGCTTGGTTTTTTTCTTATCGCAATATCAGTTTTATTGTATGCCGTTAATCTGGGTATCATATTCTCTCCATACTTTGTGGAAACTAAGATGGTAACGATTCGTTATGGCGAGAGTGCTGGGGAAGTAGCGCACGCGCTTTTTCGCGATGGGTTAATTCGTCAACGCTTTGAGTTTCTGCTCTATCTGAAACTAACCGGCAAAGATAAAAAAATAAAGCCGGGTAGTTATTCATTTCGAGAGCCGATTTCGGTGCCAAGTATCGTAAAATATATTACCAGTGATGTTGCCGAGCGCACGATTCGAATTCAAGAGGGATGGACAAATTTTGAGATTGCTCGTTATCTGGAGCGAGAAGGGGTTATATCAAAAGACGACTTTATAAAAGCGGCTTCGGGCACAGAAGGATACCTATTTCCCGATACATATCGTATTTTTCAAAGTACTTCAGCCGAAACCCTCGCCGCTCTTTTTGAAAAAACGTTTCATCAAAAAATTGAATCGTTACATGTCGCCATCGAACCACAAAACTATTCCTTGCACGACATAGTGATTATGGCGTCGCTGATTGAAAAAGAATCATCGGGTGACGAAGACCGATCGATCATTTCGGGGATTTTATGGAAACGCTTCAACAATAATCGTCCGTTGCAGGTTGATGCGACATTATCGTATCTTTTGGGCAAAAAGAGCCAGGATCTCACTGTTGACGATTTAAATATTGATTCTCCCTACAACACCTATCGATATCCCGGGCTTCCGGTTGGTCCGATAGGGAATCCGGGCTTGGAAGCAATACAAGCGGCGATATATCCAAAGGACTCACCCTATTGGTTTTATTTGCATGACAAAACCGGCAAAGCGTATTATGCTAAAACATTTGAAGAACATATTGCCAATAAAAATAAGTATTTGAGATAAACTAATATCAATTGTATTTTATATATATCATTGATATACTCATATTTGTAGGTCGACAATAAATTTATTAATAATTTTATAATTGTTCCTATGACTAAATACGAACAACAAGAAGAGAATAGAGAAACAATTAAAGCAATAACAGGTGAGCATATTGATGCGTATTTGGATCGAGTGAGGCGTGCTGCGTACAAAGCTGATGTTATAGCGAAATTTTTTAACAATGAAGTCATTATACCCAAAGGGGAGCATGACTCAGAATATATGCTCGCAGTGCGTGATCAATTGGTTCCACGAAAGTAGTTTTAACTTATCGCGTTGTTTTGGATAGCACAGCATACCTTGCATAAAAAATTATTTTATGTATACTTAAATTCATTATGTTGACTATTAGATTACAGCGTGTTGGTCGGGCAAATGACCCCAATTTTCGCGTGGTGGTTGTTGAATCCAAGCGCGCCCCCAGAAGCGGTTCTTTTATAGAAGTGCTCGGTTCATATAATCCGCGCGGTAAGCGTACCATCCAGCTGAAAGAAAATCGCATTCGGCATTGGATTTCGCATGGAGCGCAGACATCGGCGACCGTGCATAATCTGCTGGTTGACGCAAAGATTATTGAAGGCAAGAAACGACCGGTATAAGGGTTAGCCCTGTCGCTCGCGAAGCGACAGGTTGACATTATTTTCAAAAAGAGTATAATGTACCGCAAGATACGGAAAGGTCGAGATTCAGGTATTTTATAGGAAGTATCAGCAATTTTAGTCTAATGGTTGCAAAAGCATCAGTAGCGTCTGGAGATCAGGAGTTTTTGGAATACGTTGCAAAAGCTCTGGTTGACAACCCGGATGCGGTAGAGGTTGGACGTAAGGTTGATGAGATGGGCGTTCTTCTTTCTATCAAAGTTCACAAGGACGATGTCGGAAAGCTCATCGGCCGCAGCGGAAACACTGCGAAAGCATTGCGAACCCTTCTGCGCGTTGTGGGAATGAAAAACCACGCGCGGGTGAATCTTAAGATTGAGGAACCGGAAGGTGGTCGCGCAAGCGTCGGCAGTATGGTTGATGACCTTAAGATCTAGGAAATCAAAAATTGACCCCGATATATCGGGGTCAATTTTTGTCAGATTCAAAAATACTCCGCTTCGGCGGAGTATTTTTGGTCAGCAAAAATTAGTAATAACATAGAATTTATGCTATCTTTATGCAATGCACTTCGATATCATTACAATTTTTCCGAGAATCTTTGATTCCTACTTTGGGGAATCCATTTTGAAGCGTGCCCAAAAAAAGAAACTTATTGAAATCCACGCGCACGATTTGCGCGCGTATACGCGCGATACACATAAAAAAACCGATAACACGCCATATGGTGGCGGGGCGGGGATGGTAATGATAGCTGAGCCAATTCTTCGCGCGGTGGAGGCAGTGGTTCACCCCGTCATCCGACGGGGCGCCCGGTTGAGCCGGGCGAAATCCAAAATAATACTTTTGTCTGCAAAGGGAACGATGTTTAATCAAAAAATGGCGCATCATTGGTCGCAAAAATATCATCGTATTGTTTTTGTGACCGGACGGTATGAAGGTATTGATGAACGAGTGGCAACGATTCTCAAGAAAGAATATGGAAAAAATTTTGAGGAAGTTTCCATTGGGCCGTATGTGCTTACCGATGGCGATGTGGCGGCAATGGTAGCAATCTCGGCTGTCGCACGCTTACTGCCCGGTGTCATCCGAATCGAATCACTTCAAGAAGAATCTCACTTGAGTATTCTTTTGAAGCGCGAACCACAACTATCAACTAAAAACTATCAACTGCAAACTAATTTAGAATATCCTCACTATACTCGTCCCGAAGTTTTAATTTATAAAAACAAAAAATATTCTATTCCCAAAGTTCTTCTGTCCGGCCATCATCAAAAGATTTCTTTGTGGCGCAAATCTAAAATGAAGTAACGTGAAAGAAAAGAAATACATTTATTTTGGTAACTTTATGGTATTATAATGCATATATGTCGTGGGTGTTGTTGACTGTTGGGTCTTATTTTTTTAGTGCGCTGTCGCAGACAGTTGATAAAGTACTGCTTCGCGCGCGGATTCCTTCCGCAGCGACCTATGCGTTTTATTCCGGAATCACCAGCGTTTTTGTCGTTATACTTTTGCCGTTTCTCGGGCGGCTTACGGACTTATTTTTGCCGCCCACAATCATAGCGCTCTCTCTTTTTGTCGGAATTATTTTTGTTGCCGCAATCTATTTTTTATATTTTTCTCTTAAACGTTGCGATGTGTCGCGGATTGTTCCGTTCATTGGCGGAGGAATTCCTGTTTTTTTGCTCATTTTCTCATATCTTTTTTGGGGCGGGACGTTCTACTTGCGTGATCTTATCTCAATCGTTTTGTTTATTGTCGGTGGTATCGTTTTAACTACCGAGATCAGACAGGAAGGATCGCCGGACTCATTGGTCGGGCATCTTGTTGGGTCTGGAGGATATCGATTCCAGATTTGCCAGTTTGACGCGCGACACGGTATTCTCGCCGCGCTGTGCGCTGCATTTTTCTTCGCGCTTACTTTTTTCCTTACCAAAGAGGTCTTTTTATCCTCACCCGGGTTTATTCCGGAATTTTTTTGGATACGGATGGGAAGCGCCCTGGGGGCGCTTCTGATGCTGATAATACCAAGATTTCGTGCGAAGATTTTCTTGACCTCTCCTTATATTTCGCGTTCTTCTTTTGGCATGCTTTTTGGCAATAAAATAATCGGCGCGACAAGCTTCATTTTACTCAACTACGCTTTTTATGTCGCTCCATCACAGACCCACGTGGTTATTATTAATGCGCTCAAGGGCGCTGAACACTTATTCGTGTTTATTTTTTCCGTTGGCCTTTCGCTTTTTGTGCCTCATATTTTGCGCGAAGACATCGATCGTCATACATTGATTTTAAAATCTACCGGCATTTTGCTTATTGTGACTGGCTTTTGGTTTTTACAATGAAATTTTTTAAAACGTTGTTGCGCATTTTAATTATTACTAGCGCAGTTTTTTTTGCGGTTTCTTTCTTTTTGATACGTCGCGCGCCCATACAGCCGCCACGAGCGTATGGCGTGACGTTTGCGGCATTCTATGCGGAGGAATTCGGCCTTGATTGGAAAGAAACATACCATGCTGTTTTAGACGATCTTGGCGTGCGCGCTCTTCGGATTCCCGTGTATTGGAATCGCGTTGAGCCGGAACAGAATCGGTTTTCTTTTGATGACCTTGATTGGCAAGTTGCTGAAGCAAAAAAGCGTGGCGCTACTATTGTTCTTGTGCTTGGCCGAAAACTCCCGCGATGGCCTGAATGCCATGAGCCGGAATGGGCGCGCCAATTGATTGGTGCTAAACAATCAGATGAGTTTAATAATAAATTGTTGCATTATATTCAAACAACCATAGAGCGCTATCGCGGCGAGAGCGCGGTTACCATGTGGCAAATTGAAAATGAGCCATATTTACCATTCGGTGACTGTAAAAATTACGATAGCGGTATGGTGGATGAGGAAATCGCGCTCGTAAAGTCATTGGATTCCGCGCGTCCGGTGATGGTAACGGATTCAGGAGAACTGTCTTTATGGGTCAAAGCAGCACGAAGATCGGATGTTTTTGGATCTACGATGTATCGCACCGTTCATAATAAAATTTTTGGTACTATTACCTATCCGTTGCCCCCGTCGTTTTTTCGTCTCAAACACTCCATTACCGAACTTGTTGTAGGGAAAAAGCCGATGATTATTGTAGAACTTCAGGGAGAGCCATGGTCCCGCGAAGCAACGCCGAAACTAACTATTGATGATCATTATGAGACGATGAATCCAGAAACGTTTCAAAAGATCTTGCGCTATTCCTCGCGTACCGGATTTGACACGTTTTACCTCTGGGGCGTTGAGTGGTGGTATTGGCTAAAGACCAAAGAGGGGGAGCCAGAGATGTGGAATATTGCTAAAGAGGCAATTCGCTCGACAGAAAAATAGAAATGCTTGACCGCCCACAACAAAAACATATCTCTAATTCGCGCGAATATAGTTCCACAAAATAACCATAAGCAAGCGCATAGAATAGAAAAAAACCCCGCTGTGCGGGGTTTTTTACCAAGAGAAACACTTACCAAGGAAAACATAAGTAGAAATTACCTGTTGTAGCGGGAATTATTCTTTCTCCCGCGTAACGTACTCGCACCGTCCAGCGGGTATAAGTTAAGCAGCGATTTTTTCTTAGCCACTCGTCTCGTTTTTTGATAATAGCATCAAGCTCTCCTTCACAGTCAACCTCACTGAATCTAGTGTCGTGCTTACACCGGTATGCTGTAGAAACAAAATCTTTTCTTAAATTCTCAACTCCATTAGATCCTCTGATGTGGCCGACAATGAGAGACAGTACAAAGAAAAAAAATAGAATACTGAAAACGCTAGCCGATATTTTGAAGAATTTTGTACTTATCCACATTTATTCTCTCCTTTTCCTTCCGAAAGACAGCATATCATGCTTTTCTATTTTATGCAAATGCGATAGAATAAAATCCATGAGCCCGAAATTCCCGCATAATTTCTTTTTTGGCGCAGCGACGGCGTCGCATCAAGTAGAGGGGTACGGCAATAATGATTGGACGGAGTGGGAG
>Ga0209542_10008623_pt1 | contig 18976 bp, 18 predicted proteins | sample RifCSPhighO2_01_FD_184028 | JGI IMG/M metagenome (GOLD analysis project Ga0209542, IMG submission 184028) | Soil microbial communities from Rifle, Colorado - Rifle CSP2_plank highO2_0.1 (SPAdes) (version 2) | ecosystem: Environmental > Terrestrial > Deep subsurface > Rock core/Sediment ...
TAAGCAAACGCTTAATTTTATTAACAAGTCTTTCCTCTTTTTTCATTCTAATCACCTCAATGATTAGAAGTTCTCAGGGTAGATTAACCTTTACCCTGAGGACATTTTCAACAGAGCCTTTATCTATAACTTTATAAAATTTGCAATTTTCTCAACATCTTCAATACAATTCTTTTGATCTTGTTTTATTAATTTATCAATTTCATTAGATAATACAAAAACTTCTAACATATCACATTTGATATAACAATCGTAATCTTTTTGGAAAGTTTCAACTAATTTCTTTGCTCTTTCAATAGAATGACTTAAACTTTCCATATCTTTAAATCCTATTTCAACCCTCCCATTTTTTTCAATTCTCTCAATTTCTTCTTGTTTTCCATTCTTTCAAAACTTGACAATCAATTATAAGATTTAACTTTATATTCTGATTAACTTCTAATTCCCATATTGCTACTTCTGAATAACCCTTTCTTCTTAGCTTGTTTTTTTCCATTCATTCATCTTTCTTTCACCCATTTATATTTTTATATGGGATTTTATATTGGTTGCATGTTTTTTATTTCTTTATAAACTCTTTCTTGAGAGATATCCTTCATACAATTTTTTCCTCTTTCACACGAACTTTTGAAACAAGGCAAACAATCTGGAATTGGTTCTGGTAAAATAACCTTTCCATATTCATAAAAGTATACTGACTTATCATAAGTAGAACCAAATAATCCTAAAACCTTTTTTTTTAAAATAGGGCCGAGATATAACCCTAAACTATCATTACTTACTATTAACTTACAAGAATTAATCCAATCTATATATTTATGAATGTTAGTTAAAATTTCTTTGTTTTGTTTGTCTTGCCTTGTTACTTTTAAATTATCTTTTATTAATCTTTCTTCAAGTTCATCCCAATATTCTGTTGTCCAAGCTTTTGTAGGCCATTTTTCTCCTATTTGAGTATTTAAACAGACATCGTATATTCCCTTTGTCTTTGGTTGGTAACTTAAGATATACCCCTCTCCTTTCCATTTTGCACCAACCATATCAAATAATAATTCCTGAAAACTTTTATTATTTTCTTTCTTAAGTTTTGGATTTGCACTAACTGCTAGAGCTTCAAAAGCTCGATCATAAGCTTCTGCTTTTCCTTTTTCAGAATCAAACCTAAACCCATATCTTCTCCACGCGCTTATTCTATCTGCCAAGGCACATATTCCTGGAACTTTCTCCAAATTTATTAAAGTATCAAATTTTTCTTCTTTTAATTGTTCGGCAGTAGTGAAATCATATTCTAATAATCTATTTATATAAAAATTTCCTTCTAACAAAGGAAAAGCTTTTTTGTCTGTGACCCATGTCACATGGTCATTTTTATAAAGATGCAACAAAAGGGTTGTTCTAAAAACATCACCTAAACTCACCCTATTTGAATTATTTTCTTCTTCGAGAAATTCTGAGTAACCTGTTTTTATAATTAATATTTTATGTTTTTTATTCATTTAGACTACTAAGAGTTCCCATTTATAAATTTAATTAACCTACAATATTATAATCTTTCACAGTATCATCAATGATTCTTCTCCATCTGTATCTTTCAGCGTATTTTTTAACATTCTTTTTCCATTTTAAAATTTCTTTAACAGCTTTAATAATCTCCTCTGGGCTTTTTGGTTTTATTAATATACCCTCTCTCCCATTCTGCACCATCAACGACATTCCTCCAACATCTGTAACAATAACAGGTAAATTTTGTGCAAGTGCTTCCATAGTTGAAACAGAAGCACCTTCTTTAGTAGAGGGTAAAATAAACGCATCACATGCACTCATATAAGGCAATTTTTCTTTTTCAAATATAGGTCCTAAAAATTCCATATTTTTTAATCTCTTGGATTTAGCATAATTTTTTAATTCTTCTAATTTCTCTCCCCAACCAATTAACTTCAATTCAATGTCTTCTAATTTTTCCATAGCATTCAATAAGTAATTGACTCCCTTAACATAATTTATCCTTCCAAGAAAAAGCATTATTTTTTTATCTAGTGGCCAACCCAGTTTTTTGCGAGCGGTTTTTTTATTCATTGAATCAAAATAAAATTCATCAATTCCCATTGTCTGAAATTTTATTTTGGAATTTGGAGCTACTTTTTTGAGATATCCTATTTCATCTCTGCTTAAAGCATAAAAATAATTTATATTTCCAATAACTAAATTTTCCCATATTTGGCCTAACATAAACAATGGAAAAAAAGGCCTATATCTTTTTGTCTGTTTTAGATGTTTTAATGGCCAGCTTCCTCCATGATGTTGGGCAATTATTTTTTGATTTTTGAAGAAAGTAGCAATTAATAAGCCATGCAGATTATGGTATTCATGTAAGTGGATAACTAATCTATAATGTTCTTTTTTTGATTTTACAACTTCTTTTTTTAATTCTTTTAGCATAGGGATAGATAAATCAAGAGCATACATTGGCGAAAAAGTTGTTGGGAACTGTCTGTATTTTATTTTAAAATTTACAAATTCCTTGTGTTTCTTATAAGTTTTTTCAGGGCACCAGCATTCTATATCAATCTTAGGATAAAATTTCTTAATTTGCTGAGCAGTAAGTGAGAACCAGTCTCCTTCAATTAGTTTTTTAATATCTTTTTGTTTTTGTCGCCATATAGAATGAGAGGCATGTGCAATTTGTATCACTTTAATTTTTTTCATTTGAGCGATAATCTTTTCAACCTTGACTTTGAGTTTATTAGTTTTAACATTTCTTGTTTTATTTATTTTTTTGCACTTTTATTTTGAATATTACATCTAATTTTTAAGGTTTATTAAAGAACAATCTATCATATTGCACCTTTTCTGAATTTAAATCTATAACTGAATTTTTTTATTTTAGTCATTAGTTTTCTTTCAAGTTTAGGAGAGATTTTGTATAGTAACATGGAAATATTACTTAAGATAAACACCCCATAATATATTGCTTGAATAGATAATGGATTTTTGAATCTTCTTTTAGTAAAAATATACAAATTCCATTTTCCCATTTGTCTGTATAATTTATCAATTTCCTCAATCATCTCTTTATCAAAACTGAAAAAATTATTCTGCAGATGGTCCCAATATTGATGATAATATGCCATAAAAAAAGGTCTGTAATTATTATCTCTGAATATCCCTCTTCTATGCAACCACCATTCTTCAAAACCATATTTATTTGCATATTTCTCATACATATCTGTTCCTGGTTGCGGTTGGAGAATCCCTCCATAAAAACCAGATGTTACATAATGTTTGGTCCTATCAATATACTTTTGCATCTCTTTCATATCTTCTGCTGTTTCCCAAGGAAATCCTGTCAAGATATTTACTCCTACCCTGATACCATACCCATAACACCATTCTAGAAGTTTATCTGCCTGCTCTATATACCATTTAGGATTTCCTGTTTTTTTCATTTCAAGCAATGTTTTAGGCAAGGCACTTTCAATACCAAAATTTACCATTATGCAGCCAGCTTGTTTCATCTTAATTATCATCTCTTTATCTAAAAAATCAATTCTTGTAGCAAATGTCCATTTAATAGGAAGCTTTTTTTCTATAAGAATTTCACAGAAATCCATAAATCTTTTTTTATTTATAGTAAATGCATCGTCTATAAAATTAATAATGTTAATACCATAATTTTTATGCAAAAACAACATCTCTTCATATACTTTCTTAGCAGACCTGTATCTGTAACACTTATTAAACAGAGAAAAACAATAAGTACATTTTCCAGGACATCCCCTTGTTGATAATATCTGACCAAAATTATTTATTTCTTTTTCTATTTTAATATAGTCTGATTTTCTATGAACATCTTTGTCAGGCATAGGTATTTTGTCAAGGTCCATAACACTTTCTGCAGGTTTTGTCTCAATTATTTTTCCATTTTTCTTAAAAATAATACCTTTTAATTCTTTAAAATCTTTGTTTGATAAAAAAGCGTCTAAGAACTCTCTAAATGAAATATCTGCCTCACCAATAAATACAATATCTGCTCCCTGTTCTATTATTTCCTTAGGACGGGCTGTTGAGTGAGGACCTCCGGCTATTATCAACTTACAATAAGGTCTTATGTTTTTTATTAATTTATACGAGTCTCTGGCACAATTTGTGAATATATGAACTCCAATAATCAAAGGTTTCTCTTTTTTTATTAAATCTATAATATTTTTATTAGTTTTATTGTTGTATTGGGCATTTAAATTTTCAACCAAGACTTTAAAACCATTGTCTTTTGCAATCTTTCCCAAATAACTAAAAGCCATAGGAGGAGAAGGATCATCCATACCTGTTCTTGCCTTTAAAAATAATATCTTCTTTTCCATAAATTTGTGTATTTACTAATTTAGTATGGTTGAGATACCAAAACGCTTATTTGTAGATTTATATGGATTTTGTAAATAAATCTTTATTTGCTTTTATCCATTCTATTAATTTACCAACTCCCTCTTCAGGTAAAACTTCAGGTTCCCAACTAAGTTCTCTCTTTACTCTACTTATGTCCAAAACACAATATCTTAAATCTCCAAATCTATCTTTGTCAAATTTTATATTTGATTGTTTTCCTGTAATATCTTCAATTAAATTTATACATTCTAATAAAGATATCATATTTTTTTCTCCTCCCCCTATGTTATAAATTCCTGGTTTTTGGTTATTATAAAAAGCATCAAAAACTTTTGCAACATCCTTAGCATATAAAATATCTCTTAATTGTTTTCCTTTTCCAAATATTGTAAGAGGCATTCCAAGAACATTCCTTATAGCAAAATTAGCCACCCATCCGTGATCTTCTCCCCCAAACTGGTTTGGACCATAAATTCCTGTTAATCTAAAACACGCTACTTTTGATTTAAAAGTATCGATATAACATTGGGCATAAATTTCATTAGCTCTTTTTGAAGCATGTAAAGGAGTTATTGGTCCTTGCAATAAAGGTTCATTCTCTCCTATTGTAATTGGATGTTTAACATAACGGGTTTTTTCTTCTTTTAATTCAGAATTTATTTTATTAGGACCAAATGTATGCACACTTGAACATATTGCCACAGGGATACTATATTTTCTTGCTGCTTCTAAAACATTGAATGTTCCTAAAATGTTTGTTGAAAAATCTAATTCAGGATTTTCCCAACCCATAGTCATTGTTGGCTGTGCTGCTGTATGACATATATAATTAATATCATTACAATATTTCATTAAAGTGTCTTTATTTCTTATATCTTCAATAATAACCTTTACACCTGAATTTTCAAGAAAATTTTTGTTGTAATATCTTGCTTCTGGTTTCATATAAGTATTTCTTGTAAATTCGTGCTTTGTGAGATTATCATAGGCAATAACATCCCATCCTTTTTTCTTAAATAATTCACAAATATGGCTTCCTAAAAATCCACATCCCCCAGTTACAAGTACTTTCTTTGACATAATAGCCCAACTTTAGATTAGTTTAAAAGAATTATGTATTTAGAGTATAATTAAAGAATTTAACATACATTATTTTTATAAATGCAGTTTTTTTATTGATTTAATGCCAACAATGCCTTTATCACATAAAATGAAATTATTCTCTAATTTTTTATTAGAAGGTAGATTTAGAGAAATTTATAATATGTTTTGGGTTTATCCTTTATGGTGGAATAAAAAAACAGCTTCTTTTTTATTAAATAAATTCTTTCCTAAATTAGGTATTGATTTATTTCCACCTTTTTTGGAGGTAGAACCAACTACGATTTGCAATCTTAGATGTGTTTGTTGTGAGCATACATACTGGAAAGAATCAGCAAAAAACATGAGTTTTGAGCAATTTAAGAAAGTATTTGATGATTTCGGAAGACCAAAATGGTTAGGGCTTACTGGAATTGGTTCTTCTTATCTAAATAAAGATTATCACAAGATGTTGGCATATGCAAAATCAAAAGGAACAATAGTAGAGATATTTGACCACTTTGCGCATTTTAAAGATGATTCAAAAATAAAAGAATTAATAGAAATCGGTCCTGATTTTCAGTTTGTTTCAACTTATGGAGCTTCAAAAAAATCTTTCGAAAAGGTTTGTGTTGGAAGTGATTATGAATTAATTGAAAAAAACATAAAAAGATTTGTTGAATTAAAAAAACAAATGAAAAAAAGATTTCCAATATTAAACTTCCACTATATTATTACAAGCGAATCAAAAGACGAGATTTTAGATTTTTTAGATTTTGTTAATTCTTTAGATACAGAAATTGGGGAAATTCTTATTACTCCTATGCTTCACGGTTTTACCGAAGCAAAAAAATACGCAGTTACAATAGACCAAAAGTATGTGAATAAAGTTAGAAAAAAAGCAGAAAAATGCAAAATACCTATAACAATTAATATGTCTGCAAAACAAGAATCTGAGGGTTTAGGAAAGAAACCTTCTATTAGCAATTGTAAAGAGTATATAATGCCTTTTATCTTTGTTACAGGGCACGTTACACCTTGCTGTGCTCAAAATGAAGCTAATCAGAGAGATTGGCAGAAAAAAATGTCTTTGGGTAATGCGCTTGAAAAACCATTTAAGGAAATTTGGTATTCTCCAGGATATGTTAATATGAGAAAAATGATAAGACAAAACAAATGTCCTAAAGAATGTGCTTTATGTCCCGCATATGAGAAGAATTAATTCACTTGTGCATCTTCCAAGCATCTTTATATGCTTTTATCATTTTATCAGCAAATACATTCCATCCAAGGTTCTTTTTTACAAATAATGCAGATTTTTTAGCCTGTTTTTTATATTCTTTGATATTTTCATGAATTTTTAATAATTCTTCAGCATAATTTTTTGTTACAATTCCAAGATTATTCTGTTTTATTATTGAGCTTGCTCCTAGCTCTTCTGAAACAATTACAGGATTTCCAGAACACAACAACTCAAAAGGCGCTAACCAACCACCTTGTTTTCCAACAGGAAACAATCCAACATTACATGCTTTGTACAAATCTCTTAAATCATCCCTATTTAAATTATTAGTAAACGAGATATATTTTTCAAGTTTATTATCTTTAATGTAATTATCAAGAATTTTTTTGTACTTTTCATCAGCAATTTTCCCAGCTGAAACTAGCAATATACTTGGAATTTTATCTTTTACTTTGCTTATAGTTTTTAATGATTCTAACTGGTTTTTGGATTCAGTTATCATACCTGATTGAACAACAATAAACTTTCCTTTTAGGTTCCATTTTTTTATTGCTTTTTTAGAATTGCCTTTAGAAAAAAAATCATAATTCACACCATAATAAACAATCCTTAGGCTTTTTTTATATCTTTTGATACATCTTTCTTTATTAAACTCATCAGCAACGCAAACAATGTCTACAGAGTTTCTTACTACAAATTTATCAAACCAGTTTCTTATTTTGTTAAGTGTTTTTAATGCTAATCCTGCTTGGGGTTTGCTCCAAAGATTTGGTGGCTCATTCAGCATCCAAACACATGGCTTCCTTCTGGGAAAAAGAGTCCATGTAACAGGAAAATTATGGAAATTGACTATATCATATTTATTTATTAATTTTCTTAATTCTTTTCTGTAAATTCTTATAAATTGCAGAATTTCTTTTGTGCTTTTGAATCCAGGAGGCTGTAAATTAATATTATGTTTTGGGATTATTATTTCTGTTTTTATCAATGAATCTCTAACTTCTTTTGAGCTTGATAAAGCTAAGATATCATTTTTTATCCCTCTTTTTGTTAGCCAATTAGCTAACTCAATAATTAGCAGTTCAGCACCCCCTAAAAATTTCATTTGAGTATGAATAATTAAAACCCTTGGGTTTTCTTTTTTAATCAATTCTTCTACTAACCTTAAATCATCTTCACTGTTTACATTAACATATTCTTTTGAAATATTAAATGCTTCCACATTTTTGCCTTCATCTACTACTTCTTGTATCATATCAACAAGTTCTTTTTCTTCTCTTTTCATATTTATAGGGGTTGTTTCTATGTAATCCAAAATTTCATTCTTGAAAATACAATGCCCTGTTCCTTTTATTTTGTTAATTGGAAATCTTGGTTTTTCAATTAACCTGAAAATTCTACCTACTTCATTAATCATTGCAGAATAAGTTTTTCCTATGCTTAACTTGTCTTCTTCAATCACAACCCCGCAAACAGCGAATAATTCTTTTTCTTTAAATCTTTTAATCATCTCTTTTATTTTCGCATCAACAATAATTTCATCTGCTAGCATTAATATAAAATCAGAATCACCTATTTTTTCTTTAGCACATTCAATTGCATGGACAACTCCTTTTTGTTTTTTTTGTATAACATAACTTATTTTAATTCCTTTGTACTCTTTTCCAACATGTTTTGTTATTTCTTCTTTTTTGTAGCCAACAACAATTATAATTTCATTAACATATGCTTCAACAGCTTGGTCTAAATTATACTCAATTAAAGGCTTTTCAAATAATTTTATCATGCTTTTGTTTTTGTCTTTTGTGAATTCATTTAACCTGCTTCCTCTGCCACCTGCTAATATAAGGGCTTTCATTTAAGAATGGTAAAAATCATAGTTTAAAGAATTTATATACAATACATCTATATTCTTGGAAATATATATCCAAGCACTCACATAAATATTAAAAACAATATATTTTTTGATGACACATGAAAATAATTTTGATATCAACAGCAACATATCCATCTGACCAAGGTATAAGGACAATTTCAAGTGTTTTGAAAAAAGAAGGTTATTCTGTTAAGACTATATTTATGACATTGAGCGAGGATTATTCTAAAAATTATTCTTTATCTGAATTAAATCAACTGTTAAAAATTTGTAATGGAAGTAGATTAATCGGAATAAATTCTTTTACTTCTACTTCAAAAAGAGCAGTTAGGATAATAAACTTCTTGAAAAAGAGAATAAACATCCCCATAGTTTATGGAGGAGTTCATGCAACAACATCTCCTGAAGATTGTATACAATATTCTGATATTGTCTGTGTTGGAGAAGGGGAAGGAGCAATTATAGATCTTGTAGAAGCCATAAACAAAGATAAGAAAATAGATAAAATAAAAAATTTATGGATAAAAAAAGAAGACAGGATAATTAAAAACCCTGTCCGCGATTTAGTAGACAATCTTGATACTATCTCTCTCCCAGATTATGATATAGAAGATCACTATATTTTAGAGAATAACAAAATTAGAAAATTCACAGAATATGACATAGGTGGACAAATCTTTTTTTTGACAGGAAGAGGGTGTCCTTATGGATGCGATTATTGCAGTAATAGCTTACTTAATGAGTTGTATAAAGGAAAAAGAAAAAAAATCCTAAGATGGCACTCCCCTGAATATATTATTAAAGGAATTCTTTATTTGAAAAATAAATTTCCATCACTTGGTTATTTTGATATAAGGGATGACACTTTTTCTTGGAGACCAATAGATGATATAAAAAAATTTTGTGAATTATATAAAGAGAATGTAAATATGAGATTTAAATGCCTTGGAGATCCAAAAACAATCATTGATGAGAAAATAAGGTTGCTTGTTGATGCTGGATGCACTGACATAATTATAGGAATCCAGGGTTCTGAAAGAGTTAATTTGGAAATTTATCATAGAAACCAAAAAGATGAAGATGTCTTAAATTCTGCGAAAATACTCAATAAATACAAGGATAAACTGGCTGTAATGTATGATGTTATAACTTCTAACCCTTATGAAAAGCCAGAAGACACTATAAATATGATAAAATTACTACAAAAAATTCCCAAACCATATTATCTTTCAGTAAATAATCTTGTTTTTTTTACAGGTTCTAAACTTTATGAAAAAGCTAAAGTAAATGGAATAATCAAGACAGAAAGAGATTCTGCTATAACTCTTAATTATTGGGATAGAACAGCCCATATACTCTTGAAAAAGAAAAATAAGTATCTTGTTTTAATACTCAATTTAATGAGAGGTGTTGCAACAGAAAAAAGATTCGGATTTATGCCTAATTTTCTAATTAACTACTTATTAAAACCAAAAAGAGTTAGAAAAAACCTTAGAAATGAATTACCAACTCTTTTTGTTCTCAAAATACTAAGTTTAGTTGATTTGACTAGGGAAAGAGTTGCAAAGCCATTTTATCGCTCTTTGCCTCTCGGATTTAGAATATGGTATGATCAGGCTAGGTATAGGGTTTAATCTCTATAAAAAGAAGGATCTTTAAAATTTGAAAACCTAAAAGCTTTTTTTCTTGATTTACATCCCCCACATAAACCACAATGAATTGGAATTATCTTATTTTTAATTTTCTTAAAACCACTGCCAAGATAACAACTATATGTGTCTTCTAAATTTATCTTTAATTTTTCTGATAGTTCAATTAAATCTTCTTTATCAGACTTTAAAAAAGGGGCTATAAATTTTATATTTCCTTTTTGAGTGCACAATTTTGCTGTTTTGTTCATTTGCTTAAGAAACTTAGGTGTTGTATCTTTAAATTGTAATTCTCCTTCAAATTTAATACCCATATAAACATCACTTTTCTTTCTTTTTGAAATCAATTCTGATTCTGCAATAGCGAGACCAATAAGTAAAAATATCGAATTTCTACAAGGAACATACCAAAAGATTAATTCTTCTTTTTCTTTTATTTTTTTTAACCCTTTCTTACTGGTTTTTTTATTTATTAAAGATGTGCTTATTTTCCCAAGCCATTTAACATCTATAATCTTTAGTTTAACATTAAGTTTCTTGGCTGTTTTTTTAACACAAAAAAATTCTTCTTTTAGTGATTTTTGATTGTAATCTAAAAAAACAAATTTTAGGTTTTTTATTTTTTTAATTTTTTTGAGGTAGTAAGCCAATACTACACTATCTAACCCCCCAGAGATTAACAATATTGCATTAGCCATATTTTATCTTTCATTTTGATATATAAAAAACTTTATATAATCACATATTGCTAATATTTTATGCCAAAGAAAAAAGTGTCAGAATTGAAGAAAGGAGACATCATTACAGTTTATGGTGAGAAGTCAACAGTTAAAAAAATAGAAACTTCTGGGAAGGGCCTAAAACAAGGGAAGGTTAAGTGCAGAATTGAGACAGAATCACTAAAAGATAAGAGTCAAAAAGTAATTATAAGACTTGTAGATGAGATTCTTGAAGTAGATTAAAATGATTGATATAATTATTACTTCTTATGGAGAACCTAAAGCAACTGCAATGGCAATTGATAGTTTCTTGAAGCAGAATGTTAAAGAAAGACTTAAGATTACAGTTATAGATCCTTTTCCAAAAGTTGAAAAATTTTTAAAGAAAAAATATAAAGGAAAAATAAACTTTTTCTTAGATCCCGGTGAAGGAAAAAGTTATGCATTGAATGTTTTTTTTGAAAAAATTTATTCACTAAATACAGAGGATATAATTATTTTAACTGACGGAGATGTTTGTGTTTCTAGTAACTCTATAAATGAAATTTTAAATGCATTTAAAGACAAAAAAGTAGGTTGTGTTACTGGAAGACCTGTTCCATTGGACTCAAGAAAAGAAATGTTTGGATACTGGAGTCATTTGTTATTTGATGGAATTGATAGAGTAAGAAAACAACTTTCAAATGAGGAAAATTTTTTTGAATGTTCTGGTTATTTTTTCGCTATAAGGAATGGGGTTTTACAAGGATTTCATCTTAAGGCATCAGAAGACTCAATAATTCCTTATTTATTTTGGAAAAAAGGATATAAAATAAAATACCTTCCAAAAACAGAAGTTTATATCTTGAATAATTATTCATGGAGAAAATGGCTAAAACAAAAAATAAGAAATATAAAAGGACATGAAAATTTGAGTAAATTAGCTCCAGAGATGCCAAGAACTAAATCATTCTTAAGCGAGGTAAAAGAAGGAACTCTTTTTGCCCTTTCCTACCCCAAATCATTAAAAGAATTATACTGGACATTCTCATTATTTTTTGCTCGTTTATACATTTATTTAAAGGCATTTTATGACATAAAAATTAAAAAGAAAAAATATGAGGATGCATTTAGGACAAAATATTATTAAATTACCTTAATTTTTTTAACTCTTTTTTCAAATCATTTATTGATTTAACAATTTTTACAGTACCTACAATAACTACACTTATGTCAGAAATTGATTCATTTATTTTTCTATCTGTTTTTACTCCAATAACTTTTTTTCCTAGTGCTTGTGCATATCCCATTTCCCACGCAGTTCCAGCACCAACACATACCCCATTTAATACACCTATTAAGATATCGCAATTATAAATCTCTTCAATATCTTTTTTTGAAATTCTTTTTATATCCTCTTTTTTCTGATATAAACCAGCATCTTTATGAGGTAAGAAAGTTTCAAATCCGAGATTTTTACATATTTTATCTATCCCCTCTAAAAATTTTCTATCTATTTCCTCACATAACGGCCCAGCAATATATATTTTTGTCATTTTTTAAATTGATATATCATTATTATATAAACTTTTTAAACTCTTTGTGTATAATTGAAATATGGAAAAATGGAACACAAAATGTAGGTTTTTTAATGAAAAATACGCATGTGATACTCTGATTAGCGAAGGTTATAAAACATGTGGAGAATGCAAATTTTTTCAAGAATACTCTAAAAAAATATTGATAATTAAGTTAGGAGCAATTGGAGATGTTCTAAGAACTACCTCTATTCTACCAGCATTAAGAAAAAAATATGGGGAAAATATACTCATTTACTGGATGACTGCTCCAGAATCTATAGGTGTACTTGAAGATAATTCATTTATAGATAAAATCCTTCCATACAATTTAGATAATGTTTTAAGAATCCAACAGGAAAAATTTGATATTTTATTTGCTTTGGAAATCGATACCCCTACGACTTTGTTAGCTAATTTAGTTTATGCTGATGAGAAATTCGGTTTCTTCTTTGATAATGGAGTAACATTTTGCTTTAATCAAGGTGCAGAAGCTTATTTAAAAATAGCTTTTCTTACTCATGCTAAACTTTCTAATAGAAAGACTTACCAGGAATTAATTTTTCAGACTTGTGAGATTCCATATAACAAAGAAGAATCAATTTTTGAATTAACTGAAAATGACAAAGAATATGCAAAAAAATATCTATCAGACAATGAAATTTCAGAAAATGAAAAAATTATCGGAATTAATTTTAGTTCTGGAAAAAGATGGCCTTCTAAATCATGGTCAAAAGAAAAAGTAAAGGAATTTATCAAGAATATTAAGGAGCATAAAATTATTCTTCTTGGAGGTCCAGAAGAAAAAGAAAAACTACAAGAACTTTTGCTAGAATTAAATAATGAGGATATTAAAGTTATTTCAAACAATCCAAATAACACAATTAAACAGTTTGCTGGAATACTAGAAAAATGTGATAAAATTATAACAACAGACTCTTTAGCTTTGCACATTGCGATTACTTTAAAAAAGCCAACGATTGCTTTATTTTTTTCAACTCCAGAATGGGAAATTGAAGATTATGGGAAGATAAAAAAGATTCAATCTCCGCTTATTGAAAAATACTTTTTTTCTAATAAATATTCAGATGAGTTGGCAAATAGTATAACTACAGAACAGATATTGGAAGTTTTGGGAAAGAGTTGAAAGCACAAAATAAAAACAAATAAAAATGCTTTTATCTAAGGTTTATTATGGAAGAATTTGCTTTTGAGGATAATGTTAATAAAAAGATAGAAGAATTTGGAAAAGATAATGAGAAGATTATTGAAAAGAGGAAAAGAAACTTAAAGAAATGGCTCTTTGGATGGGTTGAAGATAATTATGATAAGGCATTTATTGGGGTTTTGATTTTAGCTTTTGCTTTAAGAATTTGGGTCTTTACGCTAACAAAAGATCAAGCAGCATGGTTTGACGCCGCAGAATATCTTTCTACAGCAAAAAAATGGGCAGGAATTGGAAATATGACTGATATTTGGTATTATCGTAGAGGATTTTTTTGGCCTTTATTCGCTTCATTTTTCTTTAGGTTTGGCTTAGGAGAAACAGCAATTAATTTAGTCACGATTTTATTTTCAACAGGAATTATTACAGTTTCTTATTTTTTAATAAAAGACATGTTTAATAAAAAATATGCTTTATTCTCCTGTATAGGACTGACTTTTTCATGGGTGTTTCTTTTTTTTACTGGAAGGCCATCTAACGAAATTCCAGCCACATTCTTTCTTCTGTTAAGTCTATTGTTTTTTTGGAAAGGTTATGAATTAAAACAAGGAAATAAATATATTTATTTTTTTGCATTTTCTTTTGCTATTTCAGTTTTAACAAGGATGCAAAATTTAATGTTTATCCTAATTTTGTTTATATTTATTTTCGTTAAAGAAAAATTCGCTTTTTTAAAAAATAAATCTTTATGGATATCTCTTTTAATATTTATATTAGTCATGTTGCCACATTTTATTATATACAACCAACATTTTGGAAATCCTGTAAAAGATATTATGTCTTGGTATTTTGGAGTCCAGGTAGGTAATGAGCCAACACAAAGAACTTATGATTTTACAACCCTCTCAATGTATTTTTTTGACCTCCCATATAATTTAACCAAACCAATTTTTATTTTGTTTATAATTGGCGCTTTTTATTTTTTTATGGATTTTCTTTTTGGATTTGATAAAATATTTAAGAATAATGATATTCAAAAAAAATTGTTTATTCTTCTTTGGATAGTTATTCCCTTTTTAATATTGGGTTATTTTGGAGGATATCCTGAACAAAGATACACTATGATGCAGCACCCTTTCTTTTTTATGATAGTTGCAATACCTCTTTTTGAAGTAGGAAAATTAATAGAGAAAAATTCAAAAATCAATAAAAAAGTTATAGCCTTTCTTATTTTAATTATTTTTATTGCTGTACTTATGCCAAATCTTTTATGGGCAAATAGTTTAATAGAAAATAAAAAAATGTCTTATTATGAAGTTAAATTAGCAGGGGAGTGGATAAAACAAAATTCAAATTCTGGTGAAATGGTTATTACTAATTCTTTTCCTCAAATATCTTATTATTCTGAAAGAAAAGTTGCAACTTTTGGGGATTGCTATAATGGTCCAGAATCTCATCTTCCAGGGTGTTCAAAAGAGGAATTTTATGAATTTGTAGAAGATGTAAAGCCAAGATTTTTAATTTTATCTATCTTTCAGAATCATGAAGATTGGGTATTAAATTATCCTCAAGAGCATAATGATACTTGGACTCCTGTCCAGGTATATAGACAAGGAGAACAGCCGGTTTTAATTATTTACGAATCTAATTATAATAATGTTTCCGATTAAATTATTTTATATTCAAACAAAAAAATATGACTTACAGTAAAAAAATTAATCCTTTTTTTAAAGATAAAATTTCTCTTTAAGATTTTCACGATTTCAGAACATTTTGTAATATGCTCCTTGGGAACTTCAGGTTTTCCGACTAATTTTCTGATTTTCCTTGATATTAAATTCTCTGTTGGAATAGAAACAATCAAATCAAATTTATTATTTAATTTTTTAAAATTATCTAATATTTTTTTTATCTCTTCTAATGGAATATGCTCAAAAACGTCCAATACAAAAATCTTATTCGGTTTAATTTTTTTATAGTCTTTAATAAATGTTTTTTCAGGATTAATATCATAACCATAAATCTTGTAATTTTTCAATTTTTTTTCAAGCCACCCATCACCGCAACCAAAATCAAGTATTATATCTTCTTTTTTCAACCCTGCTAATTTAATTGCTTTATTTATTTTCCATCTAAAATACACACGAGTAATAAGGTTTTTGCTTTCATACGTATTCTCAAGTTTATTATCTTCTATTCCTAATTTGTTATATTCCATTATACAAAATCTCCTGATTTTATATTTTTGAAAAATTTCTTATTTTTCAATTCTGTTGTTTTTATTTTTTCCAAATCTTCTAAAAAATATTTGTTTACTGTAAATCTGAAAGCATTATCTATCTCTAAATCATATTTTCTCTTGTAGTAAACAAAGAACTTTAACAAGTCTACAAGGAAGATGAAGTTTCTCATTTTTACACCCTCAATCAGCACTTTTTTTATCTGATAGTTCCTCACTTTATCCACAACTTTCTTTATGTCTTTTCTTGTCGCATATTTTGTTCTTGAGACAGGGGAAGTAAACATAGTATAAGAGTTTTTGAATCCTTTTTTCTCTATCAAATCTTCTGCTTCACATATTTCTTTTATTTCTGTTGCAGGAAGAGGCATCAAAATAGGAAATAGAGTGTAGTCTGCATTTATTCTTCTTGCCATTCTATAACTTTCATTCATGGTTTCTATGTTATCATAAGGAGCCCCAACAATGAATTGAACTCTCAAACGCAGTCCATATTTTTTGATTATTCTGACTGCATTATATATTTGCTCTTCTGTCATTCCTCTTTTGTATAATTTATTTCTTATGTCTTCATTTCCTGATTCAACACCCATCCTTACTTCATAACAGCCTGCTTCTTTCAGGAGTTTTACTATTTCATCTGTTACTAAGTTTGCCCTCACATTGACATTCCATCTTATTTTTTTATCAAATCCATTTTCCTTGAATTTTTTGCAAAATTCAACGACAAAATCTCTATTTAATATGAAAGTATCGTCATAGAAAAAAAGATATCTCATCCCTATTTTATAGTATTGTTCTATCCTAATTCCTATTTCCTTTATTACATTATCAACGCTTCTGAATCTCACATATTTTCCTATTAGATTTTTCTTTAATGCATGATTGCTGCAATAAGTGCAGTTGTAAGGGCATCCTCTTGAAGCCATTATAGGAAGATGATTATCATTGATTAGGAAATATTTTTTCAGTTCAAAATCATCCCAATCAGGATAAGGAAGCTTGTCAAGATTTTCAATCAATTCCCTGTTTTTATTTTTTATAATTTTTTCATTGTTTTTATACCAAATTCCTTTTACATTCTTACAGTTGAGTTTCTTATCTAGGATTTCCTTGATAGAATATTCTCCTTCTCCAATGCATACAATATCTACTTTTGGATTGGTTATTACTTCCTCAGGCATTAAAATTACATGCACTCCCCCAAATATTATCTTGATGTCGTAATTTTCTTTTATGAATTCAGCCATTTTTAATGCCTGAGAATAGTCAAAACTCATTACAGAAAAACCCATCAAATCTGGTTTGAATTTATTTATTCTTTCTGTTAGATGTTTTTGCCAATCTTTTTTATGAAAAATAAATTCTACAATTTCTGCTTTATGTTTTGTTTTATTATTTATAAATGATTTGAGAACAGCTAATGCCATACTTGGCATTAAGGCATATCCTTCTATATTCGGTTCAATTAATAGTATATTCATATTTCTTCTTAATATTTTATTTAAAATTTAAAAAAGCAATTCCAGCATTAAAATATACTTTTATTTTTTTTAAACTATTTAAATTTTTAATTGCCTTAAAAATTATTTTTGGTCTGAAATAAAATTCCCTGTAAGCTTTTTTTTGCATTTCTATCAATGTTTTTTCATCCAAGTCTCCATGTTGAAAAATAACGCTTCCATAGGCAATATAGTCCCTGTAATTTTTAGGGTATATTTCTCCTTCTTTTTTTATTATTTTCCAGTAATCTGTATTTGGAAAGGGAATTGTTATATGAAATGTTGCTGTATTTAAGTCAAGGCTTTTTGCAAAATCAATTGTATCTTGCATTGTTTTTTTATTTTCTCCAAGATTGCCAAACATGAACAACCCTCTTGTTTCTATTCCTGCTTCTTTGCACCATTGAACAGCTTTTCTAACTTTATTTAAATTTATATTTTTTTTCATTTTTTCGAGTATCTCTTCATTTCCAGATTCTATTCCAAGTGACACCATATAACAGCCAGCTTCTTTCATTTTTTTTAATAGTTCAGGAGTAATTCTATCAACTCTAATGCCATTTGCGCATCTCCAGCTCATTTTTTTATTCAATCCCTTTTCTATCATTAAATCACAGAATTTCTCAACTCTTTCTATCAGCAATGTAAAATTGTCGTCTATAAAATCCCAGTCTCTTACACCTTTTTTGTAAATCTCTTCAACTTCTTTTATTATGTTTTCTGGACTTCTAAATCTAAATCTTCTTCCATGCACTAAATGATCCACACAAAAAATGCATTGGTAGGGGCATCCTCTTGAACTTAATATATAATCACTTGGAGTTTGTTTTACTCCCACACTAAAATATTTATCCATTGGAAGAAGTTCTCTTTCTGGAAAAGGTAGATTATCTAGATTATTATTTAATTCACGAGGAGGGTTGTGGATTATTTTCCCATCTTTTTTATATGAGAGACCTTTTATTTTAGCAATTGTTTTCCTTTGGGCCAATTCTAATACTGTAAATTCTCCTTCACCCCCTACAAGAAAGTCAAATCTTGGAAATTTTTCCATGGTTTCTTGAGGCATAGAACTTGCGTGAATTCCCCCAATTATTACTTTAATTTTTTTATCACAAAGTTGTGCAATTTCATGAGATTCTTCAATTAGAGAAGTTGTTGAGGTAATTCCAACTATATCTGGATTATATTCATTAATTTCTTTTTTTATTTGTTCATGATTTAAATCAAAAGCATTAGATTCTAATATCTTAACAGGAATATTCTCTTTTTTTAAAACTGCTGCAATATAGGCAAGCCCAAATGGTGGGAAAATAGGAGTAATATTTTTGTTTTTAGCATATGCATATATTCTTCTGTAATTTGGCTGTATTAATAAAATTTTCATAAATATTAACAATTTAGACAATTAATAAACATTATCGTAATTTTAAATTTTGTGTTATCCCGAAATAAGGTTACCTCGACAAATAAGATAAGCTCTGCTGTAGAGCAGAGTTTTATGAAAAAACTGAATAAGAAGAAAATAAAATGGATTGTGAAAGAAGTTGAAAGGAGGGAAATA